>OOCM01000643.1_pt1 | contig 32787 bp, 31 predicted proteins | sample 1671111 | NCBI WGS metagenome assembly OOCM01 (sample SAMN06348123, study PRJEB24527) | human gut metagenome | biome: human gut; feature: ankylosing spondylitis patient; material: feces | host: Homo sapiens | place: China | collected 2015-10 | reverse complement strand
ATAACTATAAGTTTTCGGGAACCCCCAGCCTAGCTGGGGGTTTTCTTTTAACCAAGAAAGACCGCTTCGATGAACCGAAGCGGTCTTCATGCCTGTTCCGCCGACATACGGATAAAAGAGAAAACGCGGCGCTGCGCAGCCGTCTGTAATGCCTTGAAAAAATGCCGTACGCTTTCCCTGTCCCGCGCATTAAAAGAAATCGGCAGGAAGGCGCGGACGTATTCCGCATTCCTTCCTGCCGGGAAAATGAAAAACCGGTGACGAGCCGGTCGTCGTTTGGGAGCCTCCAAAGAGTCTCCCGCACAGACTAAAGAACCTGATTCAGAAACTGCTGCAGTCTCGGATGCTGAGGCCGCTCGAAGATCTCTTCCGGCGTGCCCACTTCAAGGATCTGCCCCTTGTCCATGAACACGACCACGTCGGCCACGGTACGGGCAAAGCCCATTTCATGGGTGACGCAGATCATGGTCATGCCGTCGCGGGCCAGATTCACCATAACGTCGAGCACTTCGCCCACCATTTCGGGGTCCAGGGCCGAGGTAGGTTCGTCGAAGAGCATGAGTTCCGGCTGCATGGCCAGAGCGCGGGCAATGGCCACGCGCTGCTGCTGACCGCCGGAAAGCATGGCGGGATAGACATTGGCCTTGTCGCTGATGCCCACCTTGTTCAAAAGTCCGAGCGCAATTTCCTCGGCCTGCTTTTTCGGCATGCCGCGCAGCTTGCAGGGAGCCATGGTGAGGTTCTGGAGCACGGTCTTGTGCGGGAACAGGTTGAACTGCTGAAACACCATGCCCAGATTCTGACGAATCTTGTTGATGTCGTTCTTGGGATCGTTGACGTCGATGCCGTCCACGGCGATGAGTCCGCTGTTGATTTCCTCGAGTCTGTTGATGGAACGCAGCAGGGTGGACTTGCCGGAGCCGGACGGACCGATGATGACCACGCGCTGTCCCTGATAGACGTTCAGGGAAACGTCCTGCAGGGCGGGCAGCTCACCGAAGAACTTCCACACATGTTCGATGCGGATGATGGGGTCCGCGCTATTTGCGTTTGTCATAGTAGTTCAGCCTGGATTCCAGAATGCTGACCGCCTTGGAAAGCAGCAGCGTGATGATGAGGTAGATCAGCGCAATGACGGTGTAGGTTTCAAAGTACAGATAGCTCTTGGCGGCGAAGCTGCGTCCGAACTGCATGAGGTCGGGCATGGCCATGACCGAAACCAGAGAGGTATCCTTGAGCATGGCGATGCACTCGTTGCCCACGGGAGGAACGATGGTGCGCAGCGCCTGCGGGAGCACCACGAAGAGCATGGTCTGCACCTTGTTGAAGCCCAGCGAACGCGAGGCTTCGGTCTGTCCCTTGGGCACGGCCATGATGCCGGCTCTGAACACTTCGCCCATGTAGGCGCCGTAGCAGAAGCTGATGGCGATGACGGCGGAGGTGAGACCGCTGACCTGAAGGAACTTCGCCAGCGCGTAATAGATGTAGAAGATCTGCACCAGCAGGGGAATGCCGCGGATCACTTCCACATAGGTGGAGGCGATGAGGTTGATCACCCTGTTGCGCGAAAGACGCCCCAGGCCCGTGAGAAGGCCCAGAGGAATGGCGCAGATGATGGAAAGAATCGTCACCTCGAACGTGACGACCAGCCCCTCCGGCAGGAATCGGAGAATCTCGAGGTAGGGATCGGGCCATACGGTGCAAAGCACCGTGAGCACGACGACGGCGCCCACCAGCGACAGGGACCAGGCGTTGACCAGTCCCCCCTTGTCGGAATCGGGCAGCACGAGGCCGCCCGCCGGAACCTCTATCTTTCCCTCCGGGGCGATGCCTGCCGGAAGAGCGTTTTCTTCATTCTCACGCATAGTTCACAATATCCCGGAACTGAAGGTGAAATCTGCGGACGATACGCCCTATTCGCCCATCCACTTGCGGATGAGTTCGGCCTCGATACCCTTGGCGCGCACGGCGTCGATGCCCTTGTTCAGGCGTTCGACGAGGTCCTTGCTGCCCTTCTTCGCCACAAAGCCGAAGGATTCCGTGGCTTCGGTGCGGAAGGCGATGGAAAGATGATCCGTGAAGCCTTCCTTCTGGTTGGCATAGTACAGGGCCACGGGAGAGTCGCAGATGACGGCGTCGATGCGGCCGTTGAGCAGGTCCTGCATGGCGAGGCCCACGTCGTCGTATTCGCGCAGGGTCATGTCCACGCCGCTCTTCTGAGCCACGAAAACGCCGGTGGTGCCGATCTGGCCGCCCACGGTGCGACCCTTGAGGGCTTCAAAGTTGGCGGCGGCATCGCCCTTCTTCACCACGACGATCTGCTGCACGTCATAGTAGGGCTTGGTAAATTCAAAGGCGCGCTGACGTTCGGGAGTGATGGTCACGCCGGAGGCGATGACGTCGTAGTTGCCCGCGGCCACACCGGCGAAAATGCCGTCCCAGGCGACCATGCGGACTTCCACTTCCAGACCGGCTTCCTTGCCGATGGCGCGGATCATGTCGATGTCGTAGCCGATGATGTTCTTGTTGTCATCGAGGAATTCCAGGGGAGGCCAGGTGGGGTTGGTGGCCACCACGATCTTTTCCGCAGCGGCGGCGGAAGAGCACAGAAGCGCAGGCAGCAGAAGAGCGCACAGAAGACGACGAAGCATGGATACTCCTTGCGGGCAAAAAGTACAGAAAAAAGGCTGAATGAACAGCCTGCCTCATGTTCCTGCCGGCACGCGTTCCGCATGGACGCCTGCCGCCGGCACGGGAATCAATCAAATAATGTCCATCAGCATGGCAGATACAGGGGCATCATGTCAAGGAAGGTTCGCCGAACGCCCCTGTTTCCAAGGCCGGACAGGGCATGGCGCTCCCTTCTCCGGAGCTTCTGTTTTCCCCGTTCCGGAAAGAAAAACGCCGCAGCCAGACGCCCCGAGCATCCCTTTCCGCACCGAACAAAAAGGCCGCCTTCCCGGAGGAAGACGGCCCTTGCTGCAGAACGGAAGCGGAAACTATTCCAGACCCATCTTGCGGGCCATGCTCTGCGCGGCACGACGGCCCGCGCCCATGGCCAGAATGACGGTGGCCGCGCCGGTCACGATGTCGCCGCCGGCGTAGACGTTGGGAATGGAGGTCTCGCCGTTTTCATCCACGGCAATGTAGCCGCGCTCCGTGAGCTTGAGGCCCGGCGTGCAGTCCAGCATGAGCGGATTGGAACGGGTACCCAGAGCCACGATGGCAAGATCGGTTTCCTGAATGAAGTTCTGTCCTTCCACGGGGCGCGGACGACGGCGGCCCGAAGCGTCGGGTTCGCCGAGTTCCATGCGCTGCAGCTCCACGCCGGTGAGACGGTTTTCCTCATCGGTGATGAAGCGCACGGGCGCGGACAGCTCGAGGAGCTTGACGCCCTCTTCCAGCGCGTGCTCGATTTCCTCGCCGCGGGCGGGCATTTCCGCACGGGTGCGGCGATACACGATATGCACGCTTTCCGCGCCGAGACGGAGCGCCGTACGGGCGGCGTCCATGGCCACGTTGCCCGCGCCGAACACGGTGACGTGTCTGCCCGGAGCCACGGGCGTGTCATAGTCCGGGAAGGAATGCGCGCGACCCAGGTTGACGCGGGTCAGATATTCGTTGGCGGAGAACACGCCGATGCAGTTTTCCCCGGGAACGCCGAGGAAGTGCGGCAGGCCCGCGCCCACGCCGATGAACACGGCGTCGTAGCCTTCAGCGAGCAGGCCGTCCACGGTCACGGTGCGGCCGCCCACATAGTTGAGACGGATATCCACGTTCATGGCGCGCAGGGCGTCGAGTTCGTGCGCCACCACGTCCTTGGGCAGACGGAAGGCGGGAATGCCGTAGATGAGCACGCCGCCCGCCTCATGCAGACCTTCAAACATGGTCACGTCCACGCCGAGACGGGCCAGATAGCCCGCGCAGGTGATGGACGAGGGGCCGGAGCCTATGCAGGCCACGCGGCGGCCGGTCTTCCTGATTTCAGGAGCCTCTTCGGCGGCGGCATGGTCGGCCACATAGCGTTCCAGACGGCCGATGGCCACAGGCTGCCCCTTCTTGCCGAGAATGCACTGGCCTTCGCACTGCTTTTCCTGCGGGCACACGCGGCCGCACACGGCGGGAAGGCTGCTCGACTTGTGAATGATGCGGCTGGCTTCGTCGATATTGCCCTTCACCACTTCGGCGATGAAGTCGGGAATGGCGATGTCCACAGGGCAGCCCGTACGGCAGAGAGGCTTCTTGCACTGCAGGCAGCGCGTAGCTTCCTCGTAGGCCATTTCGGCGGTGTAGCCGAGGGCCACTTCCCCGAAGTTTCTGATGCGTTCCTCGGGAGCCTGACAGGGCATATCATGACGGGGAATCTTCGCCCCGCGGGTGACTTCCTGGCTCATGATCAGGCCTCCTTCCTTTCAATCTTTTCAAAGCAGTTGCAGCGATGATGTTCCCGGGTCTGCGCTTCCTGCGTGCGGAAGGATCCGAGACGGCTGCGCAGTTCCGCAAAGTCCACCTTGTGACCGTCGAATTCAGGGCCGTCCACGCAGGTGAACTTCATTTCTCCGCCAACGGTCACGCGGCACGCGCCGCACATGCCGAGGCCGTCCACCATGAGGGAGTTCAGGCTCACCGTGGTGGGCACGCCGTATCCGCGGGTCAGATCGGCCACGGCCTGCATCATGGGCACGGGGCCCACGGCCACAACTTCGGCAATGTTGCCGCCCTCGCTGTCGAGACGGTTACGCACAAGATCGGTCACAATGCCCTTCTGTCCTTCGGAACCGTCGTCCGTGGAAACGAGCACCTCGTCGCAGAACAGGGACAGTTCCTTCTGGAAAAGCAGAAGATCCTTGTTGCGGGCGCCGATGCAGGCAATGACGTAGTTGCCCGCCTCGTGATGCCCCTTGGCGATGTGATGCATGGCGGCAACGCCCGTGCCGCCGCCCACGCAGATCACCTTCTTCGGCGCTTCAAAGCGCTCGATGCAGGTGGCGCGGCCGAGAGGTCCGCACACATCGTGAATGAACTGGCCTTCCTCGAGCTCCTCAAGCATCTGAGTGGAGCGGCCGAGCACCAGATACACGATGGTGATCGTGCCGTGTTCCTTGTCGGTATCGGCGATGGTCAGCGGAAAGCGCTCACCCTTCTCATCCACGCGAAGAATAACAAAATGGCCGGGACGGGCCGTAGCGGCGATCTGCGGAGCGTCCAGCACAAGCTTGCTGGTGCGCCCGGGAATCAGCTTTTCCTTATGCAGAATTTTCGTGGGCATAAAACCTCCATGCCTCCTTGGCGGAAACAGGCTTCAGCGCGCCGAAAGCACAGACGCATCACGGCGGCCGCACGCGCATCGCCGAAGCAAAATCGCGCAGGCCGCAGAGCGGAGGAAGGCGTCTGCATCATAAAACGTTCTTAAAGCCTTTCCGTTATCCTTAAAAGCAAAACAGCCTCGCGTCAATGGTCCCGGCCTGTCACAGTCGAAAGAAGGCATTGCTTCTTTCCATAAAAAACAACGGATTGAACGAAAAAATCAGCGATGCCTCGGCAATGAGGCCGGAAGAACGTTTCCGATCGGAGCCGCGCCCAGTCTGGGATGCCCCACCAGAGGCCGGAACGCCTTTTCTGCGGCATCGTACTCCAGAAGCTCGCCGCTCTGAAGATCGAAGTACCATCCGTGCAGGGAAAGACTGCCATCCTCCACCGCGCTCTTCACCCAGGGAAAGGTCAGAAGGTTTTCCAGGGAAAGACGCACGTTCCACAGCTCGCAGGCCCGCGCCCGATCCGCTCTGTCCGCGCCGGGCATGGCCGCGTCTACCTTCTCCAGCGCCGCGCGCGCCACATCCACCCACGGTCCGATGAACTCATCCCCCTCGCCGGACTCCTCCCCGGCCACAAGAGCCTGTATGCCGCCGCAGCAGGCATGCCCCATGACAATGACGTCCTGCACCTTGAGATGCTTCACCGCATACTCGAGCGCGGCGCTCACGCCGTGCCGACCGCCGTCGGGCGCATACGGCGGCACAAGGTTGGCCACGTTGCGCACCACGAAGAGATCTCCCGGACGACAGTCGGTCAGAAGCACGGGATCCACCCGCGAATCGCAGCAGGCAATGACGAGCGCCAGCGGATTCTGTCCGTTCCTGAGCGCGTGGAACAGGGTTTCGTCCGGATGAAACCAGCGATGCTGAAAACGGCGGAATCCCGAGGCAAGACGAAAAATAAGCGGGTGCTGATGCCCCGCACGATGCGTGCGAATGATATGAAAAGACATGACTTCCTCACAGAATCTCTGCTCTGGTCGAGCGGCCGGAGTGTAGCGCCGACGATCTTCTCAGGCAAGAGGCCCATTTGCCTCTTGACAGCCGGGGGAACTTCGAGTATCTCGAAAGGAACGCAAAGGGGAGTAACTGGGATCGAGAATCCTAGACAATGTCAACAGCATGAAGCTTCCGCTTCTGGCATTGTCGTCAGCCCGTCTGATGAGTGAGACCTTGCGGCAATAAACAGTATTGCCGGAAGGTCTTTTCTGTTTCTTCCGGCAGAACGGAAAACTCTGGAGGATACACGGTATGTTCGGACACTCCCTTGTAGAAGTGGGCGTCTTTTCTCTGGTCATCATCACCTGTATGTGGATCGACCTTCGGTCCCACAACGACGACAAACCCGTCACCGCCCGCAACGCGGCCATCTGGTCGGCCATCTGGATTTCCCTCGCCTTCGCCTTCGCAGGCTACATCGGCTGGAACGAAGGCCCCGCGCAGATGCAGCTGTTCATCGCCGGCTATCTGCTTGAGGAATCCCTTTCGGTGGACAACCTCTTCGTGATGATGGCCATCTTCACCTCCTTCGGCATCAAGGACGCCTATCAGCACCGCGTGCTCTTCTACGGCATTCTCGGCGCCGTGATCATGCGTCTTCTCTTCGTGGCCGCGGGCAGCTCGCTCATCAAGCTCTTCGGACCCTACGCCCTTGCCGGTTTCGGCGTGTTCGTCCTGTGGACGGCCTGGAAGATGTTCCAGTCCCTCGGCAAGGAACACGATGAAGACATCGACTACTCCAAGCACTGGGCCGTGCGCTGGACGCAGAAGTTCATTCCCGTATACCCCCACCTGCATGGACACGACTTCTTCGTGCGCACCGATGAAAACGGCCACGCCGTGGAAGCCCCCAAGAAGCATGTGGAAGGCAGCACCGTCACGCTGGCGGAAAAGCCCGTAGGCAAGATCATCTGGCGCGCCACGCCTCTGTTCCTCTGCCTCATGGTCATCGAAATCTCCGACATCATGTTCGCCTTCGACTCCGTACCCGCCGTTCTCGCCATCACGCCCGATCCCTTCATCGTGTACACCAGCAACATCTTCGCCATCCTCGGCCTGCGGTCCATGTTCTTCCTGCTCGCCGCCGCCAAGCGCTACCTGCGCCATCTGGAAAAGTCCGTCATCGCCATTCTGGCCTTCATCGGCGCCAAGATGCTGCTCGACGTGGCCGGCGTGATCCATCTGCCCGCCATGGTCTCCCTGAGCGTGGTGGTCGGCTTCCTCGCCCTCGGCATTCTGGCTTCCTTCCTGCCTGAAAAGAAGGCCTGAGCCGCAACATCCTCATCATAACATACATACAGGGGCGACGCTTTCCGAAAGGGGCGTCGCCCTTTCTTTTTGCCTTCGCGCCGGACACGCCCGCCCGGAACCGCTCCCGCCCTCTCCCTGCTCGCCGCCGGCACCAAAGCCGCCATGCGGTGATGCGCGAGATGCGGCGAGGGGGCAGACGAAAAAACGCGGCGCTCCCCGGCGCCTTTCCAGTGTTTTGCACGGGCAGAACGGGCTACCCCGCGCCTTCTCCGGCCTTTTTGCGCGGGCAGAACGGAGTCCGGAGCCTGCACGTTTCCCCGCCCTCTTCCGAAAGCCGGGCGCCGCCGCATGCTCCGAATCATCGCCGCCCGCTCTTCCTGCAGGCATGAAAGAAGGCCCGCTCCCTTTCGGGGAACGGGCCTTTCTGCAATACAAAGAGGATGCGCCGTGCCGCGACTAGGCCTTTTCCAGCCAGACGTTCAGACGCTCGTCGTATTCCTCGTCGCTCCAGAGACGCTTTTCATACATGCCCGCCAGAGCGCGCTGCCGGGAGGCTTCCGCCAGCATGAGCGCCGAGGCCACGGACACGTTGAAGCTCTGCACCATGCCGTACATGGGAATGTAGACCTCGCCGTCCACCAGAGGCACGAGTTCCGGCGACACGCCCGAGTGCTCGTTGCCCATGATGATGGCCGTAGGCCGCGTGAAGTCGTATTCGGTCAGGGGGCGCGAAGACGGCGAACAGCTCGTGGCAAGCACCTGCATGTTCTGCGCGCGAAGCGCCGCCAGCAGCTCTTCCTTGCTGGAATGACGAACGGTATTCACCCACTTGAAGGCGGAAGCCGACGTTTTGCGGCTGAGCTGAGGGAAGGCGCACTGCGTGTAGTAGAGATGCACTTCCGGCACGCCGAAGGCATCGCAGCTGCGGTATATGGCAGACACGTTGTGGGGGTCCCACACGTTGTCCATGACAAGGGTGAGTCCCTTCTGGCGCTGCGACAGCACCTTTTCAATCTTCGCCCTGCGGCGTTCGGTCATGACTCTCATCAGAACTCCAGAGATCCCGTAGTACGGGGGAACGGCAGCACGTCACGAATGTTGGCAATGCCGGTGAGCAGCATGATCATGCGCTCAAAGCCCATGCCGAAGCCGGAATGGGGCACGCTGCCGAAACGGCGCAGATCAAGATACCACCAGTAATCCTCGGGATTCTGTCCCAGTTCCGTGATGCGGGCGGAAAGACGGTCCAGACGTTCCTCGCGCTGACTGCCGCCCACAAGCTCGCCGATGCGGGGCACCAGAAGGTCCATGGCAGCCACGGTTTCGTTGTCGTCGTTCATGCGCATGTAGAACGCCTTGATGTCCTTGGGATAGTCGTACACCGTCACGGGGGCGCGGAAATACTCTTCGGCAAGGAAGCGTTCATGCTCGGTCTGAAGGTCGGTTCCGAAGGCCACGGGATATTCAAACTTCTTTCCGCTGTCCTGCAGAAGCTTCACGGCATCACGGTAGGAAATGCGGGCGTACTTCTTTTCCGTCATGTCGCGCAGGCTGTCCAGAAGGCCGGGAGCCACGAACTTGTCGAACAGGGCGATGTCGTCGCCGCACTTTTCCACGGTGTGGCGCACCACATGGCGGATCAGGCCTTCGGCGAGTTCCATGTTGTCCCAGATGTCGTTGAAGGCGGCTTCCGGTTCCACCATCCAGAACTCGGCGGCATGGCGCGGCGTATAGGAGTGTTCGGCGCGGAACGTGGGACCGAAGTTGTACACGCGGCCCATGGCGCAGGCAAGCGCCTCGGCTTCCAGCTGGCCGGACACCGTAAGGCTGGCCTGTTTGCCGAAGAAGTCATTCTCGAACACGTTGCCGGATTCCGGCTTGGGGCCGCCGTCCACGGGAAGCGTGGTCACACGGAACATTTCGCCGGCGCCTTCGCAGTCGGAACCGGTCAGAATGGGCGCATGGACATAATAGAAGCCGAGTCCGCGGAAATAGTCATGCACGGCAAGCGCAGCCTCGGAACGGATGCGGAACGCCGCGCCGTACTTGTTGGTACGCGGACGAAGATGCGCGATGGTGCGGAGAAATTCGTCGGAATGGCGCTTCTTCTGCAGAGGGAACGTGGCCGGATCGGCCAGACCGAACACCTGCATGGTTTTTGCGTGCACTTCCCACTTCTGTCCCTTGCCCGGAGATTCCACCAGATCGCCGGATACGCTGACGGCCGCGCCCGTGTTCACGCCTTCAAGGCTGTCCCAGGCAGGCGTGCCTTCATCCACGATGCACTGAAGATTTTTGAGGCAGGAGCCGTCATTGAGTTCAAGAAAGGCAAATCCCTTGGAATCGCGGCGGGTTCTCACCCATCCGCACACGGTGATGCCGTCGCGCGGCCCGGCGGAGGCCAGAGCTTCGCTAATGCTGGTACGCTGCATAGGAAATCTCTCCGGAAAGGAATGTTGAAAAGAACGTGAGGCAGCATACGCCATAGAGGCCCGCTCTGCAACCGGCCCGCCTCCCGCCCCGGCGAAGGGGCGTCTCTTCGCCTCTCCCGCGGCCGCCCGTCAGCCCCGGGCCGGAAATTTCATCTTTCCGGCCTCTTGCCTGCACCATGTCCGACCGCTATACTTGCGCAGACTTTGTCCCTTACCGACAAAGGCGGAACAATGAGGTCGGCATGAGCGTTATCGGCAACATACTCTGGATCATTTTCGGCGGCTGGTTCACGGCGCTGCTCTGGCTTCTGGCCGGCGTGCTGGCCTGCATAAGCATCATAGGCCTGCCCTGGGGGCGCGCCTGCTTCGTCATGGCGGGATTCGCCTTCATGCCCTTCGGCTACGACTCGATTTCCCGAGAGCTTCTCTACGGCAGAAACGACATCGGCACAGGCATTCCCGGCGTTATCGGCAACACGATCTGGTTTCTCTTTGCCGGACTGTGGATAGCTCTGGCTCATGCGGCCACGGCCGCCGCCCTGGCTCTGACCATCGTGGGCATTCCCTTTGCCTGGCAGCACATCAAGCTGGCGGAGCTGGCGCTTTTTCCCATAGGAAAAACCGTCGTTCCCTGCGAGCTCGCCGCCGAAGCCAGACGCCGTCGCGCCGCGGAACAGTTTGAACAGAAAAGGAAAAACGCATGAAATGGACCACGCATCAGGCCATGTCCCTCATGGCCGCCTTTGCCGCGGGCTTTTCCCTCGTCGGCATGGCGGCGGCATGGGCCGGATCCGTCTTCCCCGACGTGCTGGATCAGCGCGCTGCCCGCAGAGCCTTCTTCAGGCAGAAAAAATTCAATCAGGTGCACCGGCGCTCGTCGCACTGGTTCGGCTGGTGGCTGGCCATCTGGGCATGGTCCATGACCGGCCAGCTCGGTCCGCTGCCCGACGCCATCGTGGGAGGATTCGGCTTCGGCGCGCTCACGCACGTTCTGCTCGACATGTGCACCACGCACGGCGTTCCGCTGCTGCCCTTCGCCGGAAAACGCTTTTCCCTGAAGCTGTGCAGCACCGGCAGCCTTGGAGAGTACGCGCTGCTTGTCATGTGCGTGCTTCTGTTCTGGATCATGGAAAAGCCGGAACTCATACGCTTTGACGTGCCGCTCTACTGACGCCGGAAAAGAAAAACTCAAGGCGATCCGATGCCGGGCATCGGACCGCCTTTTCTTTTAAAACATCGCGGCAGCAGGCGTCGCCTTTACGCGGAACCATCCTTCCGTTCCGCTCTGCCCCGCCTTTTTCCGGCCAGAGGTTCCAGATTCTGCCCGGAGCGCTGCACTTCCAGCCCCCGTCCCGTGGGCGGAGCCACCAGCACCAGCCGGGACAGATCGAACCCGGCGGACAGAGGATCGTCGGCAGGTACGGACACGCGGCAGAAGAAAAGCACATCCTCATCCTGCGCCTGCGCGTCAAGGCCGAGCGCCTCGCGCTCCTGAGCCGACAGGGTGCATGGCACGGAAGGAAAAGACCGGCGCACATCGCCGAGAACCAGACATTCCCCCTCCGTCTCCAGACTGCAGAGCAGCACGGAGGGAGCGCCTTCAACAAGGCGCAGCATACGGCAGCGGCGCGCGCCGTGCAGCGCCGTCATGCCCGGAACAAACGTGACGTCACAGGATTTCATGCGGGAAATGTCGCATAAAAGCAGGCCCCGGGCAAGCGATCCCTGGCGGCTCTTTTTGTGACCGCAGACGCCTCCGGCAAGCGATCCGAGGCCTCCGCCCATGCTCGCGCTCCCATGGATCCTCTGCCCCCGGCAACGCCCGACATGCCCTCCCCGGCAGGCGCGCAGGTTCCGCAACTATCCACGTTCAGCCGTTCCTTCGCTGCTCAAGAGCGTTCTGCAGAAGCTCCAGCGCGCCCTGCATGCCGCGGGCGGAGACGGACAGCGGCTGCTCTTCCGGCATGAGACGCCTCAGCAGCATGCTTCCCAGCATGCAGGCGGTGAGCACTTCTACCGCAGGAACAGCCTCCGAGCCTTCGGTTTCCGCCATGTCGGAAAAAAAGTCCGTCATGCGCTTCTGAACGACGGGCAGCGCCTCCGGCGACTGCGAGGAAAGCATGAGAATGTTCAATATGGAAAATCGGTTGTCGTCGCCGCTGCCGTTCTCCAAAAAACAGACAATGCGTTCCGCCAGATCCCCGAGCCGGTTTTCCGGCGCAAGAGGACGGCTCCGGGCGAAAATGTCGTCGAGCACGGCGCAGAACAATTCCTTCTTCGAGCCGTAGTACCGGACGATGAGCGCGACATTGATGTCCGCCATGGAAGCTATCTGCCGCAGCGTCACAAGCTCATAGGGATACGAGGTGAAGAGCCGTCCGGCTCTCTCCAGTATCCTGGCTTTCGTGCGGGCGGCGTTTCTGCTCTGCCCGGCCTTGTGTCCGTTGCCGAAAGACACGGCGTTTCCGTCTGCTTCCTTCATCTTCGTCCGTCCGAAAAAATATGTGACGACAGCATGTTTCATTATAGCGCGCCGCCTGTTCAAATACAAGTAAACAATTGTTGACTTAACTCGAAAAACGCTATATTCCCTCCCCTGCATCATCAAGGAGGAGAGTTTTCATGTATTTGCGCATCTTCATTTTTCTGGCGGCCGTTCTGCTGCTGCCCGTAAAGAACGCCGCTGCCCAGCAGCTTTCCCTGAGCGCGGGCGTGTTTTCCGTGCAGTCGGAATACCGGGGCTCCGATGCCAGAGTGCTGCCCATGCCCGTCGTCCGCTATGAAGGAGAGCGTTTCTTCATAAGAAACACGGAAGCGGGCGTCTGGCTGTGGAACGACGGCACGCAGAAGTTTTCCATCGGCGCCACACTGCTGCCGCAGTATTTCCGTTCGAGCAAAAGCGACGATCAGGCCATGAAGCAGCTGGACAACCGCAACATCATCGTGCTCGGCACGCTGGGATACGAGCTGAACACCGACTTCGGCTCGCTCAAGCTGAGCGCATCAGGCGACATCACCGGCACCAGCGACGGCTTTCTGCTGAACGCCGCCTACATCTACCCCATAACGTTCGGCGCCCTCACCATCATGCCCAACGGCGGACTTCTGTACTCCAGCTCCAACTTCAACGAATACTATTACGGCATCAGCCACGGAGAGGCGCGTCGCAGCGGTCTTGCCGCCTATTCTCCCGACGGCTCTCTGACGCCCTTTGTCGGCGTCAGCGCAAACTATGCCGTCACCAGCCACTGGAGCCTCTTCGCCAGCTGGAAAGTCATCTTCCTCAGCGATGAAATCAAGGACAGCCCCATGGTGGACAGAAGCGCCCAGAACATTCTGGGCGGCGGCCTCACCTACACCTTCTAGCGCCGCCGGAACATCCCGGAAAACAGCGGGCCACGAGGCATTCCATCGCTTCCTGATCCGACCGCAATTCAGGCAGAGTCGGCACGTCCCCCTTTCTTCCGAGCTGCGGGAGCCGCTCTTTCCCGTCATTCGCGCATGAAAAAGGCGGAACCGGTACTCCGGCTCCGCCTTTTTTATCGTCTCTTTATGGGCGCTCTAGCGCTTCTTTTCTTCCATGCACACCACGCGCACGCCGGGATGCCCTTCCGTTCTCGAGGCCTGCGCCTTGAACACGGCCAGCCAGTTCTTGCCCAGCAGCGTTTCCGCCAGCCATTCGGCGTTGTGCAGCACGGGACGGTGCGTATCGATCACCGGCGCGTTTTCCACGCTCTCGCCCTTGCCGCGGGCAGGATGCTTGACGTCCATGGTCATGAGCGTGCGGGCAATGCCGATCTTGCAGGAGGGGCAGCCCACCAGAATGGGCGCTTCGGCCCGGTATCCGGCAAGAGCGCTCTGCAGGCGTTCGCGCTTGCGCTCGCGCAGCACGTTGTAGATGGTCGGGCAGGTATAGGCGCCTGCGCCGGATTCGCCGCAGCAGCCGGGATTGAGCAGAATGGAGGCGCCGGTCATGCGTTCCAGCGCGCGGGCCACCTTGCCGCCGTCCTTGGTGGCCTTCACGCCGGACCAGGCGGGATGGCACGAGGAATGATAGATGATGCGCTCATCGCTCACGCTCACGCCGTGCGGCATACGATCCACCAGAAGCTGCACGATGTCGTTGTGCTCGAGCAGATTGCCGTCGAGTCCGGCAAGGCCGTGACGCAGAAGCGACTCGCGGCAGGAGCCGCAGGCCGTGACGAACATGTTCACATCGAAACCGGCTTCGGCCGCCGCCTGAAGCGTGGAGGCGATCACCTGCCGGTTGCGCTGGAGATTGGCCTCGTACTGCTCGGCCGAGCCTGCGGCCAGCAGAGGATAGCCGCAGCACAGATGTCTGCCGGGAATCACCACGGGCACGCCGGCATGCATCATGAGCGCGATGGAGGCCAGAGCGATGCGGCGATAGAACAGGCTTCCGCCGCAGCCGGGGAAGTACAGCACCGCGGGCACGCGACCTTCCAGAACGCCCTGCGCCGAAATGTCGCCGCTCACGGGCAGGAACAGATGCGCGGCGGCGTTTCTTTCCAGATGCAGGCTCTCATAGATGCTCACCATGCCGAGCGCCGGGCCTCTGCCGGAAAAGAGCGGGCTGCTCATGCGACTGCGCCATACGCGCGGCACGAGCGGGATGAACTGATTCATCACGTTCTGACCGAGCGCGGCCATCTTGGCAAAGGCGGGCACGCGTTTCGAGGGATCCGAGGAAAGCACGTTGAGCACCTGAGCCTTGATGGGATGCCCTCCCATGCCTTCCCGCTTCACATAGGCCAGCGAGCTGAGCGCCACTTCCGGCGATTCAATCTTCACCGGGCACACCGAGGTGCAGCGACCGCAGCCCGTGCAGTGTTCCACCAGATGCCGCAGTTCCGCAAGCAGCTCGGGCGAAGGTCTGCCGCTCGTTACCTGCGAGTAGTAGATGGCTTCGGTCAACGCGCCGAGAATGATGTTCTTGTTGCGCGGATTGTACTGGAAGGAGCGCTCGGGATAGACCATGGGACAGACCTGCTTGCACTTGCCGCAGCGGGTGCAGGTCTGCACCTGCGAAAGCAGGCGGATGAGGCATTCCTTGTCCGGCAGACCGGATTCCCTGATGTCCGCGATGAGTCTGTTGAAGGAGAAGGTGAACGGCCGAACCGGAAGCTTGCGGGTGATGAGCTTGCCGGGATTCAGAAGGTCGCGCGGGTCCACGCGCATCTTGAACTCGCGCAGACTTTCCATCTGCCTGGTGTCCAGAAACGCGATCTTGGTGATGCCGATGCCGTGTTCGCCGGATACCGCGCCTTCCAGTTCCTGCGTTTTGGCCATGACCTGCATGGCGATGTCCTCCGCATGTTCCATCATGCGGGGATCATTGGAGTTGACGGGAATGTTCACATGGCAGTTGCCGTCGCCGGCATGCATGTGGCTGGCCACCACGATGCGGCTGCTCTTCATGTAGTCCACGATGGCGTCGATGCGGGAGGCCAGTCGGGGGAAGCGTTCCTTCTGCGCCAGAAGCCAGCGCTCGGCGCGCGCCGCAACTTCCTCGTCCACCAGCGAGGGATCCAGATTGGATTCGTCGCTGGCCGCCGTATGCGAGGCAAAGGAGAATTCCTCGTTGAAGGCCGGATCCTCCATGGGGAAGCCCTGAAGCCGGGACAGTTCCTGCAGGGCGAAGCGGTAGGCTTCGGCAGCGGCCGTCACGTTGAGCGTTTCAAGATAATGAGCGAACTCGGGGATGCTCTTCATGGGGAGCACCACGTCCTCGTTCATCTTGAAGCCGGACGTGCGCTTGGCGATGGCCGAAAGGCGATGCCGATCCTCCCAGAATTCCGCGGCCTGCTTGTCGTCCTTTGCAATGGCGGCAAACACATGGGGATCGTCGCCGGCAAGCGCGTAGATGGACTGCACGGTGTCGTCGAGCACATAGGCGTCGTTGCCGTCCACCTGCACGATGATCACGGAAATGGGACTTCCCTTGTGCCGGTCGGACTTGGGCTGATAATTGATGGCCTGCACATACTTGGAGTTGAATTCCTCCAGCGCCGACACGCGCACGTCGCCGCCCTGCTCGCGTATTCTGTCGCGCAGGTTCACGATCTTGCGCACGAGCTGCGCCGCGGGAACCATCGAGGTTCCGTAGAATTCCAGCACCATCACGCGGGAGAGCGAAGGCTTCGGATGCAGAAGGAACGTGGCTTCGGTGATGATGCCGTCGATGCCTTCCTTCTGCATGCCGGGAAGACCGTCGAGCAGCTTGTTGGTCACGTCCTTGCCCAGACCGTCGTGACGAACCTCGTTGCCCTTCAGGCGCACCACGTTGCGCATGCCGCCGGAAAGATCCTTCACCTCGAAGACCACCGTTTCCTCGGGCATGATCTTGTGTCCGGGATGATTCACGCGCTCGATGCGGATGATCTCGCCCGTGGGCGTGACCATGGTCCAGGAGAGCAGGTTGTCGATGGTGGTGCCGTATTCAAAGCAGAAGGGGCCGCCGGAGTTCTCCGACACGTTGCCGCCGATGGTGGAGGCGGTTTTCGAGGCCGGATCCACGGTGAAGAGCAGCCCTTTGGAGGCCGCGAAGTCGATGGCATCCTGCGTGAGCACGCCCGCCTGGCAGGTCATGGTGCGGGCCGATCTGTTCACCGATTTCGCCGTGAGGCGCGTGGTGCTCACCACCACGGTGCGCTTGCGCGCGGGAACCGTGCCGCCCGTCAGCCCCGAAGCGCCGCCGCGGGGAATGATGGCGAACTTCATTTCGTTGGCCAGCCGGATGAGCGCGCTGATCTGCTCCGGCGTATCCGGTTCCACCACGAGAAGCGGCAGCTCCATGCGGAGGTCGGTGGCGTCGGTGGCGGCGGCCACCAGCGCGCCGCGACGGCGCAGAATGCATTCGTCGGGCATGACGGAGGCAAGGCGTCCCACAAGCTCGCGGCAGAAGTCCTGTTCCGCCTCGTGGGCGCTCCAGAACATGGTGATGCCCTCGCTTATGGCAGTGGCATACTGATGCGCAAGGGAAGGAGACTCGGCCTGATAATGCTCGTTGACGCTCTTCTTCACTTCCGAGGCGGAAATGAAGGGATTGTACGCCACCAGAAACAGTTCTTCGGCAATGTCGATGGCCAGCTGCCGCACGCTCTGAGGCCAGCGCTCGAATTCGTCAAGATTGATGCGGAGGATGCGGTTGACCACATACTCGGCCGATATGGAAATGTGGGGCCCTTTGTGGGGCATGGCGGTCTCCTTGGAAACGGGAAAAAAGGAAGGCCCGGCAGGGCATGACTGCCCTGCCGGGGGCCTGCTGTCTTTCTGCGGGGCGGAGAGCCCCGAAAACTGCTTACAGGGGTGTGTTCAGACGGGAGGTGATGTTGTTCTTCACCCAGGAAGAGTCCAGCCACTCCAGCGGCTGCACCGGCACGCCGCCCACGAGCACGCCGAAGTGCAGATGATCGCCTCCGGCAAGGCCGCTCGTTCCGGTACGGCCGATGATCTGTCCGGCCTTCACCACATCGCCGACCTGCACGGCGTACTCGCTCAGGTGGGAGTACTGCGTCATGAGCCCGAGGCCGTGTTCGATGAGGATCATGTTGCCGTGAATGCCGAGATAGTCCACCCATACCACGCGGCCGTCCTGCGAGGCGGGAACTTCGGCTCTGGCCACGGAGGCGAGATCCAGGCCCATGTGGGTCTGCTCGTCGATCTTCTGCTTGTTGCCGTCCACATAGGTGCGGAAGTCGCCGAAGTTGGCCTTCACCGCCGAACGGGGCAGGCTGCGGAAACTGCCCTTCCACAGGAAGCGGGGCGAAACGTTGGCCGGATCGGAGGCCACTTCGATGAGCTTGGCGTCGTTGCCGATGCGCACCTTGTTGTTGGCGCACAGGTATTGGGAAAGCGGCGTGCTTTCCTCGGGGCAGAGCTGGGCCAGTTCATCGGCCTTGAAGTTCAGGAAGGACTCGGGAATGTTCAGGGTGTCCGAACGGTAGTTGCGGTTCAGCGCCCGCACCAGCAGGCGGCTGGAGGTCACGTTTCCGGCCAGGTCGCGGGCCATGATCTCGGGCTGGAAGCTGCTCGTGGTCATGGTGATGGGGAAGGGGAACAGGCAGGCGTAGGCGCCGTTGTCCTGACGATAGCCGGGGAAGAACAGTTCGCCCACCTGCACGCCGGTCTTGTCCACCTCTTCGGAAACCGTATAGAGGATGAGTCCGCTGCCGCCTCTGTGCATGGCCGGAGGAACGGTCTTCACGGCGATGCGCGGAGCCTGGGAGTCGAGAATCATGGGCAGATTCAGCGTGGTGGTGTTGCCGCGTCCGAACCCGGCATAGGAGCCGTCGGCCACGCGGATCTCAAGCTCGAAGGCTCCTTCCGGAAGCTTCGTGCTCTTCAGATTGAAGGAAACCTTCTGCCGCTGCTCCAGCGTGGGGAAGGTCTGCTGAAGCACGGTCATGGACTGCTCGCCGCGCTTCACCGTCACGGCCACGGACTGAATGCCGGACTTGTCGGACATGTCCAGCTCCATGACCTGGGCAAGTCCCACGCGCCCCGTATCGGCGGGAGAAAGAGTCACGGCGGGCCCGCTCAGATCGCGCATGAGAAAATACGCGCCGGCACCGGCAAGCGCCAGTATGAAAAGCATGACGATAACGGAAACCCCGGAAGAACGCCGGGACGAGGAACGATAGGAAATTTGTCTTCTTCTGAACAAGGCTGCATCCTTTCCGGGCGAAAGGCCCTCGGTATGGCCGCGCCACCAGCTGGAACGGCAGAACGTATTTTTTCGCATACTCGGCGGACAAGTCAAGAAGCCGCGGAAGACATTTTTCTTTCATCACCTCCGGGGATGCGCCGCTGCTGATATTGTCCGGCGGCATGACCTTTTTTCTCCCTCCGCGCCCCCTTGCGCCTTGCCGCGCCGCCCCTCTTTGTGATAAGCCCTTCTCAAGATACGTTCTTGCGCGGGAGAATTGCTATGTTTTTATCGGACATGATGCAGATATTCGGGAAAATGGGCTGGGCCAACCGTATCACCATGATGCGCATAGGCGCCGTGCTGCCCATTCTTCTGCTCATTCATTTTCCTAACGTCTACACCTGCTGGATCGCCATGATTCTGTTCGTGGCGGCCGCCGTTACCGACTTTCTCGACGGCTACATCGCCCGCCGTGAAAAGCAGGTCACGAACTTCGGCAAATTTCTCGATCCTCTGGCCGACAAGCTGCTCATCTGCTCCATTCTCATCGAAATGGTAGGCCTCGGCTGGGTTCCGGCATGGGTCGTCATCATCATTATCATGCGTGAGCTCGCCGTTACGGGTCTGCGCGCCGTGGCCGCCGACAAGGGCGTGGTCATCGCCGCCGACTGGTACGGAAAGTGGAAGACGGTCTTTCAGATCATCGCCATGGTGCCGCTGCTCATCCACTTCCCCTTCCTGGGCCTGCCCGTGCATCTCATCGGCACCGTGGTGCTCTACATCGCCCTCGTGCTGACCATTTTCTCCGGCTGCAACTACTTCTATCTGTTCTATCGTCAGTGGCGCGATCATCTGGCGGTCAACAATTAGTCAGAACGCAAGCGTCATGAATCGTCGAACGTCCTCCAACAAGGCCTTCTGGTGGAAACTCTCGCTGCTCGTTCTTGCGGTCATGCTCAACGTTGCTCTGGCCAGCCGCATCGTCTGGGGTTCCCACAGCCTGTACACATGGCGCGTGCTCAAGGAAAAGCAGAGCGAACTTTCGCAGGAACTTGCCGCGCTCGATGAAAAGCGCGCGGCCCTCTCCCGGGAAATCCGCCTGCTGAAAACCGATCCCGCCTATGTGGAAAAAGTGATTCGCCAGCGTCTCAACTATGTGAGAAAAAACGAGATTCTCTATCTTTTCGACAAGAACAGGGAAAACTCGGCCTGGCTCGACGCCGGCTCGGACAACAGGAATGACTGACACTCCTTCCCCCATGAACTCTCCGCTTGCGGAAAACTCCCCGCCGGAAAAGGCGCTCTGGTATCAGGAAGTTCTGTCCCTTGATCCGTCCTCCCGCATATTCTTTCCCTACGCCCGTCTTCTGGCGGAAAACGGACGCAGAGCGGAGGCCGTCGAGGTTCTCAGATCCGGCCTGACCCGGCATCCCGAATTTCTGGACGCGCGCCTGCTGCTCATTGATCTGCTTCATGAGTCCGGGCAGGATGCCGCCGCCGGTCTGGAGGCTTCGGGGCTCATCGAGTCGCTGTCCCAGTGCAGCGCGCTCTGGGAAATCTGGAGTCGTCTGCCCGGAGTACGGGCCGATCAGTCCGCCCTGCTGCTCTTTTTCGGCGCCACCTTCCGCCGGGGAGGCCCCAGCCTTGCCGACGTGTTCGCCGCTGGCATGAAGGCCCTGCAGAACGGAGGCGAATGCGGCACTCGTCCGGAAAAGGCGCAGTCCGCTGCCGCCCCCGCCATGCCCGCCGCCCCTTCCGTTTCGCCCGCCCCTGCCGCCGGATCCTTTGAGCCCGGCGACGCATCCGGCGAAACGCTCGTTGCCTCCGCACAGCCAAAGAACGAAGAACAGCCTTCCGGCCGCTGCTTTGTCATGCCCGACGACGCGCCCTGGTACAGTCTCGACGCCGTGCCCGAAGACGACGATCTGGACGATGAGGACGACGCCCTTCCCGTTCTTTCCCCCGCCGCGGCGCAGCTCATTCTGGCCGGACAGCACGCCGGACAGACGCAGGAAACGCCGTCGCAGGAAGACCGTGTTCCCGTCGTTCATTCCGTTCCCCGCTCGCCGCTGGAAGGCAAAAGTTCCCTGTGCACCCGCTCCATGGCGCACATTCTGGAAGAACAGGGTGCCACGGGGGAAGCGGCCGACATTTACCGCGAACTTCTCGAGGTCAGCTCCTCGCCCGAAGAGAGAGCCGAACTGAACGCAAAACTGGACAGCCTCATGCAGGGAACGGAAAACGCCGTTCCCGCGCAGCCCTCGGCTTCCGGCATCATGGACATGCTGGAAACTCTGGCCGTCAGGCTGGAAAACAAGTCCCGCGCCTGATGCGCGACAGGAGATACCATGCGTAGCCGCATATTTCCTCTTTTCCTCTGTCTTCTTTCCGTCTCCTCGCTGACGCTTTCCGGCTGCGCGCAGATGAAGGGCGCCTACAAGGAAACCAAGACCTTCTATCATACCCACATCAACCGCCCCTCGAAGCTGGACATTACCGAACGCACGGAGCTGGAGCAGTCTCAGCGCGACCTCGTGCAGAGCATCATGCCCATCGACGAGGAACTGACCCGGCTCGAAAAGGCGCTGGACGCTCTGGCCACTCCGCCCGATGCCCAGATGGCCGCCGATCTTCTGCGCCGCTTCCCCTGGCTCTCCGGCCTGTCGCTGGTCGCCCCGGACGGCACGCTCGGCGCCTCCATTCCCGGCACGCCCCTCAAGCAGCTCGACTACATGCCGCTTCTGGAACTTGCGCCCAAGGCCCTGCCCCGCGACCTGCGCGCCTCCGTGCAGGATACGCCGCTCGGCCCGGAAATTCTTCTCGCCCGCCCCTTCCTGCAGGAAGATCAGCTGCAGCTGCTGCTGGTGGCCACCTTCGACTTCCGCGCGCTTCTGCCCTTCGCCTCCTCGCCCGGCGACTTCATCGTGCGTTCCGGCGACGTGCTCATCTGGAGCGGCGACATGGACTACTCCGCCACGCCTCTCGCCCCCATCGACTGGACGGCGTACCTCAAGGAACACTCCGACGGTACCCTGACCAATGATAACGGCACCATGATGTGGATTTCCCGCTATATTGGCGGCATTCCTCTCGTGTTTGCGGCTCCTGCCCAATAACGTCTCCTATGTATTGATTTTGAATTGCATTTTGAGCCTTATTGCACATTCAGCCTTTTTTATGCTATAGGTATGGTCAAATAACAGAAGCTTCGCGCCTTCCGCAGAGCGTATGTCCAATGCGACAGACCGGAGCCGACACCAAGGAGCCTGTATATGTCTGAAGTCACTGCAATCGAACACCTCATCGCATCGCAACGCAGATGGTCACCTCAGGCGACGGGGCAGTTCACCTCGCTGATGCATGACCTTATCCTTTCGGCAAAAATCATTTCCAGAAACGTGAACCAGGCCGGTCTGGTCGATATTCTGGGAGCGACCGGAGCCGTCAATGTGCAGGGTGAGCAGGTGCAGAAACTCGACACCTTCGCCAACAACACGCTGGTCTACAGGATGCAGAGTTCCGGCGCTGTCTGCGCCGTCGGTTCCGAAGAAATGGCCGAGCCCTTCTTCGTGCCGGAAAACGAACCGCACGGTCACTACGTCATTTTCTTCGATCCGCTGGACGGTTCCTCGAACATCGACGTCGGCGTGAGCATCGGCACCATATTCTCCATCTACCGCCGCGCCGAAACCCAGAACTACTGGGAGCTCAACACCGAAGCCCTCATGCGTCCCGGCCTCGAGCAGGTGGCGGCTGGCTACTTCCTGTACGGTTCCTCGACCATGCTCGTGTACTCCACCGGTCACGGCGTCAACGGCTTCACGCTCGACTCCTCCATCGGCGAATTTCTTCTGACGCATCCCAACATTCAGATTCCGCGCGTGGGCAAGTACTACTCCGCCAACCACGGCTACTACAACTACTGGGATGAAGCCACGCAGAAGGCAGTGCATTCCTTCTCCAGACCGGAAGGCATGCCTCCCCGCTCCACCCGCTATGTCGGCTCTCTGGTGGCCGATTTCCACCGCACCCTGCTCAAGGGCGGCGTCTTCTTCTATACCGAAGACTCCAAGCATCCCAACGGCAAGCTGCGTCTCATGTACGAAGCCGCGCCCATGGCCTTCCTTGCCGAACAGGCGGGCGGCAAGGCGACGGACGGCAGAATGCGCATTCTGGAAAAGGTGCCCACCGCCATTCATGAGCGCACGCCGCTCATCATCGGCTCCGCCGACGACGTGGATCAGGTGATGGAAATCTACAGGGAAAACGGCAAGGTCTAACGGACTTCCGTTTCCGCAACGCATAAGTCAGCCGCGTGCCGGTTCGCCGGCGCGCGGTCTTGTTCTCTCATGAAGGCGGCAACGCCGAAAACGTATCCGGGTCGATCATGCTGGTTCTGGGAATAGAAAGTTCTTGTGATGAAACCGCCCTCGCTCTTGTGGACGACGGCGGCGTCCGTGCGGCCGTCATCTCGAGTCAGGCCGACATTCACGCCCTCTTCGGCGGCGTGGTGCCGGAGCTGGCCTCCCGCGAGCACGCCCGCCTCATCGGGCCGCTGCTCGACAGTCTTTTCCGTCAGGCCGATCTCGGCCCGGATCCCTGGAAGGCCATAGACCGCATCGCCGTCACGCGCGGGCCCGGACTCATGGGCAGCCTGCTCGTGGGCGTGGCCTTTGCCAAGTCTCTGGCCCTTGCGCATGACATTCCCCTTATCGGCGTCGATCATCTGCAGGGACATCTGCTGGCCGCGGAACTGGAAAACGACATCGCCTGGCCCGCGCTCGGCGTGCTCATTTCCGGCGGCCACACGCATCTGTACCGCATGGACAGCCCCGTGGACATGACCGTGCTCGGCAAAACCGTGGACGACGCCGCAGGCGAAGCCTGCGACAAGTTCGCCAAGGCCGCAGGTCTCCCCTATCCCGGCGGCGCCCTGCTCGACGCCCTCGGAAAAAAGGGCCGTCCCGATCCGCATCTCTTCCCCCGCCCCTACACGCACAACGACAATCTCGACTTCAGCTTCAGCGGACTCAAGACCGCGGGCGCGCTCTGGCTCTCCCAGCATCCGGAAGCGCACTTTCCCGCCGGTGACACCCCCGCCCGCGAACGTATGAACGAAGCTTCGGCAATGCTGTGCGACGCAGCGGCCTCGTACCTTCTCGCCGTGGCGGAAACGCTCACCATCAAGGCCGAACGCGCCCTTCGCCTGTTCAGGGCCAAAAGCCTCGTGGTGGCCGGAGGCGTGGCCGCCAACAGCGTGGTCCGCAGCGAATTCGCAAGGCTCGCCGAAAAGCATTCGCTGCCGCTCATCATTCCCCGCCTTGCCCTCTGCGGCGACAACGCCGTCATGATCGCCAAGGCCGGATGGCACATGGCAAAGGCCGGAAGAGTGCACGATCTTTCGCTCTCGGCCATCCCCCGCGGGCAGACCATTCCGCAGGACTGGAAGACTCTCTGAGCCTCTCCGCCTTGACAGCGGCATACCCTGCACCTACAATCATTCCGCATCATTTTTTTTCGTGATACGACGGAGACGGACCGGCTCATGCCGTCCCTTTCCACAAGCCTATTTCATAAAGGAGTTTCCCAATGTCCACTGCCGTTACTGATGCCACTTTTGAAAGCGTCGTCATCAAGTCTTCCATTCCGGTTCTCGTCGACTTCTGGGCTCCCTGGTGCGGTCCCTGCCGCGGCATCGGCCCCATCGTTGAGGAACTTGCCGCCGATTACGAAGGCAAGGTGCTCGTGTGCAAGGTGAACGTGGATGAAAATTCCCGCGTTCCCAGCCAGTTCGGCATCCGCGCCATCCCCACGCTCATCCTCTTCAAGGACGGCGAAGTCGTTGATCAGGTGACCGGAGCCGTGGCCAAGTCCCACCTCGTGGGCATGATCGAAAAGGCTCTCTGATGCTGTACGATGCCGTAGTCATCGGCGCAGGGCCTGCGGGCATCACCGCGGCCCTGTATCTTGTCCGCTCCGGCGTGAGCGTGGCGCTCGTGGAAAACGGCGCCCCCGGCGGACAGATACTCAGCACCGCCGAAATCGAGAACTATCCCGGCTTCCCCAAGAGCATCAAGGGCTGGGAACTGGCCGATCTTTTTGACGCGCATCTTGCGGGCTATCCGGTCGTCCGCGTGCGCGGACAGGTCACCGCCGTCAGGCAGACGGAAGGCCGTACCTTCACGCTCGATCTTGCCGAAGGCGAAGCCCTGGAAGCCAAAAGCGTGGTGGTCTGCTCGGGCGCGCATCACCGCAAGCTCGGCGCTCCCGGTGAAGATTCCTTCAGCGGACGCGGCGTTTCCTACTGCGCCGTGTGCGACGGCAACTTCTACCGCGGACGCGACGTGGTCGTGGTGGGCGGCGGCAATTCCGCTCTGGAAGAAGCGCTGTACCTCTCGCGCATCGTCAACAAGGTCTATCTCGTCCATCGTCGCGACAGCTTCCGCGGCGCGATGGTCTATCAGGACAAGATCCGTCAGGCCGAAAACATCGAACTTGTGACCGGCAGCGTGGTCGATGAGATCCGCGGCGGCAGCGCAGGCATGGATTCGGTCATCGTCCGGCATCTGGAAAGCGGCGACATCCGCACCATTGCCGCAGACGGCATCTTCATCTATGTGGGCATGGAGCCGCTGAGCGGCTATCTGCCGGAACAGGTCAACCGCGATGCCGCCGGCTTCGTTCTGACGGATGCCGAAATGTGCACCAGCGTTCCCGGCATCTTTGCTGCCGGCGACGTACGTTCCAAACGCTGCCGTCAGGTCAGCAGCGCCGTAGGCGACGGCGCTACGGCGGCGACTGCGGCCTCGTCTTATCTGGAGCAATGGAATGCGTAAACTGCTTCTTATGGGGATGCTTGCCTGCACCCTCTTCCTGAGCGGCTGCTCCCTCGTGGACGAATACTTCCTGCCCCCTGCCGACGACACCGTGCAGGAAATGTTCGAAGCCGGCAATGACGCCATGCGTGAAAAGAACTATCCGCAGGCCATTGTCTACTATACCCGCATCAAGGATGAATTTCCCTTCAGCCCCTATGTCATAGAAGCTGAACTGGCGCTGGCAGACGCGCACTATCTCGACGGCGAGTATCTGCTGGCCGCGGACGCCTACAGAGACTTCGAGACGCTGCATCCCCGGCACGAAGCCATCCCCTATGTGCTTTACCAGATCGGCATGTCCCTGAAGAATTCCTACACGTCCATCGACCATTCCGCCACTCCGGTCAGCGAAGCTCTGGAATACTTCACCAGACTTCAGCAGGAGTATCCCGACACGGAATACGGCAAGGACGCCGCCGTACAGATCGCCGCCTGCCGCAAAACGCTGGCACAGCGCGAGCTGTTCATCGCCAACGTCTTCTGGGGCATGGAAAACTATCAGGCCGCATGGACCCGCTATCAGTATGTGGTGCGCAACTATCCCGACGTGACGGAAGAAGCGGAATACGCCCGGGTCAAGGGCGAGGCCGCCTTCCTGAAGTACCGCAAGGAAGATGCGCAGAACATGCGTGAACTTCAGCAGGGTTCCTGGAAGGACTGGTTCCGCTGGCTGTAGGCGGATCATTCGCCCGGATATCATACACAAAAGCGCCGGTTGCAGAACCGGCGCTTTTTTATTCCCGAATCAGAGAAAACACACCCAAAAAGGCGTATCCGTCACGCCCGCCGGAAGCGCCGGCGCAAGCGGCAAAGCCATGCTCCCTCCCGTTGCGGCGGCATCCTCCTTTTCGTCATTATCAAAGCCGATCGAAGGCAAAAGCGGGCAGACCTGCTTTCCGGAAAGACAGTTAAATCCGTGAAAACGCCTGCAAACACTGGACAGGCGGGTCTAATGACTCTAGTGTGAAACCAATATACACACCAAGTTCAGGAGGATCCTCCCATGGTCAAAAAAATTCTTATGGCTTCTCTGCTGCTCGCCTCCGTCACCGGACTCGCCGTCAACGACGCTCAGGCCAGAAGCCTTGAGGCCATCAAAAGCAGCGGAAAACTTCTGGTCGGCTCCACCGGCGACTACAAGCCCATGAGCTACCTCAACAAGGAAACGGGCCAGTACGAAGGGTTCGACGCGGAAATGGCGGCTTCTCTGGCCAAGAATCTCGGTGTGGAAGTCTCCTATGTGCCCACCACCTGGAAGACCCTTCAGGCCGACACTCTGGCCGACAAGTTCGACGTGGCCATCTGCGGCATTACCGTGACCGACGCCCGCAAGGAAGTCATGGCCATGTCCGACCCGTACCTCACCTTCGGCAAGACCATTCTCGTCACCAAGACCAAGGAAGCGCAGTTCAAGTCTCTGGACGACGTGAACCAGCCCTCCGTGCGCGTGATGTACAACCCCGGCGGCACCAATGAAAAGTTCGCCAAGGAATCCACGCCCAAGGCTCAGCTCATCATGCACGAGCAGAACGCGGAAATTCCCGGTCTCGTGGGCGAAGGCAAGGCCGACGTCATGATTACCGAAACCATGGAAGCCGTGCGCTACGTCAAGGACAACCCCAAGGTGGCCGCTCCTCTTGTGGACAAGCCCTTCACCGAAAATCACTTCGGCGTGCTCATGAAGAAGGACTATCCCGACCTGCTCAAGGCCGTGAACGACTGGATGGCCGGCATCAAGGCCGACGGCACCATGGACAAGTGGGAAAATCAGTACATCAAGTAGCATGAAAGAGCTGCCCGAAACCGATGCATGACGCATCCGGGGCAGAAGCAGCACCGCAAGGCCGGACAGGGAAAGAAACCTGCCCGGCCTTTGCCGTATGGAGGCTTCACCCCGCAAAGGGCGACACCGCCGCAAAAACGTTTCCAAGGCAGGGCCCGCCTGTTTCTTCCGCCCACAAAATCCCAGCGACTCCCCTCGTGCTCTTCGCCGTATTCTGTCGTGAACGGCAAAATCCCCGCGTATCGACTTCCGGTTGGCCACGCTGCCCGCGTGCGACCGGAAACGGCAGCCAGAGGCTCCGCTCGGAGCCGTATTTTTCAGAAAAACAACGGCAGAAAACTCCGCCCCTCTTCCTAAGAAGCACTCTCCGCCCCCTGCCGGGGCAGGACTCCGCCGGACTCCCGAGCGGCTTCCGAAACAGGCGCTCTTCAGGCCTTGGCCGTTCCTTTTTCGCTTATGGCAGGAAAAGACAAAGACATGGTGGCTCCGGCTCCCGGCTCGGAATACACCTCGATCTCGCCGCCGTGCAGCTCCACGATATGGCGCGAAATGTAGAGGCCGAGTCCGAACCCCTTGCTTCCCTTGGTGGAGAAGAAGGGATCGAAGATCTTCTTCCGGTTTTCTTCCCGGATGCCGCTTCCGCAATCGGAGATGTCCAGCACCACGCGGTCGCCGGACAGACAGCGTCCTTCAAGAGCCAGCGCGCGGCAGGAACTCTTTTCGCCGTCCATACTGTCCAGCGCATTGATGAGCAGATTCAGCACCAGCTGCTCCAGAAGAATGCGGTTGCCGCGCATGGGCAGGTTGTCGGGCATCAGACTGTCGTCCACCTTGACCGAGCGCAGCCGCGGCTTCAGGAAAAACAGCGCTTCGCGCACGATCTGGGCAAGGTCCTGCGTTTCATATTGCACGGAATCGGGCAGAGCAATGTTGAGCAGGCGCCGTGTGGTGTTCACCGCCCGCTCGCCGTTGCGGTAGATGGCGCGCAGCATAGGATGCAGCGGACTGTCTTCCGGACAGTCCTCCAGCGCCAGTTCCGCATTGGCCATCACGATGCCTATGGGATTGTTGATTTCATGCGCCACGCCTGCGGCCAGCTTGCCCAGCACGGCCAGACGCTCCATTTCCATGACCTGACGGTCCAGCTTGCGCCGCTCGGTCATGTCGCGTCCGATAAGGCATACCGCGTACGGCGAAGACTCCATGTCCGTCATGAACAGGTTCACTTCCAGCACCAGCTCGTCGTCGGTTCCGGGAGCCAGCGTGATCTCTCTGCGCAGCGCGCCCTGCTGGGGAATCAGTTCGATGAAACGCTCAAGACAGCCGCTCGTTTCAAGGCAGAGCGCCTCCATGAGCATGCTGGAACTGTTTCCCGTTCCGGAAATGTGCAGCGCGCTTCGGGCGGCCCTGTTGCACAGGACTATGTGACCGTACTCATCGAGCAGAAGAATGATATCCGGCGACTCCTCAATAAGATCGCGGTACTTTCTTTCCGAGCGTATGAGTCGCCGCGAAACCTTGCTGACCTGCATTTTCAGTGCATAAATCCATGTGACCGACGCCAGAAAAATGCAGACGATGAGAGCAATGCCGCAGAGTATATGATACCGGTACAACTCCCAGAGACTCGGTATGTACAGAGAGCGGCCGAGCCATTTCGCACGCAGCTTCTCCACCTCGCCGTTTTCCTCAAGATGCACGAGCGCGCTGGTCATGCGCTCCAGAAGGCCGGAACGCCGCCCCACCATCATGACCATGGGAATGCGCTCCAGAGAACCGCCGATGACCCGTATATTTTTGTATGCCTTGCTCTGCACGATGTGGAAGGCCACTTCCACGGAACTGGCGATGTAGGCATCGGCCTCACCGGCCACCAGCCGGTTGAGGGCATTGGTGACGGAGTCGGCCTGAACGATGGTGCAGCCCATGGCCAGCATTTTGGGAATATAGGTGTCGCCGCGCTGGAGAATCACCCGGTGTCCTGCAAGCTCGCTCTCCATGGTGAACTGATGTTCCTGCCCCACAACGAGAATGGCACGGTTCAGCGCCAGCGGCGTTATCAGCACATCCGAAAAGTCGTTCTTCAAATTTACGGGCATGAGCCCCACCACGGCGTCTATTTCGCCGCGCTGAAGCTTCTGCTCAAGCTTTCGGGCATTGCTCTGAACAAAAACAATTTTTTTCCCAAGTTCCTCAGCCATCTTCACGCTGAGATCCACGGCAAGTCCCAGCAGTCCGTCACGGCTCTCATTGAGAAAGGAAAGCGGCGCAGAGTTGGGCGGTACGCCGATAATGAGATGTTCGTTTCTTTCCACGGAACAGACATGCGTTCCCCAGGAGGGCGAAGAGGAACAAAGCATGAGAAAAAAGCTCAGAAAAACGACCAGACAGCGCATAGCAGACTCCTCAACAGCATAAAACACCATCGCGTCGTTCTCCGCAAGAAAGAAAAGCGTGCGATTTCTCGCACAGTCCCCTTCAAGGTGTGCGGCCCTTCTCACGCATGGAAAAAAAACTTTTCACAATCTCCTTGATATTACAACAAAAACCAATATGGCACAGTCTTTGCTAGGTTTTTTGGTGAATTACTCCGGCCTTCAACCTCATAAAGGAAGTCACATGAATCGTCGTCAATTCCTCATGGGTCTGTCTGCGGCCGCCGCGGCCACTGCGGCGCCTTCTTTGAGCTGGGCTTTTCCTTCCGTGTTCCCTCACGGTACCACCATCTACAAGCCTGAAAAATGCTGGAACGGCTATACCGTGTTCGGCGTGGAAACCAAGGGTCAGGGCTGCGTGCTCATCGACATGAACGGCAACGTCGTTCATGAATGGAAGCATGTCAGCGAACTGGAACACCCCACCAAGCTGCTGAAGGGCGGCTATGTCATGGGCGCCACCCGTCAGAAGCCCGAAATGGTCGGTCGTACCTACGGCGATCCCATGTCCGCCGACCTCTCGATCTGCGACTGGGACGGCAAGATCGTGCGCAACATTCCGCTCGCCGGCATGCATCACGACTTCCAGGTGGAAGGCAACCCCGTCGGCTACTACGCCCCCGGCATGGACGTGGAATACCGGCCTGAAGGCAAAATCATGGTCCTCTCCCACCTGTTCACCGAAAACCCCGCCATCACCAACAAAAAGCCCCTTGATGACGACTACATCTTCGAGGTGGACAAGGACAACAACATCATCTGGGACTGGAAGGCCTTTGAACACTTCGACGAACTGAAGCTCCCCGAAGATCTCAAGAAGTCCATGTACAAGTTCCCCACCTGGCAGATGACCCGTACTCCCGGCGTCAAGGCTGCCGACTGGATGCACATGAACTCCGCCTCCTATCTCGGCCCGAACAAGTGGTACGACGAAGATCCCGTCAAGTACGCCGTCTTCCATCCCGACAACATCATCTGCTCCTGCCGTCAGCTCAACACCTGCTTCATCATCGACCATGCCACCAAGAAAATCGTGTGGCAGATCGGTCCGACCTTCTACCCCGACGACAAGTGGGTATTTGCCGGCAAGGAATACAAGCGTGCCCTGTACAAGCTCGGTCAGCTCGTCGGTCAGCATCACTGCTGCATGATCCCCAAGGGTCTGCCCGGCGAAGGCAACATCATGGTGTACGACAACGGCGGCTTCGCCGGTTACGGCGATCGCAACCCCACCTCCCCCATGGGCTGGAGCAACGCCCGCCGCGACTACTCCCGCGTCATCGAATTCGACCCGGTCACCCTCAAGAAGGTGTGGGAACACTCCGCCGCCGCCATGGGTCTGCGCGAAACCTACAAGTTCTACAGCGACTATGTCAGCTCCGCTCAGCGTCTGCCCAACGGCAACACCCTCATCACCAACGGTGCTGTGGGCCAGTTCCAGGAAGTGACCCCCGACAACGAAATCGTCTGGGAATACATCAGCCCCTGGTACAACCCGAACGGCAAGTTCAACCTGGTATACCGCTGCTACCGCGTGCCTTACGACTACGTTCCTCAGCTGAAGAAGCCTCAGGAATTCGCCGTGACGCCGCCTGAAAACATCACCTTCAAGATTCCTGCCAGCAAGACCCCTTACAAGCCTGGCAACTAACGGAGCTACCATGAAAAAACTTCTTTCCACCCTCTCCCTGTGTGCCCTCCTTGCCTGCGCCGCCCCCGCCATGGCTGACGACGACATGGTTCCCGGCGAAGGCGCCTTCGACCTGAACACCGCCACCGTTGAACAGCTCATGTCCATTCCGGATGCCAACATCACCCAGGAAATGGCTGAAGCCATGGTGAAAATGGCCAAGGAAAAGCCCTTCGCCATCTCGGAAGACCTCCTCAAGGTTCCCGGTCTCGACAACAAGACTCTCGAAGCCATCAATCCTGTGGAAGAGCAGAACAGCCTCTGGTATGATCCTGACAACGCTGAAATGACGCTTGCCCCCTCCAAGTGCTGATTCAGCTGAGATATTCAAGGAGTAAACAATGAAATTCGCTCGTACCCTCGTTCTCACCCTCATGGCCTGCGCCATGGCCGCTCCCGCCTACGCCGGCGCTTTCAGCTTCAACAAAGCCAGCGCTGAAAAGATGGTTGCCGACTGCAAGGAAGAAGGCATCGAACTCACCATGGAACAGGCCAACGCCATCGTTGCCGCCCGCGCCAACAAGCACTTCACCTCTGTTGACGATCTGGAAGGCATCCTCCCCGGCCGCAAGATTGCCGAACTCGATCCCATTGAAGAAGATGACGACCTCATCTTCAATCCCAATGCGATGCCCGGCATGAAGGCTTACTGATCCACGCTGAAGCCTTGAAATGAAAAAGCGGCTCTTCTTCGGAAGGGCCGCTTTTTCATGTTAACTCCTTCCGCGCATGAAGCACGGAAGTCAACGGATGCGGAACACAATCCGTGGCGGTCTCTTCCCGCCGGTATTCATAAGCACCATATCTCCTCCCGAACCGCCAGCAGAAGACCATTCTGCCCTTTGTCCAAGCGGGCATTCAGCTCCCGCCGGTACTCACATTCTCTCCTGCGAAGCTCTTCCACGGCAGAAATCTTCTGTTTCCGTCTGCCATGCCGACCGCTCTTACGCCCCCCCGTCTCGGCGCCTCAGCGCCTCTCTCCGCCGCATGCTGCGCTCTTTTGCGGCCTCTGCCTCCTCCTTTGCGTCCCAGATGCCCATCGCCGTCCGGTCCCGTCAGTACCGAAAACGACACTTGTCCTTCACGGAACAAAACATCGAAAACATCCTGCCCAGGTTGCCTTCTTCGTGTAAAACGTCGGCACTGTCTTTTCCTTAAAAACCATTTTTACCGATTATCAGAAAAGATTTTTTACTTTATTTCTTCTATGATTCATATTTGATATTACAATATTATCTATTTTATACATACAATCAAACAATATTATTTATATTTTTTGGCTCTTGACTAGCTGAGAGGATGTTCTCTGAGCATTTTTAACACCAAAAGATAG
>OOCM01000626.1_pt1 | contig 33286 bp, 26 predicted proteins | sample 1671111 | NCBI WGS metagenome assembly OOCM01 (sample SAMN06348123, study PRJEB24527) | human gut metagenome | biome: human gut; feature: ankylosing spondylitis patient; material: feces | host: Homo sapiens | place: China | collected 2015-10 | reverse complement strand
ACAAAAAACACCTCGCGGGATATTACCAGTGAAAAGTAACGAATAATACCATTACTGTTCATAGACAGTAAATACTAAAAAAATGGCCCATATGCATAATGGCATGTGGGCTGTTTTAAAGATAGACAGTAACCATATGAAATTATGAGGAGGAAAGATATGGCAGCACAGGAAAATAATTCTGCTGTAGCGGCAGTGAGTGGATTCTTTAAAGCTATCGGTGGATTTTTCGCTGACTTTGGTACTGCTGTAGTGAAAGGTGATGCGTTTGTAAAGCTGTCCCTGATCTGGATGGGTGCAGGTTATGCAAAGCGTAAACAGTATGTGAAAGCAGCACTGATGACATTGCTGGAGATTGCAGTGATTGTTTTTTCAGTGAAATTTGCAATGCAGTATGTACCAAAATTCAGTACCCTTGGTACTGTAAAGATGGAAAAAGTCTTTAACATGAAAACAATGAAAAGTGAATTTAATGATTATGATAATTCCTTTACAATCCTGTTGTTTTCATTGTTCAGTTTTGTTGTGTGGTTTGCGGCGGCTGTTGTGTGGTTTAAGAACGTGATCAATGCTTACGCACTTCAGAAAATGGAAGAAGCCGGAAAGCATATCAATACTTTTAAAGAAGATCTCAGATCACTGACAGAAGAGAAGTTTCACATTACATTACTTACACTTCCGGTGCTTGGAGTTCTTATCTTTACTTTTATTCCAATCCTGCTTTTGATCTTTGTAGCATTTACAAATTATGATCAGCAGCATATGCCGCCTACTGAGTTGTTCTCATGGGTTGGCCTCAGTAACTTTATCAATCTGTTTGGCGGCGGTGGTCTTACATCCACATTCGGATATGCATTTGTGCGGGTTCTGGGATGGACGCTTGTATGGGCTTTCTTTGCAACATTCACAACTTATATCGGTGGTATCCTGCTTTCACTGCTTCTCAACAGCAAAAAAACAAGACTGCCGAAAATGTGGCGTACTTTATTTATTGTAACTATTGCAGTTCCACAGTTTGTGTCACTTCTGCTGGTGCGTAACTTCTTTTCAAATGGCGGTATTGTCAATACAATCTGTCACAGCATTGGATTGACAGGATTCTTAAGAAGCATAGGACTTGTGTCCACAAGCTATATTCCATTTCTTTCTGCTCCGGGCTGGGCACATGTAATGATTATCCTTATTAATATCTGGATCGGTGTTCCGTATCAGATGCTGATCGCAACAGGTGTTCTGATGAACCTTCCTTCTGACCAACTTGAGAGTGCAAGAGTAGACGGTGCAACAAACTTCCAGATATTCAGAAAGATCACAATGCCATATCTGCTCTTTGTAACAGGACCTGCTCTGATCACGGACTTTGTAAAAAATATTAATAACTTTAATGTTATTTATCTGCTTACACAGGATGTTTATACAACAACGAACCAGGCAATGGCAAACTCACAGGCAAAAGAGGTTGACCTTCTGGTTACCTGGCTGTTCCGTCTGACTCAGGATTACTACAACTATAAGATGGCATCAGCAATCGGTATTATCGTGTTTATTATCTGTGCAGTATTCACCCTGGTTGCATTTAACAGGATGATCAAGGGAGATAAGGAGGGAACATATCAATAATGAAAAAGATGAAAGATAGTCGTACTTCTTCTATAGTATTACATAATTTATTGATCGCAGTGCTGGCATTTATCTGGCTGGTTCCGATCATCTGGCTGGTATGTACTTCCTTCAGCGCATACTCAGGAATGAATACCAGTACATTTTTTCCGAAGGAATGGAGCATCACTAATTACCTGAAGCTGTTTCATCCGGATTCCGTATCTCAGTTCCCACAGTGGTTTCTGAATACATTTATCATTGCATGCTTTACCTGTGTGATTTCCACCATGTTTGTACTGATGGTTGCTTATGCAACATCTGTTATGAGATTTAAGATGAGAAAACCGCTGATGAATATGGCGGTTATCCTGAATCTGTTTCCTGGTATGCTGGCGATGATCGCGGTATATTTCACACTGAAATCCTTTAACCTGACAAACAGCTATGCTGGTCTGATCATGGTTTACTCTGCATCATCAGGTCTTGGCTATCTGATTGCGAAGGGATTCTTTGATACCGTTCCGAGAGCGCTCTGCGAGGCTGCACGAATTGACGGATGCAGCGAGGCAAGAATTTTCTTCCAGATGGTTCTGCCGATGAGCCGCCCGATCGTTGTTTATACAGTTATCAGCAGTTTCCTGGTACCATGGATGGATTTCGTGTATGCAAAGATGATTCTGAATGCCGGAATTTCTTCCAAATATACAGTTGCCATTGGTCTGTATAAGATGTTGGATAAGAGTCTTATCAACTCTTACTTCACTCAGTTCTGTGCAGGCGGAGTACTGGTATCCATACCGATTTCTATTCTGTTTATGATCATGCAGAAATTCTATGTGGAAGGAATTACAGGCGGTGCTGTAAAAGGTTGATATTATGAATATGACAACGGGAAGAAGAGGAATCGTCTGGAAAACTCCGGACATTACAGCCGATGGGCTGAAGATGTTTGCATGTATTGTCATGCTGATCCAGACTGTTGGAATTGCTGTTATTGAGAAAGGCCTGATCCATTTAGACCAGTACACGCAGGAAAGTCTGAACCAGGCGATGTCCCAGGATTCCCGTTTAATGACACTTGCGGGAATCGGGTCCATCATGCAGCTTATTGGCGGGATGGCGATTCCCGTATTTGCGTTTTTGCTGGTAGAGGGATTTCGAAATACATCAGATTATAAGAAATATCTGATCACGATGGTAATTACTGCTCTGGTCAGTGAGATTCCGTATGATCTGGCGATTCGTGGAAAAATATGGGATTTTTCCAGCCAGAATGCAATGATCACGATGTGTATCTGTCTGGTTATGCTGAAATGCTTAGATCTGTTTAAAGAAACTTCCGGATTTACAGGTGGTATGTTAAAGGTACTGATCCTGATCGCAGCTATTGTCTGGGTGAGCATTTTCCGGGCAGAGTATGGACTTTGTATGGTGCTGCTTGTGTTTGTGTTCTATGTGTTTGAGTCAAAAAATGTGCTGAAAACAGTGCTGGGCTGTATTATAAGTCTGATGTATGTGACCGGACCGATTGCATTCTATGGAATCTGGTGCTACACTGGAGAAAGAAAAGATCGTATCAATAAATATGTCTATTATGCTTTTTATCCTTTGCATTTGCTGGTGCTTGGAGTAATTGCAAACTATATTCTGTAAGAAGAATGAAATCAAATCCCGTCTGCTTTAACTGAGAAAAGTAATGAGCAGCGAGAAGAGAGTGTTTTGAAATTGGATAGAGTATTAAATATGATAGTGAAAAAGAAAACGACTGAGAATAGAGAATTAAGAGGAGAACAAGTATGGACTTTAGAACGGATAAGCTGCTCCATGGAGGTGATTACAACCCGGAACAGTGGTTAAAGAGACCGGATATTCTGGAAAAAGATATTGATATGCTGGAGGAGTCTGGCTGTAATGTAGTAAGCCTTGGGATTTTTTCCTGGTCCACACTGGAGCCGGAAGAAGGTGTATTTCATTTTGGATGGCTGCAGGAGATCATTGATAAGCTTTATAAAAGAGGAATTTCTACAATCCTGGCTACACCGTCAGGTGCAAGACCAAAATGGATGGCAGATAAGTATCCGGAGGTACTTCGTGTAGATGAAACGCGTCACAGAGCGTTATTTGGATTCAGACATAATCATTGTTATACTTCTCCTGTTTACAGAGAGAAGGTACATATTATTAACAAAAAGCTGGCGCAGGAGGTTGCCACACATCCGGGTGTGATCCTGTGGCATATTTCCAATGAATATGGCGGAGAATGTCACTGCCCATTGTGTCAGGAAGCATTTCGTAACTGGTTGAAAGAGAAATACCAGACTATTGAAAACCTGAATGATCAGTGGTGTACCACTTTCTGGAGTCATACCTATAACAGCTTTGACCAGATTGAGAGTCCGTCTAAGATTGGTGAGACACAGCTTCATGCACTGAATCTGGACTGGAAACGCTTTGTCACTCATCAGACTGCTGATTTCATTCATCATGAGATTGCAGCACTGAGAGAGGGAGGAAGCACACTTCCGACTACTGCTAACCTGATGCATTATTTTGGAGGTTTAGATTATTTTAAGATTGCGAAAGAGATAGATGTGGTTTCCTGGGATACCTATCCTACATGGCATAAAGAGGCTGTGATCGATACAGCTTATGACAATGGAATGTGCCATGACCTGATGCGTTCTCTGAAAGGAAAGCCGTTTTTCCAGATGGAATCCTGCCCGACTTCTACAAACTGGCAGAGTGTGAGCAAATTAAAGAAACCGGGAATGCTTTTTGCACAGTCCATGCAGGCAATTGCACATGGCGGAGAGGGTGCTCTTTATTTCCAGATCCGCCAGAGCAGAGGTGCTTCTGAGAAGTTCCACGGAGCAGTGATCGATCATTACGGTGGAAATGATACAAGAGTGTTTAAAGAAGTTTCCAGGGTTGGAGAAGTTCTGAAAGAGTTAAAAGAACTGGCAGGAACAACTGTGAACAGCTCGGTTGCCATGCTTTATGACTGGGACAGCCAGTGGGCAATGGAGGACAGCCAGGGACCCAGAAATAAAGGGCTTCATTATCTGGAAGCAATGTTGAAATTCTACAGAGGTTTCCGGAAGCAGGGCGTGAATGTGGATGTGATCGATATGACCTGTGAACTGGACAAATATAAAGTACTGGCTCTTCCAATGGTTTATATGTTCAAGGAAGGTTTTGCCAAAAAGGTTCGTGCGTTTGTGGAAAACGGCGGTACACTGATCACAAGTTACTGGTCCGGAATTGCAGATGACACAGACAGGTGTTATCTGAAAGGAACTCCTCATGGTCTGATGGATGTGCTGGGAATCAGAAGCACAGAAATTGACGGACTCTATGACTGGGAAGAAAATTCTTTTGTTCCTGTGGCTGGCAATGAACTTGGACTGGATAAGACTTATACATGTAAATATCTGTGCGACCTTGTGGAGCTTCGCGGAGCACGTACTTTAATGACCTACGGAAGTGATTTCTATGAAGGCTATTCCTGTCTGACAGTGAATGAATATGGCAAAGGTAAGGCATGGTATGTGGCAGCAGATGCTGATAAAGAATTCTATGGAGACTTCCTTGAAAAAGTGCTCAAAGACAGCGGCGTTTCCTGCGGAATCAAAGAAGAAATCCCGGATGCACTGGAGATTACAGTGAGAGAGTGTGAAAATGAGAAATATTATATTTATCAGAATTTCGGAACAGAAGCTGTAAGCATTCCCGTACCGGAAGGCGAGATCAGTTGGATTTATGGCAATGGCAGCGATAAACTTAAAGTTTATGGTCTTGCAGTTGCGAAGGTTATCGTGTAAAATAAATAGCGATGGATGAGGAAATCCCTTCACTTTGAGCAGAGATTGATACTGCCTGGTGGAGGGGTTCTTTTTTACTCAGGTTTAACCGGGAAAATGATACAAAAAGTTTTTAATTGTATCAGGAAAGGTATAGAAATATGATTTCAAAAACTCAGATCAGATATATGGCAAATTCTTCATCATATAGTAGAGGTGCAGAGCTTTATGCAGCAGGAAAAGTTCTGGATATGGATGTAAAAAATATGGGTGCATCTGATGAAATTGTTGCATCTGTAAAAGGCAGTGGAAGAAATATCTATGAAGTAGATGTATCAATCGATACAGAGAATGATGAAGTTGATACCTGCTATTGTGAATGTCGGGCATATGCAGAATATGGTGGACTTTGTAAACATTGTGTAGCGGTTCTTCTGCAATATAATGATTATGAAAATGATAGGGATAGTTATGATTATGGACAATCTGTAGAAAAAATTGTAAAAGGTGGCCTGACCCATACGATCAGAAAAGGAGTGCAGATGCATACCACGCCGGAATTGGCTTCATTATTGCAGAAGCAGGCAGTTGCGAAGTCTCTTCCACTGATTCAGGGAAGCACTTATGGAAAAGTAAGGCTGGAACCATATTTTAATTTTGACGGAAGAACATTTACAGTAGAATTTAAAATAGGAATTAATAAAATGTACGTACTGAAGGATGCATTTTCCTTTGATGTTCATATAGCAAATCAGGATGATTATAAATATGGGAAAAATCTTCAGTTTGTCCATACAATAGAATCCTTTGCCGAGGAATCCAGACCGCTTGCGAAATTTATCTGTAAATGGGCAGACAACAACAGACAATTTCACAGATCCTCTTCCTATTATGGATACTATATGGGAACTCTGGAAAAGGTAAGGCATCTGGAGCTGTCAGGAAATGAACTGGCAGAATTTTTGCTTTTGATGGAAGGAAAGACATTGCAGGGAGAATCTATAGGAACCAGAAACACAACCTGGGAAATAACCAGAGAACATCTTCCGAGAAAAATGACCATAACAGGTGCAAAGCAGGGAATTGAACTGAAGGTAAGCAAATTTACGTGTGCAGCAAATACGGAACAGTATAAAATTTGCTTTTATGATAAAAAGATTTATATTGAGAATGTAGAAGAGCTTTTACCTGTTAAGGATTTTCTGGACAGTTTGTCTTTGATTCCCGGTGAGAAAGCGTTTATAGAAAATAAAGATGTACCGGCATTCTGTCAGGAACTTTTACCGGTGATCCAGAAGTTTTTTAAATGCAGAATGGTTGAATTTCATCCGGAGAATTACGGAATGGTTAAACCGGAGTTTCGATTTTATCTGGATGCACCGCAGGAAAATATGGTTACATGTAAGGCGACTGTTAAGTATGGAGACAGGGAATTTTCTTTATATACAACGGACGATATTGCAGCAAGGGATATGAATAGAGAAACAGTTGTCAGAAATGTGATCCATAAATATTCGAATGCTTTTAATCCATTTGAACAGTGTGCGGTAATTGCGGATGATGAAGAGATGGAATATGAATTTCTGACAGAAGGAATTCAGGCACTGCAGGCAGTGGGAGAAGTATTTATTTCTGATGCGCTGAGACGGATTGAAGTCCGGAATTCGCCAAAGGTTACAGTAGGTGTTTCCCTGAGTGGAAATCTGCTGGAGCTGAGTATGACAGCAGGAGATATTTCAAAGGAAGAACTGATTGACATTCTTTCCAGATATAATAAGAAAAAAAAGTTCTATCGTCTGAAAAACGGAGCTTTTGTAAATGCAGCAGACTCGGGTCTGGATACAGTGGAAGAACTCAGGGCAGGGCTTCAGCTGACGGATAAGCAGATGAAGCAGGATAAGATTGAAGTACAGAAGTACCGTGCGTTGTATCTGGATGCACAGTTGAAAGAGAATCCGGTTGTTTCGGCAGTAAAGGATAAATCTTTTAAGTCGCTGGTAAGAAATATGAAGACCATTGAGGATAATGATTTTGAGGTGCCGGAGAGCCTGGATAAAGTTCTGCGGGAGTATCAGAAACGGGGATTTCTGTGGATTAAGACATTGAATTATAATGGATTCGGCGGAATACTTGCAGATGATATGGGACTTGGAAAAACGTTGCAGGTGATTGCATTTCTACTGTCAGAATTTCTGGAAAGAAGGAATACTGTTGTTGAAAATATAGCAGTAAAAGAAACTGCAATGTTAAATATGCAGAGTGAAATTGAGACAGTGGAACAGGCGTGCAAGGCAGCAGAGGCGCAGAAAGCTGATGGAAAGAAGGCAGATGGACAAACTGGAAAGCTGCAAAAAAATACATTAATTATAGCTCCTGCATCATTGGTGTATAACTGGAGCAGTGAAATTCAACGTTTTGCACCGGAGCTTACAGCAAAGATGGTGACCGGGACTGTAGCAGAGAGAAGACAGATCCTGGCAGAAGCAGATTCTGAGGATATTCTTCTGACTTCCTATGATTTGCTGAAAAGGGATATCAGCGAATATGAAGGATATAAGTTCAGATGTGAGATTATTGATGAAGCTCAGTATATCAAGAATGCAAACACTCAGGCTGCGAAAGCAGTAAAAGAGGTTCAGGCAGACTTCAGGCTGGCTCTTACAGGAACTCCGGTGGAAAACCGCCTGAGTGAATTGTGGAGTATATTTGATTATCTGATGCCCGGTTTCCTTTACAGTTATAAGAAGTTCAGGGAAGAAGTTGAAATTCCGGCAGTTCAGAATTCAGATGAAGATGCAATGAAACGTCTGCAGAAAATGATCCGACCGTTTGTACTCCGAAGATTGAAGAAGGAAGTGCTTACAGATCTGCCGGATAAGCTGGAAGAGAATATGTTTGTACAGCTAACAGGAGAGCAGCAGAAGCTTTATGATGCACATGTGAAACGGATGATGCTGATGCTGGATAAGCAGTCCGAAGAAGAATTTAAGACCTCAAAGATTACAATTCTGGCAGAGCTGACAAAATTGCGCCAGATCTGTTGTGATCCGTCTCTTATTTTTGCAGATTATAAAGCTGATTCTGCAAAAGTGGATATGTGCCTGAATATGATCAGTAATGCAGTGGAGAGCGGACATAAGATTCTGTTGTTTTCGCAGTTTACGACAATGCTTGACCATCTTGCGAAGCGCCTTGAAGAGGAGAAGATCAGTTACTATATGCTGACTGGTTCTACAAGTAAGGAGAAGCGTGCACAGATGGTAGAGAACTTTAACACAGATGACACACAGGTATTCTGTATTTCTCTGAAGGCAGGAGGAACCGGTCTGAATCTGACGGCAGCAGATATTGTAATCCATTTTGACCCATGGTGGAATCTGGCAGTGCAGAATCAGGCAACGGACAGAGCACACAGAATTGGTCAGAAGAATGTAGTGAATGTATACAAGCTGATTGTGAAGGATACGATTGAAGAAAATATTTTGAAACTGCAGGAAAAGAAACGTGAACTGGCAGATCAGATCCTGGAGGGCGAAGGGCTTAACGGAGGCAGCTTCACAAAAGAGGAACTGATGGAATTACTTTCCGGGAAATAACCGCTTGATTGCAGTTAAATGGCATTTTTTGTAAATACAGAAATGTATATTCTGCCTGTTTTTCCACATAATAACCATACAACACATGATATGGAAACTGAAGGGTACAAAGACAGTAAACTTCGATAAAAGGAAAAACAGGAGGAAGAAAAGTGAATGAAAGCGACAGGAATTGTTCGGCGCATAGATGATCTGGGGCGTGTGGTCATTCCTAAGGAGATCAGAAAAACGCTGCGGATAAAAGAGGGGACACCACTGGAGATTTTTACTGACCGGGAGGGGGAGATTATTCTGAAAAAGTATTCCCCTATCGGAGAACTGAATGTTTTTGCAAAGGAATATGCAGAGGCGCTGGCGCAGTCAAGCGGGATGGTAGCGTGTATCACAGATCACGATCAGGTGGTGGCTGCTGCGGGACAGGGAAGCAGGGAATATGTGGGAAAACCTATCAGCAAAGCTCTGGAAGATGCAATCACGGAAAGAAGCTCTGTGTTTGCCAACGGAAATGACAAAAGCAGGATACCTGTGACTCAGGAACAGAGAGAACCTTTGTATTCCCAGATCATGCAGCCTATTATCAGTGCAGGAGATACAGTAGGATCTGTGCTTTTACTGGGAAAGAATGAAAAGGATGTGATGGGTGAATCAGAGAAGATGCTCATCAGAACAGCAAGCGGATTTCTGGGAAGACAGATGGAACAGTAAAATTAATAGAATCTTCAGCAGCTTAGGGTAGTGTACCGACAAGTTGATTTCTCGAACAATCTTGCGTCTAAATTTCTTATTTCCGCGTTGTCGTCGGTCGCCGTAGCCACCGCTACGCCTCCTTCCTCCGCCTTGAAATAAGAAAATTTATCCTGCAAGATTGTTTCAAGAATCAACTTGTCGGCACACTAGCAGCTGAGGATTCTTTTTTGTATAATAAGAAGCAGTTATGATTTTCTGGAATTGTTATGGCAATGAGAGTTGGAAAGGAGACATATTATATGGCTGCAATATATCTGGCACCGTTTTATCTGTTGGTGTGTGTATATATCCTGCTTCGCAGCCTGCACTGGTTTCAGGTATTGCATACGGTTTTTCGGAATGTGTGGGTGTGCAGGGGGATTGGACTTGTATATTTATTTGTAGTGTTTAGTATACTGATCGCATTTATGGCACCTGCATCAGGATTCAGGAGATTTATGAAGCTTCTGAGTAATTACTGGCTCGGTGTTTTGATGTATACACTTATGACTCTGGGAATCGCGGATGGATTGAGACTGTTACTGAAATATCCTCTTAGAAATTTTGCCTTTCCGGGGAGAGAATTGCTTTTCAGTAATATGGGAACTGCTGTTGTGGGAGCTGTCTGTGCGGTGATCATTTCAACAGTCAGTATTTACGGAGTGCTCAGTGCCGGAAATATACATACAACGAAGTACAATATTTCTGTTGATAAAAAGGCAGGAAATATGAAGGAATTAAATGTGGTTCTGATCGCAGATCTTCATCTGGGATATAATATTGGATGCAAGCAGATGGAGCAGATGACAGAGAAGATCAATGAGCAGAAACCGGATCTGGTGGTAGTGGCAGGAGATATTTTTGACAATGAATATGAGGCACTGGATGATCCGGAAAAACTGGCGGAGATATTGAGAGGGATTCGGTCGAAGTATGGCGTGTATGCATGTTACGGAAACCACGATATTCAGGAAAAGATTCTGGCGGGATTTACCTTTGGCAGTAAGGAAAAGAAAGAGAGTACCCCGGAGATGGATGAGTTTCTGGAGAAAGCGGGGATTACGCTTCTGAGAGATGAATATGTGCTCATCGATGATTCCTTTTATCTGTATGGCAGACCGGATTATGAGCGTCCCGGACGGGGGATTGATAAACGAAAGACTCCGCAGGAAATCACAGAGGGTATGGATGTGTCACTGCCAGTGTTGGTTATCGATCATGAGCCGAGAGAACTTCAGGAACTGGCGGATGCGGGGGTGGACATGGATCTCTGCGGACATACCCATGACGGACAGGTATTTCCGGGAAATATTGTGATCAGATTCTTCTGGGAAAATAAATGTGGTTATCTGAAGAAAGGAAATATGCATAATATCGTTACATCCGGTGTAGGGCTTTTTGGACCCAATATGAGAGTTGGGACTAAAAGCGAAATCTGTGATGTCAGCATATGTTTTAACTGAATCAAAAAGTAAGTCCCCGGCTTCAACTGCCTGTTGATTTTTGCGGTTGGAGCCGGGGACTTGTCTGTTTTGTTACTCTTAATCTGAGTTTATGCTCAGTCGAGAGCTTTCTCACTTATTTCTTCCAGAAGGTCTTTTTTCAGATCCCAGAGTTTCTGAGAAAGATCTACATATACTTTCTGAGGATTTACGAAACGTCTGGATTCATCCCAGAGAGTATTCTGCTCTTTCTGGCAGTATTCGCGAAGCTCCATAACAGATGGAGATTCATAGACCCGTTTACCTTCTCTGATGACAGGAACGAGAAGTTCGCGTACTTCATAGGTTCCGCCGAGAACTTTTGTCTTTTTCCAGGTATCGATTGGATCAAAGAGAACCATGTTCTGGTCTGCATCAAGCTTTTCATCAGCAAGGCAGATAAGATCTGCCCTGATTTTTCCGGTTTTCTTATTATAGAGACGATATACGGTTTTATTTCCAGGGTTGGTTACTTTCTCTGTGTTTTCGGAAAGCTTGATCTTAGGTGTAAATTCGGTACTGTCTGCATCTTTGACAGCAGCAAGTTTGTATACACCGCCGAATGCAGGATTATCGTTGGCAGTGATCAGTCGTGTTCCGACACCCCAGGAATTAATCTTGGCATCCTGAGCCTTCAGGCTCTCAATGAGATATTCATCCAGATCGCTGGAAGCGGAAATAACTGCATCGTCAAATCCGGCAGCAGCAAGCATCTTATATGCTTCTTTGGAAAGGTAGGCAAGATCACCACTGTCGATACGGATACCGTATTTGGTAAGCGGAATACCTTCTTCGCGCATTTCCTCAAATACACGAATTGCATTTGGAACACCGGATTTCAGGACATCATAGGTATCTACCAGTAAGGTGCAGGCATTCGGATAAAGTTTGGCATAGGTTTTGAATGCGGTATATTCATCCGGGAAGCTCATGATCCAGCTGTGTGCGTGAGTTCCAAGGACCGGTACGTCGAACATTTTGCCTGTGAGAACACAGGAAGTACCGGCACATCCACCGATGATTGCGGCACGTGCGCCAAAGATACCTGCATCCGGTCCCTGGGCACGACGCAGACCAAATTCCATGATCGCATCACCCTTTGCAGCATAGCAAACGCGGGCTGCTTTGGTAGCAATGAGGCTCTGGTGATTGATGATATTCAGGATTGCTGTCTCTACAAGCTGAGCTTCCATGATAGGTGCTACAACTTTGACAAGCGGTTCTCTTGGGAAGACAACTGTTCCCTCAGGAATTGCATAGATATCACCTGTAAAACGGAAGTTGCTTAAATATTCAAGGAAGTCCTCTTCAAAAATATTCAGGCTTCTGAGGTATTCGATATCTTCATCTGTGAATTTAAGATTCTCAATATATTCAATCATCTGTTCCAGTCCGGCAGTGATGGCAAATGCACCTCCGCATGGATTGGTACGGTAAAACATATCGAAGATAACAGTCTGGTTCGTTGGGTTCTTAAAATAGCCCTGCATCATAGTAAGTTCATAAAGGTCTGTGAGCAGAGTAAGATTATTAGCTCTCATATATAGCTCTCCTTTTTGGTTAATAATAATATCTCATTATGAGAACAAAATTATTATTAAAATTTCCTCGTAAAAATATTTCCTGCTGTTTTAGAGTTCTGCGAAAGACATTATTATAAACAGCAATAAGTTTTTATTGATTATAGCATAATTTCACTCTGAGTACATAAAAAAAGTCCCGGAAATAGGCGGTATTTTCATGTTTTTGAAGAAAAATAAAAAAAATTAAAAAAATTTCAAAAAAGGGGTTGCATTTTTTGAAAGACTATTATATAATACCAATTGTCGCGAACGAAGTAGCGAAAACAAAACATAAAGGGCTATCGCCAAACGGTAAGGCAACGGACTCTGACTCCGTCAGTTCAAGGTTCGAATCCTTGTAGCCCTGCTACTTAAGCACCTCAGATGAGGTGCTTTTTTTCTGCCTATTTATGAAACTCTTTGAAGGCGATCGGAGCAGGCTGTTTTTTGTGATGTTCTCCGATCTGTTTTTCCATCCAGACCATATTATACCAGGTATCAAATTTGTAACCGCACTGATAAAATTCTCCTACAAGACGGTATCCCATATGTGAATGAAACTCAACACTGTTATTATCCAGATGAGCATCGGCGGAAGGTGTATAGGCGATGCAGGCATTCATATTGAGGATTCCCTGAGCTTTGAGTGTCTGTTCCAGAGCATCGTGCAGGAGTCTGCCGATTCCCATGTGCTTGCAGTTCTGATCGACATAGATCGAAGTTTCTACAGCCCAGTCGTAAGCGGCACGCTCGTGGAACGGGCTGGCGTAGGCATAGCCAAGGATCTGGCTGTTTTTTTCTGCGACGAGGTATGGATATTTTTCCAGAGTATGGTGGATTCTGGATGTAAACTCTTCTATAGATGGCACATCGTATTCAAAGGTGATGGCAGTGTTTTCGACATAAGGTGCGTAGATCGCGAGAAGAGCCGGGGCATCGGATTCCCTGGCGGTGCGGATCGTGATTTTTTCATCAGATGACATGAAAGGTTCCTCCCTGATTTCCTTTAAATATTTTATCATGATTATAGCACCTAAAAGGAAAAATAACAGAGGAAAAAATGTGTTGTTCTGACGGTTGCAAATAAAAACGGGAAATGGTAAAGTTTACTGAGAAATAATTATAGATTTTGGTAACTATTCAGCAGTAGAAATGAAAGCGGGGATATATATGGCATACAGTTTCAGCGGGAGAGTCCGCTACAGTGAAATCGGAGAAAATGGTCTGTTGACACTGCCGGGAGTTCTGAATTATTTTCAGGACTGCAGTACTTTTCAGTCGGAAGAAGTAGGTCTTGGAATGGAAGTCCTCAGGGAATGGAAAAGATTCTGGGTATTATCCGCATGGCAGGTGATCGTGGACCGCTATCCGTATCTGGGAGAAGAAATCACCACTTCGACCTGGGCGTATGGATTTCGGAGTTTCCTGGGAATGCGTAATTTCTGCATGGAAACAAAGGGTGGAGAACGGCTCGCCTATGCCAATACGTACTGGACCTATATCAATGCGGAAAACGGGCTTCCTGTCAAACTGACGGAGCGCGATACCGCGGCATACGGGCTGGAACCAAAACTGGATATGGATTATGCACCCCGCAAGATCAAACTACCGGGCGAGTATGAGCAGCAGGAGGCTTTTGCTGTGCAGAAGCATCATCTGGACACGAATCATCATGTAAATAACTGCCAGTACGTCCAGATGGCGATGGATTATCTGCCGGCAGATTTCAGGATCCATCAGATGCGCGCAGAATATAAGCAGCAGGCAAGACTTCACGATGTGATCTGCCCGGCGCGCGCTGTGGAAGACACAAAGACAACGATTCTTCTGAATGACCAGAAGAGTGAACCATATGCAATTGTAGAGTTTATGTAATAAAAAACATTGGAGGATTTTTATGATCGAATTAGGAAAAAAACAGACGCTGCAGGTAGTAAAAACAGTAGATTTCGGTGTATACCTGGCAGAAGATATGAACGCAGATACCAAACATCAGGTACTTCTTCCTGCAAAGCAGGTTCCGGCAGGTACAAAAGCCGGTGACAAACTGGAAGTTTTTATTTACAAGGATTCACAGGATCGAATGATCGCAACTACAAATGAGCCGCGCCTGACAGTTGGAGAAGCAGGACTTCTCAGAGTAAAACAGGTGACAAAGATCGGTGCATTTCTGGACTGGGGGCTGGAGAAGGATCTTCTGCTTCCATATCATGAGCAGACAACAAGGATCTTTGAGGGACAGGAATGCCTGGTTGCTGTTTATGTGGACAAGAGCAGCAGACTTTGTGCAACAATGAAAGTTTATCCGTATCTTTCCCAGGAGACACCTTACAAAGAGGGCGACCGCGTGAAGGGCAGAGTTTACCAGATCAGCGATAACTTCGGTGTTTTTGTTGCTGTAGATAATAAATATTCTGCGCTGATCCCGGCAAGAGAGGCAAAAGGAAAATACCGCCCGGGAACTGTCCTTGACCTTCGTGTGACCAAGGTCAAAGAAGATGGAAAAATGGATGTCAGCGATCGTGAGGAAGCATACATTCAGATCAATGAAGATGCAGAAAGTGTGTTCAGCATTATCGAAGAATTTGCAGGAGTTCTTCCATTTGATGACAAGGCTTCACCGGAAGTCATCCGCAGAGAGTTCGGTCTGAGCAAAAATGCATTTAAACGTGCGGTAGGACATCTGCTCAAAGAAGGCAAGATCGAGATCAAAGACCGCCGTATCTACATTGTTAAGTAATTGGGCATAGTAAAGGATAAAAATATGAATTTTACACATCTTCATGTTCATACAGAATACAGCCTTCTGGATGGCTCCAACAAGATCCAGGAGTATGTGAACAGAGTCAGGGAACTTGGTATGGACAGTGCTGCGATCACAGACCATGGAGTTATGTATGGTGTGATCGATTTTTACCGTGCGGCGCGGGCAGCAGGGATCAATCCGATCCTTGGCTGCGAGGTTTATGTGGCTCCGGGATCCCGTTTTGATCGTGAGATCGGGAGCGGAGATGACCGTTATTACCATCTTGTTCTTCTTGCAGAAAATAACCAGGGCTATGCGAACCTGATGAAAATCGTGTCCAAAAGTTTCGTGGAAGGTTTCTATTATAAACCGCGTGTGGATCTGCAGCTTCTTGAAAAATATCATGAAGGTCTGATCGCTCTGAGTGCCTGTCTTGCGGGTGAAGTGGCGAGATTTCTTACCAGAGGGATGTATGAGGATGCAAAAGCGGCTGCACTGAGATACCAGGATATTTTTGGAAAGGGAAACTTTTTCCTGGAACTGCAGGATCATGGAATTCCCGAGCAGCAGAATGTAAATCAGCAGCTGCTCAAGATGCACCGTGAGACAGGGATCGAACTGGTTGCGACCAATGACGTTCATTATACACTGGCAGAGGATGCACAGCCGCACGATGTACTGCTGTGCCTTCAGACAGGTAAGAAACTGTCCGATGAAAACAGAATGCGATATGATGGCGGGCAGTATTATGTAAAATCTCCGGAGGAAATGGAAAGGCTTTTTCCTTATGCGACAGAGGCTCTGGAGAATACGCATAAGATTGCAGAGAGGTGTCATGTAGAGATTGAGTTTGGTGTCACCAAACTGCCAAAATTTGATGTTCCGGAGGGATATACTTCCTGGGAATATCTGAATGAACTTTGTTTCAAAGGGCTGGAAGAGCGTTACCAGCCAGTGACCGAAGAGCTGAAAGAACGCCTGAATTACGAGCTTTCCACGATCAAAAACATGGGTTACGTGGATTACTTCCTGATCGTGTGGGATTTTATTCGGTATGCGCGAGATCATGACATTATGGTAGGACCGGGACGTGGCTCTGCGGCAGGAAGTCTGGTTGCTTATACGCTTGGGATCACACAGCTTGACCCGATCCGTTATGACCTTCTGTTTGAGCGTTTCCTGAATCCGGAACGAGTTTCCATGCCTGATATCGACGTGGATTTCTGTTTCGAAAGACGACAGGAAGTGATTGATTATGTTCGCCGTAAGTACGGCGATGACTGCGTGGTTCAGATCGTTACTTTTGGTACGCTGGCGGCGCGGGGTGTTATCCGTGATGTAGGCCGTGTGATGGACCTTCCGTATGCACAGGTCGATACGATCGCCAAGATGATCCCGCAGGAGCTGAATATCACGATCGACAAGGCTCTCAAGATGAATCCGGAGCTCAAAAAAACTTATGAGGACCAGCCGGAGATCCATGACCTGATCGATACTGCCAGGAGACTGGAAGGACTGCCGCGTCATACTTCCATGCATGCGGCAGGTGTTGTTATCAGCCAGAAGGATGTTTCAGAGTATGTGCCGCTTTCTAGGGCGCAGGACGGTTCGATCGTTACACAGTTTACGATGACAACGCTGGAAGAACTGGGACTTCTCAAGATGGATTTCCTGGGACTTCGTACTTTGACGGTTATCCAGAATGCAGTGCATCTGATCGAGCAGGATACTGGTGTTCATCTTGATATGCAGCAGATTGATTATAATGACAAAAAAGTACTTGATTCATTGGGAACGGGACGTTCTGACGGTGTATTCCAGCTGGAAAGTGCGGGTATGAAAAACTTCATGAAGGAACTGAAGCCGCAGAGTCTTGAGGATGTGATCGCGGGAATTTCCCTGTACCGTCCGGGTCCGATGGATTTTATCCCGCAGTATATCCGTGGCAAGAACCATCCGGATACGATCCAGTATGACTGCCCGCAGCTGGAGCCGATCCTGAAGCCGACATATGGCTGTATCGTATATCAGGAGCAGGTTATGCAGATCGTACGTAATCTGGCAGGTTACACGCTTGGACGAAGCGACCTGGTGCGCCGTGCGATGTCCAAGAAAAAAGCCGCAGTAATGGAAAAAGAGCGCCAGAACTTTGTTTATGGAAATGAAGCAGAGGGCGTTCCGGGCTGTATTGCAAATGGTATTTCTGAGCAGGTTGCAAACAAGATTTACGATGAGATGATCGATTTTGCAAAGTATGCGTTCAATAAATCGCATGCCGCTGCGTATGCTGTGGTTTCGTATCAGACTGCTTTTCTGAAATATTATTATCCGGTGGAATTTATGGCTGCGCTCATGACATCCGTTATAGAAATGCCGAACAAGGTGGCTGAGTATATCCAGGTCTGCCGTCAGATGGGGATCAGCATTCTGCCACCGGATGTGAATTGTGGAATTTATGGATTTTCTGTCGACCATGGTGCGATCCGTTATGGACTTTCTGCGATCAAGAGTGTGGGACGTCCGGTCATCAATGCTCTCGTAGAGGAGAGGGAAAAGAACGGAACGTACCGCTCGCTCAAGGATTTCATTGAGAGACTGACAGGAATTGTCAATAAGAGAGCTATCGAGAACTTTATCAAGGCCGGAGCACTGGACTGTCTGGAAGGCAACCGCCGCCAGAAGATGAATGTTTATGGTCAGATCGTGGACAGTATCGCGCAGGAGAAGAAGAATTCTTTTGCGGGGCAGATGAGTCTTTTTGATCTGGTCAGTGATGAAGACAAGAAGGATTTCGAGATCCGGATGCCGAATGTCGGAGAGTATGACAAAGAGATGGTTCTTGCCTTTGAAAAAGAGGTTCTTGGAATTTACCTGAGCGGGCATCCGCTGGAAGGATATCGTGGGATCATGGACAAGATGATCTCTGCCAAAACAACTGATTTCCAGCCGGATGAAGAGAGCGGGATCCCGAAGGTATATGATGGTCAGAAGGTTATCATAGGCGGAATGATCACGGAGAGAACGATTAAATATACGAGAAATAACAAGGTCATGGCATTTCTGACAGTGGAAGACCTTGTAGGAACCGTGGAAGTCGTTGTTTTTCCACGGGATTACGAGAAATGGCAGACGCTGATCACCGACGATGCCAGAGTCTTCATCCAGGGCCGCGTCAACGCAGAAGATGACAGACCAAGTAAGCTGATCCTCGAAAAAGTCCATTCTTTTGAGGATATTCCGAGAGAGATCTGGATACAGTTTAAGGATAAAGCAGAGTACAGTGCGGCAGAAGCAGAACTCCAGAGTTTCCTGCAATCCGCCTCAGGAACTTCAGCCGTCGTCATCTATCTGAAAGACGTCAAAGCAATGAAGCGCCTCCCGGCAGCCTTCTGCATCCGGATCAACGAAGAAATTCTGAGTGAACTCAAGAAAAAATATGGGGAATCCAATGTTAAAGTTGTGGAAAGAGTATTGAAAAACTTCTAAAAATGCTTTACACTATACAACGAATATGTGTAGAACAGATAACTAAGATTTCCTATTATATGGGAATCTGGAGATGGAGGAAAGAATCATGGCAGAGAAACAGATAAAAACCATCGGCGTACTCACAAGTGGTGGTGATGCTCCAGGAATGAACGCTGCAATTCGTGCAGTTGTAAGAAGAGGTCTCAGCAGCGGACTTAATGTCAAAGGTATTTATAAAGGATACAACGGCCTTCTGAATGAAGAAATCGTTGATATGACTGCCAGAGACGTATCTGATACAATCGAACGAGGCGGTACAATTCTTTACACAGCAAGATGTGCAGAGTTCCGTACACCGGAAGGACAGCAGAGAGGTGCTGAGATCTGTAAGAAACATGGAATCGATGGACTGGTAGTTATCGGTGGAGACGGTTCTTTTGCAGGTGCACAGAAGCTGGCTAATCTTGGCATCAACACTATCGGTGTTCCTGGTACAATTGACCTGGATATCGCTTGTACAGAGTATACAATCGGATTCGATACAGCAGTTAACACAGCTATGGAAGCAATCGACAAAGTTCGTGATACTTCTACTTCTCATGAGAGATGCAGTATCATCGAGGTTATGGGACGTAATGCAGGATACCTTGCTATGTGGTGCGGTATCGCAAACGGTGCAGAGGACGTTCTGATCCCTGAGAAATACGATTACGACGAGCAGAAACTGATCAACAACATCATCGCAAGCCGTAAAGCAGGAAAGAAACATCACATCATCGTTAATGCTGAGGGTATCGGACATTCTGAGGCAATGGCAAGACGTATCGAGGCTGCAACAGGTATCGAGACTCGTGCTACAATTCTTGGACACATGCAGCGTGGTGGTAACCCGACATGTAAAGACCGTGTATATGCATCTATGATGGGAGCTCTTGCAGTAGACCTTCTGGTTGCAGGCAAATCCTGTCGAGTTGTAGGATATCGTCATGGTGAATTTATGGACTTCGACATCAACGAAGCTCTTGCCATGCAGAAAGACGTATCTCCGTACATGTGGGAGGTATGTAATTCTCTTTCTCATAATTACAATAAGAAATAATATAACGTGTATTTTACAGCGGAGGCCACCGTCAGGCGGTCTCCGTTTCAGATTAAAGGAGAAATTATGATTACCAGTGCACAGAATACACAGGTCAAAAATATCATAAAATTAAATCAGAAGGCGAAGGCAAGACGAGAACAGAAACTTTTTGTCGCAGAAGGCAGAAAGATGTTTCTGGAAGCACCGGAGAATCTGATCGACAAGATCTATGTGGCAGAATCCATGCTCGACGACGAAGAAGTCATAGAAAAAGTCCGCAGATTTTCCTGGGAATCCGTAGAGAACGGCGTTTTCCGGCAGATGTGTGATACACAGACTCCGCAGGGAATCCTTACAGTTCTCAGACAGCCATCCTACCAGATGCAGGATCTTCTGAAGGAAAAAAATCCACTGATCATGGTGCTGGAAGATCTTCAGGATCCGGGCAACGCCGGAACAATCATAAGAACCGGCGAAGGCGCAGGAGTCAGCGGCGTTTTTCTTACAAAGACCTGTGTGGATATCACGAATCCTAAGGTGATCCGTGCAACTATGGGTTCTGTGTACAGAATCCCTTTTTTATATGTAGAAGATGTGGTATCATTAAAGCAGCAGCTTCAGGACAGAGGAATCCGTTTTTTTGCCGCACATTTACAGGGAAAAAATTCTTATGACAGGGAAGACTATAAAGGCGGAACTGCATTTCTCATCGGAAACGAAGGCAAGGGTCTCACCGACCAGGCGGCAGAAGCGGCCGACTGCCTGATCCGGATCCCAATGTGTGGACAGGTGGAATCACTCAACGCAGCTATGGCAGCGGGAATCCTTATGTACGAAGCGGCAAGGCAGCGCAGAAACTAAAAGGCTGTATTATTTTATAGCCGGAAGGAGGGCCTATGGATCTTTTGTTGTGGCTTGGGATTCTGGCAGTTCTTCTGATCATAGAAGCAGCAACGGTGGGGCTGGTAACAGTCTGGTTTGCAGGAGGTGCGCTGGCAGCAGCGATCGCTTCCGGGGCAGGCGCAGGTGCTGTCACACAGTGGCTGTTGTTTCTGGCAGTATCCCTGGTATTATTGTTTTTTACCAGACCGCTTGCTGTCAGATATATGAAACGGGGAATTCCCAGAACAAATGTGAATAGCCTGATCGGCAAGAAAGCCGTCGTCATTCAGAAAATCGACAATTTGTCCCAGACAGGGCAGGTTCGTATCAACGATATCGAATGGATGGCAAGAACGGAATCCGATGGAGAGAAAATTCCGGAGGAATCAGTAGTAGAGATCGAAGCAGTTCGAGGAGTGAAACTGATCGTAAAAAAATGTAAGGAGGAATTGTAGTATGGGCGGACTTATTTTTTTAGTTGTTATTATCGTGATCGTTCTGTGGGTGCTTGCATCCTGTGTTCGGATCGTGCCGCAGGCATATGCGATGGTAGTAGAGCGTCTTGGTGCTTACAAGGAAACCTGGAATACAGGAATCCATTTTAAGACACCGTTTATCGACCGTGTTGCAAGACGTGTCAATCTGAAGGAACAGGTAGTAGATTTTCCACCGCAGCCGGTTATCACCAAGGATAACGTAACCATGCAGATCGATACTGTTGTATTTTTCCAGATCACAGATCCGAAGTTATTCGCTTATGGTGTGGAAAATCCGATCATGGCGATCGAGAATCTTTCTGCGACAACACTGCGAAATATCATCGGTGACATGGAACTTGACGAGACACTGACATCCCGTGAGACGATCAATACCAAGATGCGTGCTTCTCTGGATGTTGCGACAGACCCATGGGGAATCAAAGTAAACCGTGTAGAGCTCAAAAATATCATTCCACCGGCTGCCATTCAGGAAGCCATGGAGAAACAGATGAAAGCAGAGCGTGAACGACGAGAAGCGATCCTTCGTGCAGAAGGTGAGAAGAAATCCACGATTCTTGTTGCAGAAGGTCACAAGGAATCTGCAATCCTGGATGCTGAAGCAGAGAAACAGGCTGCGATCCTCCGTGCAGAAGCACAGAAGGAAAAAATGATCAAAGAAGCCGAAGGCCAGGCAGAAGCTGTGCTTAAAGTTCAGAAAGCAAATGCCGAGGGAATCCGAATGATCCGTGAGGCTGGTGCAGACCAGGCAGTTCTCACACTGAAGAGCCTTGAAGCATTCGCCAAAGCAGCCGACGGCAAAGCGACCAAGATCATCATCCCATCAGAAATCCAGGGGGTGGCAGGGCTTGCTTCCTCCCTTAAGGAGATCATCACAGAAGAACCAAAATCACAAAATTAAATACAGAAACTATGAGGAAGAGGAGAGATTATCATGAATTTAAAAGGACGTAATTTTCTGACACTCAAAGATTTTACACCGGAGGAGATCACATACCTGATCGACCTGGCTGCTGAGTTAAAAGCAAAGAAAAAAGCCGGAGAGCTTCATGAATATTACAAAGGCAAAAACATTGCCCTGATCTTCGAAAAAACAAGTACCAGAACACGTTGTGCATTCGAAGTAGCTGCTCATGACCTTGGAATGGGCAGTACATACCTGGACCCGACCGGTTCTCAGATCGGCAAGAAAGAGAGCATCGCAGATACAGCAAGAGTTCTCGGAAGAATGTACGAAGGAATCGAATACAGAGGTTTCGGACAGGAGATCGTCGAAGAACTTGCCAAATACGTAGGAGTTCCGGTATGGAATGGTCTGACAAATGAATATCATCCGACACAGATGCTGGCTGACATGCTGACGATCCGTGAGCATTTCGGAGATCTCAAAGGCCGTCGTCTTGTATACATGGGAGATGCCCGTTACAACATGGGTAACTCACTGATGATCGCATGCTCCAAACTGGGAATGCATTTCGTTGCATGCACAACAAAGAAATACTTCCCGAATCAGGAACTTGTAGATCTTTGCAAGACATACGCAGAGGCTTCCGGCGGAAGCATCACTCTGACAGAGGATGTTGAAGCAGGAACCAAGGATGCAGATGTTATCTACACAGATGTATGGGTATCCATGGGTGAGCCGGACGAAGTATGGGAAGAGCGTATCAGAGAACTGACTCCATACAAAGTAACAAAAGACGTCATGAAAAACGCTGGAGAAAAAGCAATCTTCCTTCACTGCCTGCCTGCATTCCATGACCTTAAGACAAAGATCGGTAAGGAAATGGGTGAGCGTTTCAACCTGACAGACATGGAAGTTACAGATGAAGTATTTGAATCTGAGCAGTCCCATGTATTTGACGAGGCTGAGAACCGTATGCATACGATCAAAGCAGTTATGGTAGCTACTCTTGGAGAGCCGGAGAACAAATGATAAATACTGTATATTCAAAAGAAACAATTTCAGATGAGATACACACAAAATGGGCGGGCAAAACCGTCCATTTTGCGAAAGAAACAGATTCTACAAATGAATGGTGCAAGCGTATGTCCAAAGAAGGTGCTGAGCATGGAACACTGGCAGTTACCGAATTCCAGTCAGCAGGCAAGGGCCGCCTCGGACGACGCTGGACAGCCCCGGAAGGAAGTTCTGTTATGATGTCTATCCTTCTGAGACCTGAGTTTGAGCCACAGTATGCCTCCATGCTGACACTTGTCATGGGGCTGAGCGTGGCGCAGGCAGTAAAGGAACTGGATGTCGAAGTTTCCATCAAATGGCCGAATGATGTTGTCGTTTCCCGCAAAAAAATCTGCGGGATCCTAACAGAAATGGGCCTCGAAAACGGAAAGATCCGAGAGGTGATCATTGGTATCGGAATCAATGTAAATCTGGAGGAGATCCAGGACGACCTCAAAGACAAGGCAACTTCTCTCTATCTGGAAACTGGAAAGAAATACGACAGAAACCGTGTGATCGGGCTGATCATGAAGAAATTCGAGAAGAACTACGAGAAGTTTGTAAAAACCTGTGATCTGTCTCTTATGCTTGATGACTATAATGCAATGCTGGCAAACAGAAGTCAGCCGGTGCGTATCCTGGACAAGCTGAACCCGTATGAAGGAATCGCAATCGGAATCGACAGAGAGGGCGAACTTCTGGTAAAAGTCGCAGACGGCGCGATCCGAAAGGTATGCTCAGGAGAAGTCTCCGTAAGAGGACTTTACAGTTACGTATGATATTTTATTTATAAGGAGTTATATATTTTATGTATCAGGAAAATGTTGTGCTCTGCGGCGCAAGTGCCTATGAGCAGAAATATTATTTCAATCAGGATTTTGCATCCCTTCCGGAAACGATCAAGCAGGAACTGCAGGTCATGTGTGTATTATATACAGAGGATGTCGGCGGAATCCTGACACTGGAGTTTGATGAGAACGGAAATCTGCAGTTCAAGACAGAAGCGACGGATTCTGATTTCAGATATGACGAAATTGGAAGTGTCCTGAAGATCAAACAGCTTCAGTCAGAGAAAAGAGAGCTCCTGGAATCTCTTGAGATGTACTATCGTGTATTTTTCCTCGGAGAAGATATGGAAGAATCTGTGGAACATGTGGATAACGAGGAGTAAATTATGAAGATGCAGTGGAAAATTGGCCAGGTTGAAATGCAGAATCCATTTATCCTGGCTCCGATGGCAGGCGTGACAGACCTGCCATTCCGTTTGTTATGCAAAGAACAGGGTGCAGGACTTCTGTGTACCGAGATGGTCAGCGCGAAGGCGATTTCTTTCCATAACAAAAATACAATTTCTCTCATGCAGATCGATCCGGCAGAGCATCCGGTTTCCATGCAGATTTTTGGAAGCGAACCGGATCTGATGGCAGAGGTTGCAAAAAGCATTGAGGAGCAGCCGTTTGACATTCTGGACATCAACATGGGATGCCCTGTTCCGAAGGTAGTCAATAATGGCGAAGGTTCCGCACTTCTCAAAAACCCGGATCTGATCCGAGAGATCGTGACCAAAGTTTCTCACGCAGTAAAGAAACCGGTCACAGCGAAGATCCGTATTGGATTTGAAGGATATCCTGTTGATCCTGTAGAGATTGCAAAGATCATCGAAGATTCCGGTGCGGCAGCAGTTGCAGTCCATGGAAGGACAAGACAGCAGTACTATGCTGGTGAGGCGGACTGGGATACGATCCACAGGATCAAAGAAGCTGTATCGATCCCTGTCATTGGAAACGGTGATGTGGATTCACCAGAGAAAGCAGAAGCCCTGGTAAAAGAAACAGGCTGCGATGGCATAATGATCGGCCGTGCCGTGAGAGGAAATCCATGGATCTTCCGTGAGATGAACCATTATTTTACAACAGGAGAACTGCTTCCGCGGCCATCCTGGGATGAGATCCGCGAAATGATCCTCCGCCATGCAAGAATGCAGATCGAACTGAAAGGTGAATTCACGGGAATCCGTGAGATGCGTAAGCATATCGCATGGTACACATCAGGGATGAGACACAGTGCCGGACTGAGGCGGGATTCCAATCTGGTGAGCAGCTATGAAGAACTTGAGAAGCTGCTGGATCATGAGCTGGAAAACAGGTAAAAAGAGAAACGGTAAATAACGTCCGAAATCGCCAGGAAATACAACTGTTTTACGCTTGACAAGGCATATGGATTTCGGTATAATACAGGAATTGTGAATATCCTAGAATAAGTCTGCCCTTTTTGAGGTATGATTGTTCTGGGAGTATATATCCAATGAATATCCGTCTATTTTGAAAGGGTGTAAGGATTATGGAAGAAAAGAAGAATTTATTAACATATGCAGGTCTTAAGAAACTGGAAGACGAACTGCACGATTTAAAAGTTGTCAAAAGAAAAGAAGTAGCAGAGAAGATCAAAGAAGCGAGAGAACAGGGTGACCTTTCCGAGAACGCTGAGTACGATGCTGCAAAGGACGAGCAGAGAGATATCGAGGCTCGTATCGAAGAGATCGAGAAGATCCTCAAGAATGCAGAAGTTGTTGTAGAGGATGAAGTTGATCTTGACAGAATCAATGTTGGATGCAAAGTCAAAGTACATGACTATGAATTCGATGAAGATATGGAATTAAAGATCGTTGGTTCTACAGAGGCTAACAGCCTTGAAGGCAAGATCTCCAACGAGTCTCCTGTAGGAAAAGCCCTGATCGGTGCTCATACAGGCGATGTTGTAGAAGTAGAAATGCCAATGGGAATCATGAAATACAAAGTTCTGGAGATCCAGAGAAACATCTAATAACCAAGCAAAAGACAGAAGGAGGCCAAAGAAGTGGCAGAGCAGAAGAAGCAGGATACAAACCAGCTGCTGAAGGTTCGTCGTGAAAAGCTTGCAGACCTGCAGGCAAATGGCAAGGACCCGTTTCAGATCACAAAATTTGACCAGACACATCATTCACTTGAGGTAAAAGAACTCTACGAAGCACATGAGGCAGAGCTCTTAAAGGACCGCGAGACTCCGGATGTGGAAGGTCTTGATGAAGCACAGGCAAGAGAAGTTCTCAAGAAGGACTATGAAGAAAGAAGAGAGATCATGGATGCAAGCCCGATCCATGTAGCTATCGCCGGACGTATGATGTTCAAGCGTGTCATGGGTAAAGCTTCTTTCTGTAATATCCAGGACCTGCAGGGCAATATTCAGGTCTATGTAGCAAGAGATGCGATCGGAGAAGAATCTTATGCAGATTTCAAGAAATCTGATATCGGTGATATCTTCGGACTGGAAGGTTTTGCTTTCAGAACAAGAACTGGTGAGATCTCTATCCACGCAGAGAAAATGACTCTGTTATCCAAGAGTTTACAGATCCTTCCGGAGAAATTCCACGGACTGACAGATACAGATACACGTTATCGTCAGAGATATGTAGACCTTATCATGAATCAGGACAGCAAGAAAGTATTTATCAAACGTTCCCAGATCCTGAAAGAGATCCGTAACTTCCTTGCAGGACGCGACTTCATGGAAGTTGAGACACCAATGCTGGTTTCCAACGCAGGTGGTGCCGCTGCAAGACCGTTTGAGACACATTACAATGCACTGAACGAAGATGTTAAACTTCGTATTTCTCTGGAACTCTACCTCAAGAGACTGATCGTTGGTGGTCTTGAGAGAGTTTATGAGATCGGCCGTGTATTCCGTAACGAGGGTGTTGATACCCGTCACAACCCGGAATTCACTCTGATGGAGCTTTATCAGGCATATACAGATTATGAGGGAATGATGGAACTGACAGAGTCCATGTTCCGTTATCTGGCTGAGAAGGTTTGTGGTTCCACAAAGATTTCCTACAATGGTATCGAGATCGACCTTGGCAAGCCGTTTGAGCGTCTGACCATGAACGATGCGATCAAGAAATATGCAGGAATCGATTTTGACGAAGTAGCAGATGATGAAGCAGCTAAGAAACTTGCTGCTGAGCATCATATTGAATATGAAGAGCGTCATAAGAAAGGTGATATCATCAACCTCTTCTTCGAAGAATACTGTGAGAAAGAGCTGATCCAGCCGACATTTATCATGGATCACCCGATCGAGATTTCTCCGCTGACAAAGAAGAAACCTTCTGATCCTACTAAGGTAGAGCGTTTCGAACTTTTCATCAACACATGGGAAATGTGCAACGCATACTCCGAGTTGAACGACCCGATCGATCAGAGAGAGCGTTTCAAAGCACAGGATGCCCTTGCTGACGCAGGCGATGAGGAAGCAAACCACACAGATGAAGACTTCCTGAACGCACTGGAGATCGGTATGCCGCCTACAGGTGGTATCGGATACGGAATCGACCGCCTGGTTATGCTCCTGACAGACAGCCAGGCAATCAGAGACGTACTTCTGTTCCCGACAATGAAGTCCTTAGATGGTGTAAATAAGAAAAATGATGTAAATAATACAGCTTCTGAAGCACCTGAAAAAAATGTAAAAATTGAATCTGAAAAGATTGATTTCTCCAACGTAAAGATTGAGCCAATCTTTGAAGAAATGGTAGATTTCGATACATTCAGTAAGTCTGATTTCCGTGCAGTTAAGATTTTAGCTTGTGAAGCAGTACCGAAGTCAAAGAAGCTTCTGAAGTTTACATTAGATGACGGAGAACGCAAAGACCGTGTGATTTTAAGCGGTATTCACGAGTATTACGAGCCGGAAGAACTGGTTGGTAAGACAGCAATTGCTATCGTGAACCTGCCACCAAGAAAGATGATGGGAATTGATTCCGAAGGTATGCTGATTTCAGCAGTACACGAGGAAGACGGTCACGAAGGACTGAACCTTCTGATGGTTGATGACCACATTCCAGCAGGTGCAAAGCTCTATTAAGATGATGTAAAGATGTACCGTTTTATCAAATAGACGGGACGTACTTCATTTGATAAAAAACTGAAAAAACAGCGATTTACATCAAACTTACATCAATTGATGCAGAAATCGGTGCAAGCAAGAAAAAATCGCATAATTTTCAAGATGAATGGGCAGTCCCAATCGGGATTGCCCATTTTCTAAAATGAATGGAAATGCAAATCTGAATTTGTAAAGAAATTAGGAGTAAGAGTGTATAGATTTTAATAAAATCCTGCACTCTTTAAAAAACTTCTTGCATTCGAGTAACTCGAATGCTGTATACTGCAATTAAGGAGGCAAAGACTATGTATACAGTAAAGGAAGTAGCTGATATTCTTGGAGTTTCAGTTCATACAGTCAGATATTATGATGACCAGGGATTGATACCGGGAACAAAACGAGATTCATATAATCAGCGAATTTTTGATGATATGGAATTAGAATGGCTTTTTGTCAGTATTTCACTTAGGGATACAGGATTGCCTTTAAAAGAAATAAAAAGATACATTGAATTGTATCAGCAGGGTGATTCTACATTACAGCAAAGGTTCGAGATTATGTCCAAACAGCGAGAAAAGACACTGGAAGAAATTGAAAACTTGAAGCTGAGAATAAAAGTGTTGGATAGAAAAGTTGACCATTATGCAAAACTTTTAGCCGGCAAGGAAGACGAATGGAGTCACGAATATATGCAGAAGTTAATTTGGAAAGGCAGGAAGAAAAATGAAAAATAAGAAAGTATGGTTTGTTACAGGATGTTCCAAAGGGTTAGGACACGCATTGGTTAACGAATTATTGGAACAAGGTTATATGGTATCAGCGACGAGTAGAAACAAGCAGGCTTTAATAGAAGCTTTTGGAAATGAAAGTGAACAGTTTTTACCACTCTCAATGAATCTTGCAGATGAAGAAAGCGTAAAAACCGCATTGAAAAAGACAGTGTTGAAATTCGGAAGAGTGGATGTAGTGGTCAATAATGCAGGATATACACATTTGGCAACGATTGAAGAAATGAGTGATAAAGCTGTTCGAGAACTATTTGACATCAATGTTTTTGGACTGCTAAATGTTATCAGAGCTGCATTACCGATAATGAGAAAACAGAACAGCGGTCATATTTTTAATGTGAGCAGTTTGGGTGCCTATAATGTCGGTCCTTTATCCGGTCCATATTGTGCGACAAAGCACGCTGTAAAGGCTCTTTCTGAAACATTGGCAATGGAGGTTAAGCAATTCGGAATTCACGTTACGGATGTAAAACCCGGATTTATGAGAACAGAGTTTTTTGGGGCTTCACATAAAACAGATATAGCGGAACACTCCCCATATCAAGACCTTTATGATGAAAATATGGATTTTTATAATGGACAAAATGGAACGCAAGCAGGTAATCCAAAGAAAGCCGCAGAACTCTATATCAAGGTTGCAGAAATGGATAATCCACCGGAATCCCTTCCAATGGGAACAGATTGCTGTAACGGAATTCGAGAAATTGCCTTAAACACAGTACAGCTAATGGATGAAATGCAAGATACAGCATCCTATACAGATTTTTAAGGAGGTTACGATGAAAGTATTATTGATAAATGGAAGTCCTCACAAGGAAGGATGCACATACACAGCATTAAAAGAAGTTGCAGATACCCTTGAGGCAAATGGAATTAAAACAGAGATGATGTATTTAGGTGTAAAGCCAATAGCAGGTTGTATCGCCTGTGGAAACTGTCAAAAAACCGGGAAATGTTTTGTTGATGACCGTGTTAATGAATTCATTGCAAAGCTGCCGGAAATAGACGGAATCGTATTAGGCTCTCCGGTTTATTATGCAGGGGCAAGTGGACAGATTACATCATTTCTTGACCGAGCATTTTTTGCAGGAAGTGGTAAGTTTGAGGGAAAACTTGGTGCTGCTGTTGTTAGCTGTAGACGTGGTGGAGCATCAGCAACCTTTGATCAGTTAAACAAGTACTTTACGATGAATAGTATGCCTGTTGCAGATGTAACAGAACAAATCATTACTCAAATGACTCAAACAAAAAATAATAAAGAATTTATTCAGGTGATGAAGCATTCTTTGTTGAAAAAATAATATAAATTGTAATGTATGTATAAAATAAAGCTCCAATACCGACATAATTCGTAAACTACTGTAATTGACGGGACGAATAATGTGTAGTATTATTTGGAGCGAAACATTGCAAATCTCTGTCAGATATATAAATCATAAAGTCTGATGATACTATTCGTGAAATCATTCAAAAGCTTAAAAGTGAGGCAATTTTGGATATAACTGTCCGAACTACTAATTTTCAAAATACCGTTGGGTTAAAAGGGAAAATAGTTTGTCTGTAATTGTATGATTTGGAATAGTAAAAAAATAAAAAAGGAAGATAAGATGATCAAACATTATTTAACAGTATTTTTAATTTCAATGGTTCCGATTGCAGAACTAAGAGCAGCGATTCCTTACTCACAGGCAGTAGGACTTCCTCTGATTCCTTCTTATGTCATTGCAATCATAGGAAATATGCTTCCAGTACCAGTTATCTATTTATTTGCAAGAAAGGTACTCGAAATCGGAAGCAATATGCCAAGTATAATCGGTAAGTTCTGCCGCTGGTGCACAGCAAAAGGCGAAAAAGGCGGAGAAAAGTTACAGACAACTGCAGGAAGAGGACTCTTTGTTGCATTACTTTTATTTGTAGGAATTCCACTTCCGGGAACTGGAGCATGGACAGGAACACTGGCAGCAAGTTTCTTAAAGATGGACTTTAAATCAAGTGTACTCGCAGCTATGTGCGGAGTTTTACTTGCCGGAGTCATTATGATGACATTAAGTGCCGGATTCTTTTCACTGATTCAATAGACAAAAGGAGATTGTTGGGGATGAAACGGTTAGGAAGTTTTTTTGATGAAATATACGGTTTTGATGGAATGTCCAGCTTCTTGCTGCTCATTAGTGTTATCCTGAATCTGGTTACAGGCATGTGGCCGTCGCAGGCAGTAAATAACTTTAATTTAATTAGTTATCTTCCGCTGTTAGGCTGCATTTTTCGGGTATTTTCACGCAACCATGAAAGAAGAGCGCATGAAAATGAATGCTTCCTTAAGCTGGCTCGTCCATTGTGTGAGAATATTATTGAAAAGCGTGAGGAACAGGCAGAGGCCAAGTTATTTCGCTTCTTCAAATGCCCAGTTTGCAAGCAGAAACTCCGAGTTCCAAAAGGAAAGGGAAAGGTGGAGATTACCTGCCCAAAATGTGGAAATAAATTCATAAAAAAAGCTTAGGGATTTGTTTTGCGCAGCAAAGGAGACGCTCTCAGCAAATAAAAGAAACTATATTTGTGACTTTAGTCGCGGCGGTTTGAATACTCGCTTCTACACGCTCGTATCCAAACCTTGCTCCGAGGCCACAAATATAGTTTCTTTTATTTACTGTGGGCTGTGCTTTGGCTGCTGGAAAAAACAGAATTCATATACATAATAATGTGTATTGAAAATCTATTGCTCATCTCCTGCAGCGGCATCTGTAAGCTTAACCAAAATTTTAAAGGAATAAATTACATCCCACAAAGGAGATTCCTGCGGAAATAACGATTTTCCAAATCAAATGTATATTCTTTCCTCTTCTCTGCAGCCACATTAAAACAAGATTCACCGCAATTACAATAAGAGTAATCACAAGTGCCGGATGTCCACTTCCTGTCTGTACCTGACCGCGGATTCCTGATGTATACAGGGATACTGCTACGGTAAGGAGCAGTCCGGAAATAATCGGGCGGATAAAATGTTTTACTACGGAAAATATCTGAAGGCTCTCGTATTTCTCATAGACACAGAATACTAATTCAAAGATAGCTCCTGATGCTGCCACGCTGCAGGCAAATCCGGAAAGTGCTACAAGAAATCCTTCTATTACAGAACCGTTTAAGTTATATCCTACATCATAAGCAATTCCGGTAAGTATTTTACATAAAATAGAACCTGGAAGTGCGTTAGCTACAGCTACTACATTACCGTAAAAATCTGCATTATTGATAACTCCACCTTCCACGAACAATCCCTGTGCTACAGAAAGATACGCATCTCCGCCGCCAAAAGACATAATAGAGGATAACCAGCCCATTCCGATAAACTTTAACGTCTTTGCTGTGAGGAACATTGCCGGAATAGAAAGGATTACTACGAATAAGAGCCAAAATCCTGCAGATGTTGCAAGTCTTTTTGCTGGAAATGCTTTCTTATGCGGACTTTCTACGATAGACTGTACCAGACCAAGAATTGATAATACCGCCATAACCGCGAGAATAAATGGTTTCGCGGAAACTGGTATAATATGTGCATTGCCGGCACAAAGCAGATAGCATACCGTAATTATTGCTGCTGGTATGGATCTTCTTAAGCAACGTACATGTCCTTTTGTAAATAAGATTACAAAGAATGCCGCTCCTAATACCTGAATCGTTGACAGTGCAAATATTGGTTTAATATCAAGCCCGAATAACTGATAAATGCTTTTCTCTCCTGAAAGTAAAAACACTCCAAGAATAATCAGACCATACAATTGTCCTTCTCTCTTATTCACTGCCTGGCATACTGTTCCTAATGAATAAGCCAGTAAAGTTAAAATAATAAACGCAGAGATTCCGATAGAAAGATAATTAATCTGTGACTTCACTACACTTCCTGCACTGGAAATAACTGCCTGTAATAATACTGTCAGTAAAGCACCCGGTAATGCCATCGCTGTCGCTGCCGCCGCCATTCCTTTCAATCCTGAAGCCTGTCTTCCGATTCCTGTAGCAACCTCTACAGGAAGTGCCCCTGGAGTTATACTGGCAATCATTACATCATCATTAAATTCTTCTTCTGATACAATCTTATCCTTCTCTACGACCTCATCTTCAATTACTGGAATCAGTGCGCTTCCCCCACCAAAACCAATGAAACCGATTTTTAACA
>OOCM01000623.1_pt1 | contig 33332 bp, 29 predicted proteins | sample 1671111 | NCBI WGS metagenome assembly OOCM01 (sample SAMN06348123, study PRJEB24527) | human gut metagenome | biome: human gut; feature: ankylosing spondylitis patient; material: feces | host: Homo sapiens | place: China | collected 2015-10 | reverse complement strand
ATAAATGTAAGGGCTGCGGCCGCTGCATCGGTGCCTGCAGCTTTGATGCTATCCACAATCCACACAGCAATTCCAATGAGCTTCTTTGCCGCAAGATGACAGAGTATGCACAGGCAGTCTGTCACGGACGTCCATGCTTCCATATTGCCCTGGTTCAGGACATCAGCCCGAACTGTGACTGCCACGGCGAAAATGATGCTCCGATTCTTCCGGATATTGGAATGTTCGCAAGCTTCGATCCCATTGCTCTTGATCAGGCCTGCGTAGATGCATGTCTTGCTGCAGAACCAATCCGCAACAGCCAGCTTGGCGACAACCTTGCGAAACCGGAATGGCATTGCCACCACAATCACTTTATGGATTCTAATCCGAATGTTGAGTGGGAAGCAACCCTGGACCATGGACAGAAGATTGGACTTGGTTCAAGAAGCTATGAACTGAAGAGAATTTAATTAATAAACAGCTGCCACATTATCAAAACACTTTGAACAATGCGGCAGCCGTTTAACTTTAACCTTTTTTTGCCAGATACCTTTTAATCAAAAAGGAGCAGAAATATGGAAATGTATAAATCCCGTCTTCTATTCCAATATTACTGTCTGCAAGTTTTATTCCCCAGTGAATATCTCTATAAGAATCACCGGATATCAATTGCCTCAATGACTTAGACCGGTTCCTGTTCGCCTTCACTTCTACCGGAACCAACTCATCCTTTGTTCTTACAAAAAAATCTTCTTCCAAGGTAGCATTTTCTTTTTTATAGTAATATAGTCCAAGCCCCTGTTTCACAAACGCCTCTGCTACAAAATTTTCATATAAAGCACCTTTGTATACTCCAAGATTTTTATTCGCCCGAAGGTCTTCTTGTGCTTCCTCATCTAATGAAGCAATCAACAATCCTGTATCTGGATAATAGATTTTGAATTTTGAGTCATCATAGTTTCCCTTTAATGGAAGCTCCGGATACTGCAGACAATAGCATACAGAAATCACACCTGCATCTTCGAGCCAGGTTATACATCCCATATATTCTCGACTTCTGGCTTTTTTGTCTATTTTACTTAATTGAAATTTTTTATTTTCTTTAGCAAGCTGTGCTGGAATTGACCGGTATACACTCAGAATTTTCGCCTTATCCAGCCCTTGTGCATACTTTACAATATCATTTTCATAATCTACCAATAATTGATGCTGCAAATCCAGCGAACCCTCAAAAGTTTCTCTTTCAATATAACTTGATACAATCGCAGGCATGCCCCCTAAGATACAATATTCCAGAAAAAGGTTTGAAAAAATCATTTGCTCTGCTTCGGAAAAAGCAACTCCTTCAAGCATATGACATAGCATATCCGATATTGCTTCTTCCGAATACCCTTTTGCCCACAAAAACTCTTCAAAATCCATGGAGTACATCTGATAATCTGTTTTATACCCCACACTGATACTTGCAATTCGCTGATACTGCACCCCAAGTAATGATCCAGAACATATAACGTCGTATTTTCCATTTTCTTTAAAAAATTTAAGCGCGGTTGCAATCTCCGGGAAATCCTGAATTTCATCAAAAAAAATCAGTGTTTCGTTTTCTTCAAAATGTTTCGTCGGATCAATCCTGCTGATCAGCTTGATAATATGTTCTGCTGAAAACCCTTCCTCAACAATAACTTTATAAGATGGCTCTGTAATAAAGTTGATCTCAATTACATTTTTATAATTTTCCCGCGCAAATGTTCTGATCGTCTCTGTTTTTCCGACCTGTCTTGCGCCCTTTATTATCAGAGGTTTTCGATCTGGATTTTTCTTCCACTCCCTCAAAAATGCGTCTGCTTTCCGAACTAAATATCCCATATTGTGTACCTCCACAGTTTAAGTGTATCTATTATACACCTTTTCATGCAAACTTTTATAAAAATTTACATTTTTATGAGTGATTTTTTCTTCAATATTACATTTTTATGAGCTAATTATATTTACTTTTTACATTTTTATGAGGATTTTGGTTCAAAATACCACACTTTTTCACCACATAAAATTAACCCTCACATCTAGTCAAAAAATCTCTCATCCCGTTTCAGCTGTACCTTTCTGGAATTAATCTGCAAACGATACTGTAATACCATGCTCATGTGCATCGCCAGTATTAAAATGTTGTACTTTCGGCAATACCGATGGTATATGACAATGCTTTTGATAACCGTTACCCTTGATAATGACCTCTGTAGCATTATCAAATATCCAACCAGAACACATAAGAACGCGGAGTCTTTATTGCAGCGTCAACCGACGAAATAAAATATCCACATATTTTCTCTATCAAAAACACATCGTTCTATCTCATCAATAATCAAACAAAATGGAAATCGAACCATTCTATTTATTATACTTTTTTCACATCTATGCTACCGAACATCCGGTCTTTTTTCTGTGAGACTAGTCAAAATCAAAATCCTCAAATGTTCTGTCTTATTTTGCAGTCTCACATTTGATCATTAAACTACTGAATCAAACACTAAAAGATAAGTTACAACTCTTTGAGAAATCATTAAATGCCAACTTTACACTATCTAATTTTTCTGGCAGATTCTCTTTTATAAGTTCGACTGTATCTTTAGCCATTGTTTCAGCCTTCTCTGCCAGGAATTTTGCTCCTTCAGTTCCATTTTCCACTGCGGTAGCATAAGCTTCTGATGCGACTACAGTTCCAACAACACCACCAACCACGCCTCCAACAACTGTGCCTGCTATACTGCCAACACCAGGAGCAATTACAGTTCCTACAGCAGCACCAAACTTAGCACCTGCAGAACCGCCTGCAAGTCCCCCTGCTACAGAAGATGCACTATCCCCCAACTCATAAATCAACTCACCCCCATCAATTTCTCCTTTAGCAAAATTAATAATTGAATCTGCTGAACTAACCGCAAAAGTCGCCGCTGCTGCTGGCAAACAGCTATTTCCAATACGCTGAATCAACACTTTAGATGAATCCTTCATTGTTTCTGCTACTGCTGTACTTACAAATGCAGTCCCATAAGCAACACCACCTGCAACTGCTGTATCTTTTACAATTTCAACAGCGACTTCCTCACCGGATATTTCTCCATTTACACAGGCGGAAATATTATCCACACTTGACATTGCACAAGTAAGTCCAGCCGCAATAATACCTGATTTTAACCCAATTTCATTTGTTGTTCCAAATTGTTCTTTTGCGTTCACTACAGCCTTCTGTACTGTGGTTTCCTTTGAAATGTTATATATTTTCTTCAATTTTTCCGGCAACTCATACTCTTGACCGTCAACTGTAATATGTGGTTCAAACGATGTTGGTCTTGAATTCCTCGTTCCACTATAGTTAGCTCTCATCTCATAATCTACTGTATGTCCTTCTTTTTTCACCTGAGCTGCAAGCCGCTCAACCTGACGAATTTTACTTCCAGTTCCTCTATTCACTTCCATTGCCTGTGCAAATGTATTTTCCTTGCTTGCAGGACCTCCAAACTGATCAGGAATTCCATGACCAACTTCGTCTCCTTTCCGATAAAATTTATCTTTTAATCTTGCAACTGAATGATAACCGCCATCTTTAAGCGTTATATCTGTCATCTTTGTCGATACCGTTCTTCCGTACGCATCAGTTGTTGCTGTGAAACTGCCCTTTGTAATATTAGCATTAGCAGCCAATTCATAATTGGTATTCTTTCCACTCTCTGTAATTGTTTTAAGATAAGCTGTACCCACATCATCATAACTTGTTTTTATCAACTGATGATTGCCAAGACTTTCTCGTCGCATCGTAAGTTTTCCATCTTGGTAATACTCTATGTAAGGATGCCCTGTCGAAGTTTTTCCTCTAACTGCTTCTAATCCATTGCCTTTGTCTATTCTTTTAATACCATAGCCTCCATTTTCTGGTGCCACAGTACTTGTAAAATTCCTGCGAAAGTCTAAAAGTTTTTCACGGACATTAGTTTCCTCTGATATAAACGCATTTTGTTCCATTACATCCATGCTTACTTACTCTCCCCTCCGTTTTCCATTGTAAGAACGCAACACACTTCTTCAATTTCCTGATAACTCAATCCATTTGTTTTCAAACTGATTGCTTTTCTAAGTTCATCTGGTTTCCCTCCTGTAACAATGTTTTCAAATTCACTATCAGTAATTCCAAGCAACGCTTTGACCAATTCTTGAAGATATGCAATTTCTTCTTTTTCCCAGATCATATTACCCTGGAAGAACAGATATTGCTCAATACATGTTGATATATGATCTTTTACTTTCTTAGAAATATCCAAAGCTTTCAAATCATTTTTCAACACTTTCTCTCTGTATTGCTCTCTACTAATCCATGGCTGTAACAACATGCAGAGTAATTCCGTTCTTGCTTTTCTTGCAGTCTTGATTATAATTGGATTTTCATAACAGTATGTTACTTCCCTGACCCCTGCTTTTTTTACTAATGTAAGAACCGGACTAATCCAGTTATTCTGGTATACAACTGCCACACCACTTGGCAATTTTGCAATCTCATTTACCTGAGCATTTGATAATCCTATAGAACGTCCAACAGCCTCTCTATCATTAGCTTCCGGTGTCCTAAGAACAATCTTTGTGTTAGTGTTCTTTATTGCCACGATATCCACAGATGAAGGCGACTGATCTACAATAATAAATCCCTCTCCAAATGTACGAATCTCAGCAATTGTATTTGTAATCATTTCAACAGATTTTCCAACCAATTCGGTATCTCTACCAGATGTATTCTTTAACAGATTGTGAGCTTCTTCCAAAACAGTAACATGCCGTAAACCATTATTATTCTCCGTTTTCTGATCTACACGATACTCATTTAAGATATATACCATCAATCCCATAAGAAGTGCTTTTGTCTCAGAAGATTTCACTCTGCTAATATCCAAAATACAATTTTCATCAAACAGCTTTTTATATGGAGTCTGTTCCTCCGTAAAAATATATTTGTTTAAGCCTACTGCGAGTGATTTTACCCTTGTAAGCAAAGCTCCTCTGTAGTTTGATTTGATTTCCGCTGCATAATCAGAATTTGTAATTAATTTATCCAACTGTTCAGCAAGTACTTCAAAATCCGGATACACTATATTATCATCTTCAAAAGTTGAAGATCCCAAGTCCCATCCTACTTCTTCATACGATTTAAGAATCGCATCTTTGAAGAATGCTGGCATAGCATCATACATTGGCCAACAAACACTAAAGATTTCTACCAATCCATCAATATGTTCTAATACATGAATTGAATCAGGAAACATAAACGGATTGATATTAATCAGTTGAGCAATTTGGGGGTTTGTCGAAAATACATTTACATCTGGTAAATGTCCAAACACATCTTTATATTCTCCTTTAGCTGGCTCAATTACAAGAAAAGGTACACGATCCTGTCTTAATTCCATTAAAATTTGATATACTGTATTACTCTTTCCAGATCCTGTGGACCCTGTAATAAACGTATGCATATTGAGACTATTGTTATTTAATTCAACAATCTTATTTGTTATTAACCCCATATCAAATACTCGGCCTAATGTCACTTTATCTTCTGGACGATTACTTGTTTCCTTTTCAAACAACTGGTATGTATTAACTTCCTTTCCAAATTCAGCATGTTCAATGACTGGAAGTCCTGGCACCGTTGAACGCGGTAATCCCAAATGCAAACCTAATTCTTTTCCACTAATATTTGTTGATGGAGTAACCATAATGTTTCCACCATAATTAAATAATGGATGCACGAATCTTGATAAGTAAGTTGTAAGATCTCTATATTCTCCAACTATTTCGTGGTCATTACTTCTCCAAGAATTAATTGCAGATACTTCTCTCCCATAATTATCTCCATTCATTAAAGAACGATAGTTACTAGCTGCTATTTCAGAAGCAGACATATCATCTGACAAGAAATATCCAGCAACATTCCACAAGCCATAACTATCATACTCATTCATCTTTTTTAATGCTTCATCGAGCATAACAAGCATATCTGTAACTGCTTTATTTTCTTCTGTAATTGTTATGCCTGTCGTTGTTGCCTTAGTTATTTGCTTTGTAGGTGCAAGTGAAGAAATAAAGTTACTAATTTGTCCACCTGCCTGCCCTCCTATCTGACCACCTAACATAGCAGCTGTCCCCGCCATTGCCCCCACTCCCAGTTTTGCTCCCAATGCTACACCTGTTGCTGTTCCTGCAATAGAAATTACAGCATTTGTAATCATTGCAGCCTTCTGTTTACCATCCATTTCTGCAAACGACTGACTTCTTGACTCTGTTTGACTCGTTGTATCTGAAATTTGAATTTTTTGAAGAGGTGATAATGCTGTATACAACTCCTGATAATGTTTTCTCATTTGTTGTACATCCCATGCGTTCTTATTGTCGGCTATAATAACTGCTGTATATGGTCGTCCACTCATAGCAAGACATAATTTCTCCATACCCTGCGCAAATTCGTTTTGTGACTGATCTTTTTGACATCTACTACTTCCTACTACACTAACAGATGAAACATTATTAAGTGACATAATTTTCTCCGAAAGCTCTGTTATCTTTTTTCGATCTTCATTTTCAATCTTTATACCAGGAAAATGACCTTTTAATGTCTGTTTCAAAGTATCTCCCAAGGTAACGGTTGATCTCTTTTTCGAGGAATTATTTGCTTCATTATTCCTTACACCAAGATAATACTTTGCCTGTTCTCCATCCGAATCAATCAGCAAAAATACGGATACATTATAAGTTGCCAATGTATTAAACACTGTGGTAAACTTATCCATAACTGATTCATCTTTCTGATAAACCATTTCAGTAATACGATATAACCTCACATTATCAATTATATCTTCTTCTAATGGCGTTATTTCCCCTAATGGCATAATCTGCATGTCCGAAAGACGTGTAAGATATTTTCTTCTGACATATTCATCAATTATTTCTAAACGGTCCTCTATTGCAATTTGAGGCTTTTCTTTCAGACTTTTTTGTTCTGCATTAATCAATTCCGATGTCATAAACTATCCCCTTTCAATTCTTATAAGTTGATCTTTAAACTTAGTCAACCATTCATTATCAGCTTGTAATAATCTCTCATCCTCTGATAACTTAGACGCTATATTATTTTTCTCCTTCACTTTACAATCATGTAAATTTGATAACTTCTCATGATACTTCTTTGCCAACTCATTATAATAATCTTGTAAATTCTTCTGACTTTCTTCTATATAATTTTCTACATTAGGAATAATTAATTCAACGGCCTTTTCTCTCCATTTCTCATAATAACTAGTAACTACTGAAACCAACTCTTTAGTCTCTGAAGAAACCTTAAAAAAATCGAAAAGATCCGGTTTTTCTTCAAACCGCTCTTCTTTTAATTCAACTAATACTTCTTTTATTCCCATGATTACTGTTTTACTTGGCATAGACAAAACTACACCCTCTGGCTCATATTCTGGATCTAATGGCTGCTTTAAATATATGTCTTTAAATTCTTTTTCAATTCTTCCCCTTTCATACTGATAATACGCAGTTGCATTTTTATAAAATTCTGACATATATTTAATTAAATCTTGTTCATACTCAGCTGCATTTTTGTCAATATCCGATTCTCCAACAACTTTTGTTTTACGAATCTTCCATTTTTTTATTAAGTCTTCTAGTTCATCTTTTAAATTGCTAAATTTAGTTCCACCTGAATAGTTATCTAAATCCACAAAATTCCTATCTACTTCCTTTATCTTATCAACAATTTCTTCAAGTGCAGAAATCTGATAGTGAACTTCTGCATTCTCAATGGCACTCTGTTCATTCTTTTCTTTTAATTGAGCATCCATAATCTTTATTTCTTTTTCAATAGTTTGAATCACTTCTCTAACATACACAATCATAGGATAATTCTTTATGTATGTTGCAATATTTCCATCGTCAAGTCTTGAAATCACATGTGGATTTTTTACTCCCAGATCTTGAATAAAGCGAATTACATATTCTTGATCCATCGAAGGTGAAATATAGAAAAACAACTGCTTTTGCTCAACATCTTTTCTAACTAATAATTCTGTCAATTCTCTTCTAAATTTTTTGAGCATATTATTTTCCACAACAAATACAACTGGAATATAAGTAAGATTTGTACCTGCTATTTCCTCTATACTATTTACATTTTCAAGAGTAAATGTTAATCCTTCTGTCAATTCATCTATTCCTCTAATTAACACGCAAGAGAATGTTTCTTCAAACAATTCTTTATTAGCATTATAAAAAACCTCAAAATCAAACTGTCTATTCCTTTCACTTCTAAGCCATTCCAGCATCTTGTTAATTTCATCGCTTTTTACTTCTGCATCTTCTAACTCATTACGCATAATAAGTCTTACCTGCTCTGGTGTAACATCGTTCGCTGCAAACGCCTGATTTAATTTTTGAAAATCATATTCTGTTCCTGAAAAGATTAAGTCAAAATCATATCCATTCATCTCATCATAAAATATTTGTGGAACATTGCTCACCCAATCAGATAATAACTGATTCTCATATTTTTCAATTTGACAGTTAATTTTAGGTCTCTGTCCATTAAACCTAACATGTGTTTCTAACAAATACGGATTATTCTGTAACTCTACACTTATCATTTCGATTCCAGCTCCTTTTCTTTAAGTTTCTTTCAGCCTTTATTCCCTCATCTTTCATTTTTCAAAATTTTTCTAATTTCCAAGTAGCAAACAATTTTTGTCGCGCCAATATTCTTTCTTTAAAACATATAATATGACTTTTTCTACTATTCTTCAATTTTAGTTATTTGCGAAATTAATAAATATTACATTTTAATTATATTTCAGATCGTAATCGAAATCAAACAATTATATTTCGTTGAAAATATGAATTATATTACACGGTAGACTACTTACAATCAAATTATAATAAAGTTGTCATTCAAAATATACCGTCAAAAATTCACAATACTGTCCTATTTTTCTTCTTTTGCATTAGAATTCTCTCAATAAAATCCTTCGCTAATAACTAAAGAAGCACCAAAACCGGCATTTGCCGGAACTGGTGCTTCGCCACTAAAGATTTATTTTTCACCTCTTTAGCTCCAATTTATTAGTCTATATATTTGTTTCATAACTACTCAGCACCTTTTTAAAGTCTGTACTAACTTTACCTTCCAATTCTGCATCTACTTTCTATGCTTCTATATTTTCTTCTTACTCCGTATCATTTTCCTGTTTTTTCTCAATCACCGGAACAGCCACTACTACCTCTTTGGGTTCTGACACTACATACTGAGCCTCATTTTCTGCCTGTACTTTAAAACTTACACTTTCAATCTTTTGCACACTGTCTTTCTGCTCTTCCAAATCATCAATCGCATCATCTACATCAATATTCACAAGCGTTGTGCAGCCAGCCAAAATACAATCATAGCTCCATGTACCATCATATAATTTTTTCTCATTAACTTTCAGATCACTTGTCTGAAAATAGATCATATTTTCCGAATTGTTCTGTACTTCCAAAAACAAAACCCGATCTCCATCCGCGTTTTTCATATATCCCTCTGATACAACTTTAATTCCATTTGAAGAATAAATTTCATCGGTCTCAAAATACGGAATATCAATATCATACGTATATTTCAACGCTTTACTTGTAATTGCTTTATGATAGTTTTTACTATTCTTAGAATAATCATAAGAATCTGCGAGGCTCGTTTTTATTTGTACCGGTTTTGTGTATATATTGTTAAAATCCTCATCACTAATCGTAAAACCAACTCTGATATCTGCGATTTCTTTCATCCCCAACAAAATAAGTTCTTCATAGTCAAATGACATTTCCTCGTCTATACTCTCTCCGGCATCAGCCTCACAATTTAAATAACCACCACTTACCATAAATCCGTTAATCGCATTTACGCCATATCCCATTGTTCCGGCACTAAATGTTAATTTCTTTTTACTGTTATTTTCAATTTTCAGTTTAAGATTTGCTGCTTCCTCCCCATATTCCAAATTTGTTGCTGTAATTTTTACATTATCCTTGTCATACAAAACTTTTTCTTCAATTGTCGCTTTCTTAGAAAACTTTCCTAATGTAAATCCAAAATTATCTTTTTTTGATGTTAAAGTTTTTTCTGAATCTTGCGTATTTCCTGATAATCCGCATGCCATCAAAGAACATGCCATTCCCATTGCTACCATTACCATCATTAATCTTTTTTTCATTTCTCTTTGTCCTCCCTTTTTTGATCCTGCTTCATTTTTCTCAACACTGCTATATGATCCATATAGGTCTTTTCCACAGTGTTTTCCTCTGTCGGAACCGGTAACATTCCATTTTGCTGCACATATGAAATAAATTCCATCTGCCCGTTCAGCTGTCTGATCTGTTGCCTGAGCCCTCGGATTTTCTTTTCCAGATACTGATTTTTTTGTTTCTCCGAAAGCGTCAGAAGATCTTTGATTTCCTTCAGATCAAGCCCCATTGCCCGATACACCAGAATCTCCCAAAGACGTTCCAGTGCAGCGTCATCGTACAGTCGATAATTGTCTTTCGACCGCTGGGCAGGCAATAGTCCTTCATCATCATAAAACTGCAAAGTTCTCTTGCTCACTCCTGCCAGCCGGCTCACTTCGTTTACTTTTTTCATTACGGCCTTTACCTTTCCCCGTACTTTTCAGCATAAACTATCACGCATACGTGACCGCAATACTGATTTCCAGAAATGCCATTTCTTGGGTTTCATAAAGGCCTTTGAAAATTTTGCGAGGTAATTTTTCCAGAAATAAAAAAGCTCTGGAAAACATCTGTTTCCCAGAACTTTTTATCCTTTATTATTCATTTTTCTTACAAACCTGCCGGATCAGCTGAATCAGTGCCACCACTGCCAATGCTATATACCCATAATCATCACAAGAAAACCCGTCTTTCTTCTTAAAAGCCCAGATTTTCATCCACCAGAATAATCTGAAACCGTCCTTTGACCCTGCTGAATCGGGTTGTCAGAATCTGACAGCAGATGCACTGTGGACTTTTACAGTCAAAACAGCTTCCGTTTTTGGAACATGGTGTGTCAATGCCAAATCGCTGTGCATTAATCGGTGCCGCCTCATTCCGCGCACGGTGCAGGGCGTCTTCCTCGGATTTTACGACTTTGTTCATACCCACAATCAGCAGAACATGCTTTGGTCCATAGGCATACGCAGCCACACGATTGGCATTTCCATCGATATTGATAAACACGCCATCCTCGCTCATGGCATTGACACTGCCTAAAAAATAATCCGAGCTGAATGCTTTCCGCGCAATCTTCTCTTTTTCCTCCGGGGTTTTTACTTTATCCCGGTCATAAAATTCATACTCACCGTTGGAAATGGCATCGTAAAGACCACACTCCTTTACAGAAGTTGCACCGCCCATGTTGATACTGCTGCCCTTCGGGATCAATTCGAGTGCTTTCTTTACAGCCTCTTCTTTTGTCTCTACATAATATGCTTCCATGTTGCGGGAGTTAAGTGCCGCCACAACACGCGCTCCCAGCTTCTCATTTCTCATTTTCCTTACGTCCATTGTGTAAACCTCTTTTCCAAATAGCTACGCTATGATTTCATACTGCATCAGCTCATATTTGAGTCTGCTTCCCTCCATAATTTCCGGTGGAAGCAATGCCCGCGCCACAAGTTTTAAATCATCACTTTCGATATCTGTCCGCTTTAAATTTGCATAATCTCCATCAATGCTGACCACTTCATAATACCATGTTTCCATATGCTACCTCCATTTTTTATTTCATATAAATCTCACAGACTGCTTAAAGGCGCTACATGAATGTATTTTTTCGCATAGCTATTGATTCCCCGCAGTAATCCGTCTGCTAATTTTTCCATTTTTTTGTCACTGTGATCCGAGCACTGGTTGCCCAGTTCAATATCAACAGAAGGAATTGTACTGTATGAAGTCTGCGTCAGGTCAATCTCCGCAGCTCCTGTCCCGCTTATTTTCACTTTTTTAGAACGCAATCCCTTAATCAAAGCTTTTCCCAGAGCATCATGTTCTTTCCAATAAAAAGCAACCGGTTTTCGGTTTTTCAGCTGTTTCGGAACAGAAGCATAAAAACATCCTTTGTCATAGGAAAGTCCGTCACTGTCCCAATGCAGTGCAATATGACAATCTGCTACATTATTACATATAACCGTGCGCGCCACATTATCCAATTGCACATCCTTTCCATCCCGGACCATGAGCACATCATACCCCTCTGCCAGCAGTTTCTTTTTCAGAATCCGTGCCATACGAAGCGTCACATCACGTTCTGCCGTTCCGTCCCGAAATGCCATTCCATCTGAAACCGCCACTGCTTTCACAGAGCCTGCCGCTGTCGTTCCCCCGGTCACCTTTGCAGAGCCATCCGAATGACACAGCGTTTTGACCGATGAACCGCCTTTCGTCCCATGTCCCGCATTGACTGCAATCACAATGTCCTTCCGGTTCTTTTTCGCCTTGTACATAACGGCATAGCCCGATATAATTCTGGCATGATCCGCATATTTCCAGGAAGAGTCCAGATAAATTTTCTCCTTCCCCTTCGCATATCCGCATATCGGGAAACTGATGACCATCAAAAATACAATTAGAAATACTATCCCCTTTTTCATATACACTCCTCTTTCTAAACATTCGACAGTTTTTATCCCCCTGTAGGAGCAAAATATCTTTTCACTGTCTTTACTCTACCTCATTTTTTATGGTAACACAAGATAAAATCCCCGTGTCGTTGCATTTCGGTGCCTTTAAGAGTATCATTACCATGATACGAATTTTAGGAGGATAAATTTATGAAATTAAAAACAAGACAAATCACTGTTACAGCAATTTTACTCGCAATCTGCATTGTAAGCCAGTTTTTCAAAAACCTGAATGTATACATCACAGGCCCGATCATCAATGCCGCTCTGATTTTAACCACGGTATACGCTGGTCTGGCCTGTGGCATCATTTTAAGCGTGATCACTCCAATCACTTCCTTTTTCATCACCGGAAGCCCGATTATGGCAGCCATTCCTGCAATGTTCCCATGTATTATGATTGGAAATATCATTCTTGTTGTGGCAGTTGCCCTGCTCCGCAGTAAATTCGGTAAAAAAGCCGGTTTGCCCGTATCCATTGTAATTGGCGCTGTATTAAAGGCTCTGTTTATGGGAATTTTGATTTCTCTTATCATTCTGCCGAATATGCTCCCGGCAAAAATGCAGCCAATGTTACATGTCCTGCAGCTTCAATTTTCTGTCACACAGTTAATTACCGCTCTGATCGGCGGGGTATATGCTATCATCATTCTTGCGGTACTGCGTAATACCTCTCTTGGTGAGCAGGCGTAATCCCACATTACATAAATTAACGCCCCGGCAGCTACAACTACCGGGGCGTTTTATGTACCTCTCCAAAGTACCAGTTCTTTTTATTTTCTTTGTTTACTCTACATTTTTCAAAGCCTGATCCATCGGAATCTTCTTGATTCTCTGGAAATCAAATACCATAACAATCAGATATCCGATCAGCACAAATCCAAACATTTTTGCATAACCAATCGGTGTTACGCGAAAAGCGAACCAGCCGCTGTAGGAAAAGAGCATCATCCGCCATGCCGCGGCCATAACAAGTGTTCCAAGAATCACACTGATGAGATCCGCGATTACAACCACAATACTCGTCGAAAGCAGATACAGACTCGCGATCTCTTTGTTTTCGTATCCAAGGATTTTTGTCATGGAAATCGCATTTTCATTCTTCTCAATAATCAGTTTCGTCAGAAGATAGATCATAACCGCAGCCAGAAGAATACAAAGAATCTGGAAATAATTCATGTACGATCCCATCGAATGGTCAAGCTGATCTGCCATCTTTGTAATATCTCTTATCGTAATGGTCGTTGCAATATTTTCCTCATCAATATCTGTAATCCTGCTGTCGGATAAAAATCCACTGAATTCATTTTCCTTTAAGTCAAATACTTTTCCGTAATTGTCAATCGACATAAAGAGCGCAAGACTTTGGGACTTGTCATAAAATCCCGCAACTTTAAACTTGTAAGATTTGTTTTCATACTTTTCATCCAGCGATACGGTATCGCCAACGGTAAGTCCATACTTGTCAGCAAACGAAGTGGAAATATAAACTTCATTTTTCTTGAGCGAACTTAACTTTTTGATCTTTACATAGTTGCTGTTGTCCGCGATTCCATATACCGAGATCTCCTCATCAAGCACATCACTCTTTTTTACGAGTGAGGTCATGTCAAACTTCTCCGCATCTTTATTTTCTGTCGTAATCAGTTTATTATCGTCATCCTCATAGGATTTGAGCACATACTGGTATTTTGCAAACATCATGCCATCCGTATTGCTCTTGTAATAATCGAGCGTATCCGGCATACCGACCGCCATCGCAAGCATGATCATGATAAAGAAAATACCGACAAACAAGATCAGATAGTTTGCAACATTCTGGAACATGATACGCAGACGGAAACGGCTTAAAAAGCTCCATCTCGGCAGACGCATGGCTTTTTTGTTCTTTGCCTTTTTTAAATCATGACGTAAAAACTGCAGTGGTGTATGCTGCATCATGCGCACGATCACAATCAGGTTGACCACCAGCATGAGGATAACCGGAACCACCGTGGTCTTAAAGAATGCATCCGGATTCCAGATCGTGTAATACGTTGGCAGACTGTAACTGTTGTAATACATCGACACAACAATATTTTTAAACACCGTATAGCCGAGTATATTTCCGACAATCGCAGCCAGCAGTGTTACAATAACCGGCATGGACAGATAGTGCCGCACCAGCTCTCCCTTCGTGTAACCGGATGCGCGCAGCGTTCCGATCGCGGAGGACTCTTTTGCAATCGTATTGCTGATCGTCACGGCAAAGATAAATGCGATGATTACCACAAGGATATCCAGCAGCACACCGCCCATGGCTTTGTCCGATCCCATATCATCGGTTGCAAAATTGATCGCTGGATTTCCATATTTCGGTGTGTAATCTTCGAGCTCATTATCCGCAACAACCACCTGTGTGAGCAATGCACGCATAAAATTATCAGAGCGTGTTTTTTCCCCGGCCTCATCCGCAGGCTCCGTTTCATATTTCCATGCATAAGTATAGTGAATACTCTTGTGCAGCCGGTCGAAACCGTCCTGTGTCACCATTGCCACATCAAATTTCAGTGCATCAAACATCAGATCTGTGGTCTTTTCATGTAAGGTGGAGTAATTGACATACGCAAGCAGTCCCACAACTTTATAAGTCTCTCCGGAAACTGTGACGGTATCTCCCACCTTTATTCCGACGTTGTCGGCGTGCATACGGTCAATGGCAATTTCATCCGCCTTCTGTGGAAAACTTCCCTGCAGCATACATGCCAGGTTGATATCCTTTGTCTTTGCAAATACGCGGATCGTTCCATCCTTTTTCCCATCGTTATTATAATCTTCTTCCTCATTTCGGAAAAAGTTTTCATACAATGTTGTCTTTGTTGCCTTAAAATCTGGATCGTTTAATTTATATTTTTCTTCCGCATCCGCATATTTGTCTTCGATCTTGTCCTGTGCCTTTTTCCAGGCTTTGTCGTAGGCTTTTTTGTAGGCCTTATCATACGCCTTTTTGTAGGCTTTTTTATATGCTTTGTCGTAAGCTTTTTTATATGCCTTGTCGTAGGCCTCATCATACGCCTTGTCATACGCTTCGCTGTAGGCTTTGTCATGTGCCTCGTTATATGCACTGCTGTATGCACTGTTATACGCTTTTTTATATGCCGGAGCATAAGCCTTACTGTATGCACTGTCGTAAGCTTTTTTGTAGCTTCCGTCTTTTTTTGCCTGTGCTACCGCAGTATCCAGCATCTGCCCCGCTGTCTGTGCATCCATCCCCTGTGCCAGCAGGGATTGTTTTACCTGCGCTGCAAACTGTGCATCAAACTGTTTGACAAATGTTGCATCGAAACTCTGTTTAAATTTCGGATCAAACTCCTTCTTAAAAGATGACGCAAATTTTGCCGGAAACGATTGCTCAAACTGCTTTTTAAATTCTTTGTCAAAGGATTTCTTAAACTGTTCCGGAAATTTTTTATCGAATTCTTTCTTAAATTTATCCGGAAACTTTTCGTCAAATTTTTCCTTAAATTTTTTCGGCAGTTTTTTATCCAGTTTCTTTTTTGCTTCATCCAGATAATACTGTTTGACATCCGCTTTTTCACCGGTCTCAATTGCCGAAAGCAAGGTAGCATCTGCCTGTTTTTTTAACTCAAAATGACCGTCTTCCTGTTTGTATTTTGTCACGCCTTCGTTTGCCGAAGTAATCATACTCTCGTTTGCCACATACATACCGGACACAAAGCCGATCGTGAGCACAAGAAACAGGAATACAACCAGATATTTTTTCCAGTCCCCGATCAGTTCTTTCGGTATTCTCCTGATCAGGGGATTTTTGATTTTTTTCATAGCAGCCCCCTTACCATTCCAGATCTTCCGCGGATACCTTGTTTGTATTGATGTCGTTGTGGCGCACCGCACCGTCACGGAGCTTGATCACATGGTCTGCCATATTTTTGATGGCCTCGTTATGCGTTACCATAATGATCGTGTTGCCGTATTTTTGATTGACCTCCTCGATCAGTTTTAAGATTTCCTTGGACGTATTGTAGTCAAGTGCTCCCGTTGGCTCATCGCAGAGCAGGATATCCGGATTTTTTACAATTGCACGGCCGATGGAAACACGCTGCTGCTGGCCTCCGGACAACTGGTTCGGCAGTTTGTAGCGGTGCTCGTAAAGTCCGAGCGTATGTAACAGATCGTCAATATCAAGCGCATTGTCTGACAGATACGCTCCCACTTCGATGTTTTCCTTCACGTTTAGATTTCCAATCAGATTGTACATCTGGAATACATAGCCGAGATGCTTTCTGCGGTACTGTGTCAGCTTTTTCTCACTCATATCCTCTAACTTATCGCCGTTGATATTGATGTAACCGGAATCGGCGTTATCAATGCCTCCGATGATATTGAGCAGTGTGGATTTTCCGGAACCGGATGGTCCTAACAACACACAGAACTCCCCTTTTGCAACGGAAAAATTCATGCCGCGGAGTACTTCCTGACGTGTCTGTCCGCTTCCGAATCCTTTCTTTAAATCTACAATTTCCAAAAACTTCTTTTCTTCTTCTGACATAGAAACTCCCTTTCTTTTTGGTTTTACTTTTCATACTAATATTAGTTTTATCTAACCTCTGGTTCTTTTTTTAGGTCTCCCGCAAAAAGCGAAAGACCTGTGCTTCTTTTCTAAACCTTTTGTCCAAACGCGGACGATCTGTGCTTCTTTTCCCGACCTTCCGTCAAAACATGCGGACAGCCTACGGTCTGACGAGTCCGTACCAGCCTGCCAACAGATATTTTACACCTTTTTCCGCAAACCGCAGTGCTTCTTCCTCGTCATCAATGTGCGTTACCATAAATATAAACATATCGATCTGTGAATGGGACATCCAGTGTACAACGCTTTGTTCCACCATCGGCACATGGTAAGCTTTGCACATCGCTTCACAGATAAATGCATTGTGCTCATCCATCTGATCGACCAGCCGGTCCGGCATATGTTCCATGCTTGATCCCTGCGCTTTTGTCAGCACTAGAAGCACTTCATCCCGGTAGGTGTACAGTTCATGAACAACCTGTGCGACTGCTTCAAAATCGCTGCTGTCATCATGCTCTTTTGCCTTGCCGCTCTCCATCTCCCTGACTTCAAAAGAAAAATGCTCCCGCAGAATTTCATTGAGCCGATCCATAAAATTTCCTACCACCTCACAGAACAGATCGTCCTTGTCCTGAAAGAAAAAATACAGTGCCCCTGTGGTCACACCCGCCTTCTGGCAGATTCCTCGGAGGGATGCCCCCGCAAACCCTTTCTCCATAAATTCTTTTTTGGCACATTGGATCAGGTGTATCTTCGTCTCGCTGTCATGTATCTTCTTTCCTGCCATGGTACGCTCCCTGTAAATAAAAATGTAACATAACGTTGTTATGTTAGATAACACCGTTATGTTACATCATTCCCATGTCTATGTCAATAGAAAAACTTATGCATTTTTCTGTTTGTGTTTATCATAAGCAGCAAACATGCCGGCAAGCAGTGTTCCTGAAATAGAATGCCAGGTGCAGGAAACTGCGCAGATGATCGCAGACTCCGGTGTTGCGGAAAACTGTGCGGTCGTTGTGGCAAGGTTTGTTGCCAGTCCTGCATTCTGCATACCAACTTCGATGGCAATGGTTCTCTTTTTGGCGGTATTCATGCCAACAAGTTTTCCTGCTCCATAACCAAGCAGATAACCAAGTCCATTGTGAAGAAAAACAGCTACAAAGATTACAGCTCCGGACTGGAAGAACTTCGCGCCCTGGGAAGATACCACACCACCGACAACACACGCCAGCCCCAGTACTGCCACACCCGGCATTATTTTCTGTAACTCACTGAACATTTTCTTTTTCCCCAGCAGATAGTTTAAAAGGAAGCCCAGTGCTACCGGAAGAATAACCGTTTCCACAATGGAAACAAGCATTGGCAGTGCCTTGATGGAAATATTGGTTCCGCTTGCCAGAAGAGAAACCATAAGTGGTGTCATGATCGGGGAAAGAATCGTGGATACGGTTGTCATTCCCACGGAAAATGCCACATCTCCACCACAGAGATACGACATGATATTGGATGACACGCCACCCGGACAACAACCTACCAGAATGAGTCCCAGTGCAATGCCTGCAGGAAGATGCAGCACTTTCGTCAGTGCGAATGCCAGAAACGGCATAATCAGATACTGTGCCAGTGCACCAACACAGATATCGAATGGTCTCTGTGCCAGAATCTTAAAATCCTGCGTTGTCAGTGTCAGACCCATACTGAACATAATAATACCGATGATGATCGACTGACTTGTAAACTTATTGGAAACCGGATCGGTAAATAACTGATGGTTTACCCATCCCATCATTCCCGGAACGATAAATGTTACTACCGCAATTGCAATTACCACAATTGATGTGTAGTCCGATAAACATTTGCTGAGTTTTTGTAGTGCTTTCATAAACTTTTCCTCCTTGGTCTGTTCACTGAAAAACGAATTCAGACATTAAAAAAGTCCCTTCCCAGATACTACTCTGGAAAGGGACGAATAAAATCCGCGTTACCACCCTGATTCCACAGAAAAACTCTGTGACACTTCACATACCAACATATGCTATCCCATAACGGAGGAAACCGGCAAAGTTTACTCACAGTTGTCTGCTTTCAGCCCGCTTCTTAGAGAGGATCATCCATATCCAGCTACTACCTGTTCGCACCACCCACAGGCTCTCTGAAAATAACGATAAGATACGATGCTGTTCTCGTCAACGAATTTCGGTGAACAATATTTTCTTTTCGATGATTATTATATTCCCCTGTACAGATATGTCAAGGAAAAATTTTTCCACCAACGCTTTTCTGATTGACCTCTCCGTTTGCTCTTATGGGACATACATTACATCTTTTTCTCTATATGTCCCCACAACTTTCCATCAGTCTTTTTCAAAATGCTGATAATCCTTCGAATGTGTCCAGTCCCCACCCCAGGTAAATCCATATCGGGTAAAAAGCTTGTAACACAGATCATTGTGATCAATCTTGTGCGGAAAATCCCCACTCCGGTCAACATATGCTTCTGCGTTTGCAGGCTCAATCGACAGCTTTCCGTTGACGGTTTTTACATAGGGGTTATAAAGTGTATTGATGTCGACTGCCATGCCCAGACCGTGTTTTGAGATTTTTGTCGTGTGGGAAATGAAACGGAAATTAAACGCAGAGGAATTGTTATCGCTCATGGATGCCTCATCATCCGCATCGTATTCATCCACCAGCCGGACTTTTTCAATGGGATATTCTGCCTCATACAACTGCCTGAAAATGGCAAGGACATCCTCTGCAATGGCTTTATTTACCACAAGTTCTCCCTCTTTTGTCTGACCGTCAAACCCCATGTGGAGCACATGAAGATAGCGGAGATCTTCCCGCGGTACGGCACAGTCTGCCTTGTATGATTTTCCCTGCATCTTCTCAAAAATATCGTCCGGGATTTTGGAAATATAGAACGCTTCCTCTGTGATACTTTTGTTCATGTTTTGTTTTTTCTCACTCAGTTCTGTCCCTGAAGTCCTGTGATCCTGTTCTTTTTCACTGTTCTCCTGATTCGCAACCTCAGACTTTTTTGTGTTTGATTTTTCCGGATGCCGGATCAGACGGCTTCCGGTTACGACTGCGGCGGCTGCAAGTAACACGGCCGCAGTGATGATCATTCCTTTTTGTTTTTTCACCAGTTTCTCCTTACTGACACGTTTCCCTTTTCTGTAAACATAAAAATTCATCCGCTTCAACATGATAACACCGCTAAGCCTACGCTATCGAAAAAAGTGTCATGTGAAAGCCCGAAGGCCGCATTTCTGCACGGATGAATTGTGTATATTTTAGCACTGATTTTTGGGATTTGCTATATTTTCATAACAAAAAATGCATTTTTCTTTTAATGCACCCTCGAAAAATAATCCATCAGAATTCCCTTAATATGGTTATACCTTCTGGCATAAGAATTCTCCACCCGTATAATCTCCATATTGTGTGCCTGACAGATGGCATTTTTCTTCCGGTCGCGCTCCTGCACCACCGCATCCTCGAAATGCTCTTTCCCGTCAAGTTCGATTGCCAGAACCGGCAGTTCCTTTTTTCCCTGTTTTTCGTACACAACAAAATCAAAGCGCCCCATATAAAACAGATCATCATATGTCATGTTGTCCTGAAACACCTGCGATATGGCAACTTCTTTGTGGATCACATACTTACTCTGGGAAAGCCAGATATTTTCGAGCGCATGCGTCAGGTTTTCGAGAAATGCATTTTCGGTAGCGGTAGAAAACGGCTGGATGCCAAGTGCACGGGAACTGATATGTTTTTCCGTAATCTCTGACTTCCCGTTGGTTTTGATGTACTGCGCAAGTTCATAAAGATCATCGTCTGCCTGTCCTGCATGCAGACGCTCCAGTTCTTTGCTGTCTGCGAGCAGAACAAGCTTGTCTTTCGCACGTGAGGTTGCAACATTGATCAGTTCCTTATTGTTTTTCAGCCACTGATAGGTACCGACATTGGTGCGGTCGGACAGTGCCGTGGAAAAAAGCACCACATCCTTTTCATCTCCCTGAAAGGCATGCACCGTTCCGCATACTAAATTTTCCAGGTGATTTTCTTTGACCGCCTGCTCGATCAGTGCCCGCTGGTTTACAAACGGTGTGATCACCGCGATACTTTTGTCCGTATTCTGCTTCGCGTATGCAATGACCTCGTCTGCTTCCGCCGGAGATGTATTTTTGATCTCGGCACGGTCACTTTTTACATCTACATAGACAAGCGGCTCCGGCTCTTTGCTTTTTGAACAGATCTGCAGTTTGGAATTGTAATATTTTTTATTGTTAAATCCAATAATTTCTCTGTTGCAGCGGTAATGGCTGCGCAAAAGCACTTCATCACTCACCGCATCACATGCCAGATAAGTTTTGTAAATCGAATTCTTTCTGTAATCATATTCCTCTGCCACATGATACCGCCGTCGCAGCTTGCGGTTGATCAGTTCTCCGAGCAGAATAACCGGATTCAGCTGCTGCGGATCTCCCACAAGCATCAGTTTCTCTCCACGGATAATCGGGACAAGAGAGATCGCAACATTGCACTGGCTGGCCTCGTCCATAATGGTCATGTCAAACAGCGGCTCCGGTTCCCCGATCTTATGTGCCGATATGCAGGTAGTGATAATAACCGGAAAAACACGCTGCAGCTTCTTTACATTTTCGGATTTCTGCATGTATTTGTTGAATGCAAGCGCCTGTGCCGCCGGATTTTCACCGGAATCTAAAATCTCCCGCAGTTCCTGATATTTTGGCTCCTCAAGTGTCTTGATATAACGCGCAGACGTATAAAATAAATACTGATAAAATTCTTCTTCGTTGCGGTCGAGAAGCTGCAGGGCATCCGCATCGGAAATTTCGCCAATCTGATGGATTCTCTGATCGAGCTTCTGCATCTGGTATCCCTGCAGGTCCATCTGAAACGGGAGCAGATTCATGGCATTTTTAATATGTTCCTGATATTCCATAAGATGCGAAAGTGTCTCTTTCCGCTCCTTTAAATCCAGAATTTCCTCATACTCTTTCAGTCTCGCAGAAAGACGTTTTGCACGGTCAACCCGGTCATCCTTGCGCTTATCGAGCGTGGATGTATATATTTTTACGGTCTGCACCTGATTGCGCAGGCGGTTGATGTAGCTGATTGCAGCTTTAACTTTGTCTATATTCCCAAGCCGCAGTACCGGAAACGGAATGGTCTGTCCATGGTACTCAAGATGTGTCAGTTTTTCAAATACATTGTCGATTGGAACGTTATTGTAGGACGCAAATAAAACGGTCGTATTGTTAAAAAACGCCGTTACTATCGTGTTGATGATCGTATTTGTTTTTCCCGTGCCCGGTGGTCCCTGTATGTAGGCAAGCGGATATTTCATGGCGTTGTTGATCGCCAGCAGCTGATCCAGATTGATGTTCTGATTGATCAGTGCAATCGGATACGCCTTGGTGCGGCGCGGCCGTTCTAACAATTCCCCGAAGAAGGCTTTGACTGGATAAGTAACCTGCTGCTTTTCAAACATATCAAGTATGGCTTTGTACTCGTCATGCAGATTCAGCACTACATCCATCCCAAGCCCCAGCACATACGGCATATCATCTACGACTGGCTTTTGCCCGCCATGACCGGTAATCGCATCTTTGATTTTTTCCAGATTGTTTTCAAAATCTTCCAGCAGTTCGTACTCGTCCGCATCCAGAAATTTACGCGCATTTTCCGTCTGTCCGTCAATACCAAACTGTGTGCAGACTGTGATATCTTCATCCGGCTGAAACACTCTGTTTTTCACATCAAGGTTCAGGTTCCGGTATGCCAGAACGTACAACCCCTTCGCCGTATGAATACTCAATACATTGAGTGCCATTTTCTTAATTCTTAAATTGGTGCTCTTTTTCTTTTCGTGAGACAGGGAATACTGGAAATTTGACACGACCTCCTGAAACTGCTGATCGTTAAGTGCATACCGTCCGTTTTTCACACGATCCCCATCGATATAATGGATCAGATCATAATCGGTGATGTAAGGCGTCGTATCCATGCGGTTACATAGTTCCAGATAATTTAGTATTTTCAGATTTGCAGAGCTGGAAAAAATAGTTTTATAACGCTCCGGATGCATCTCGATATCTTCGATCAGCCGCCTGTTTTCCGGACAGTACGTTCCTTCAATGACTTCCGTGGACAGAATGGAATCCACAAAAATTTTGTCATATTCCCCCAGTGTATACATTCCAAGGTGCAGACCATCTACTTTGAGGGTACGTTTTGCCGGATCGAGATCACGGATTCCAATCCAGTATTTTGTAATCTGATCCGCTTTGTTCCGATATTCGATTTTCAGCCACTTTCCCTCATGAATTGCCCGGAAAATGTCCCTGCAAATCTGATTCATACTATGCTCCGTCCTGTTTTACATGATATCTCTATCATTCATTATGATGTTCGGACAGAACCTTTGTCAAGCAAATCCTCAATTCCCCTTGCTGCTCAAAGGATTACTTCTTGTTTCAAAAAACTGGTTGTTATCTATGCGTGCGCGGTTTTTGTCGTTGTACATACTGCTCTGCCGGATTTCTGCATTTTCTTTTTCCTGTTCCGGTGTGTTCTCCGCAAAATATTTTGGTCCTGCGGTAACCGGATCTGCATCCGTTCCTACAAGCATCGCTGATTTATCCGTATAATTTTTGGGTTTCATGACATACCTCCAACTTTTTTGTTAGTATGTCCGTTCTTTATCCTCTCCACTCTCGTAAGTAAAAGTTTGTAAAAACTTCCGTAACCGGTCTGTCTTCGTATTCTCGAAAAATTCTTTCTTAAATCTTCTTCTAATGGAATATCGTACTCTTTCTCAATTCGTCCGACATCGTTTCCAGATGACTTTTTACTGTTCTTGCAATGATTTCATCATCTTCCACGATAAAAATGCGATACATCGATTTAGTATCTGCCACGCAACCGCTGCTGTTCGCCTTCTTCTCCTGATGCAGAAAAAGATAATCAGCACAGCAATAATCACCAAATAACTTCCCATTGCCTGTCCTCCTGCGTTTCCATCATGAAATCTTAGTTCCTGCCTTTGAATACTTTAACGCTTCCTTGCAATATACAGACTGATTTACAATCCAAATCAGGCACACTACAAGAGAAGGTAAGAATCCTATGCACAAAACAAGTGCACAGACGGCAAGCACAATGGACAGAATCGTACAAACCGTGTTTGTGGAGGCGTAAGCTTTAACCTCAAAATCATAATCATCCGGGTGGAGATGCGAAACTGACAGAAGATTTTCTATGCAGGATGAGGCAGAGCAAAAATTGACAGGGAACAGACAAATGAGCTTGAATATGCCGATGAATCGCAGAAAGAGGAGAACTCAGACAGACAGCCGGTAAGAAATCCTGAGAGGGAGAAGCCGAAGTAGGAGGATAAAGATAAACGTTTAAGTGGTACATGGACTTTGGAACAATATAAAGGACAGTATAGATCCGCTATGTATGCAGCAGTGAAAGCCCACCGGGAACATCACCCAACGGGTCTGTTCCCGACCTCACGGTCAGATACATATGAATAGTTGTGTTTATCCTGCTAACACTAATGGTATATCCATTGACTCCATAACAAAATTTGTGTATAATTTTGTTATGGAATGAGGAGGTGTTTTTATGCCAGCAATCAAATCAAGTGCTGATTTAAGGAATAATTACAATGAAATTTCTACATTTTGTCATAATTATCCTGAACCAGTTTTCATCACAAAGAATGGAAAAGGCGACCTTGCCGTCATGAGCATTGAAACCTACGAAGAACTGACCAGCCGCTTTGAACTTTACAGCCAGCTCAAGGAAGGAATGGACGATATTGCCACAGGCAACACCAGACCATTTTCCGAAGCTATGGCTGATATCAGGAGCCGCCGCAACCGATGAGCTATCAGGTTCATATCACTTCCACCGCAGAACACGATATTATGCGTGCTGCGGATTACATCCAATTTACCCTCAGAAATCCCGATGCCGCAGATAATCTGTTAGATGCTGCGACTGAACAGATAGGCTCACTAGCCGACCTGCCACAGAAGTTTTGTCTGGTAGATGATCCAGTACTGGCAAGCTGGGGCATTCGTTTTGCGATAATCAATAATTACCTTGCCTTTTATACGATTGATGAAGAAAAGCAGACTGTAATCATAGTCCGATTTCTCTATCAGAAAAGTAACTGGACTTCCATTCTTCGACAGGGATAGCCCTGGTGTTACACAACACTAGGGCTATCTTTTTACTAATATTTTACTTAGAATACTTCTCATTAAGTAAATTCCACTGATCCAAAAAGTATTTCACACCACCTCTTCCACAGAGTTCGTGTCGTTTCAGCACCTCGCCTAATCTTAGAACTAAATCCTCCGCTTTTTTCATCTGATATTGCATCACACGATCCTTTATATATTCCACATTTGAATAAATCTTTGGTTCCGTGTTTGAAGCACGATTAAATCTTGTAACCGTGACTTCTCCAACCAGAACATTCTTCGCATTTTTCTTATCTTCTTTTGCGATTTTAACAAGCAATTTATTCATAGAAATCTGCTTTTGCGTCTGTGTTCTTGCACTTACTGGCACACAATCGCTCCTGACCAGAACAAAGAACTTTTCAAAATCAGACAGCTTGCTAAAGAAAAAATCTAATTTTTCCTCAGTTGACTTATCTAAGCCATCAAACACTTCTGTCTTTACATCAAGGTCTCCCTCAATATCATCATTCTCATCTAACATAGATTCATAGGAATTCCTTGTTGTTGAAAATTCCATAAGTGCCTTAATAGTCTCAATCTTATTTGTAAAGGTAAGCTGATCCTGAATCATTTCCGCAGTCACTTCTTCCTGCTTGATTTGTCTTTCAACCATAACATTTCTCACAGCCGTTCGAACCTTCTGGATTCTTTCTTCCAACGCTGCTGACACACCTCTCATTCCAGCAAACGTTTCTCGCATAGCTTCTCCTGAAAGGTGTCTAAGATACGTCAGAAACTCATATCTCTTATCCTTTTTTGCGCTTCCATTTGTATTGAAATCCTTGAGTCTTTTCATGATAACAATCTGAAAATTGCTGATGAAATCCTCACGATCAGATCCAAAATCACACACATTAAGGCAATGTCTGCCAACGGTCTTCTTCATTTCATCAAATGCCATGCAATAAATATACTCTTTCAACTTCTCCTGCTCATACACCGTCAAATCTTCTGCCAAGTTATAACCATCCTTCGTAACAGCGCCCTGCTCCATAGATCTCAAATAACTGGCTGCTCTGTTCATGTAATCTGTGATGGTTTCCTTGTTCTGTTTCAATAAATTCTGTAACTTCATATTCTTGTCCTCCTGGATTTTTAAAATCTGGAGGGCAAGCAAATCCGCCCTGGAAATATGAAACAAACAAAAAAGCTCTTCCTCCGACAACTTGCCGGATAGAAAAGCTTCAACTATTTACACGCGAAAAAAGAGACATGAAAACAGGCCAGGTTCTATACCGGTTAGTTTCATGCCTCCCAAGGTACGCTCTCACGCCCTAATATCATGCAGGTTATTCAATTATACTTTGTAACTATGAGCCTACACGTAGCATCTATGCTCGTTATCTGCTCTTTTTATCAAATCACCTTCTGTCCACTTCTTGAGAATAAGAACTCTCTTCTCTCGACAATGGTGACACTTGATAACTGTGTTTTGTAAAACTGGTGTGGAGTCATCTCCACTAATTACATGCGCAATCTTAAAAGATTTATTGCAATTTTTACAGTATAAGTCGATCTGTTGCATCTGACACCTCCGAAAAACGATTATTATCTGTTAATCGAGGTTAAAAAAAAGGAAAGCTTTGTCAAAACCTCTATTCTATGCATATACCACATCCGTTAATCCTTCGGATGATTGCAGTAATGTTTCCGTTAAGTGCGAAGCATACACCATTACCACACGTCTTCTTTAGCTGATCACACATATCAAAAGTAAACGTATGTTCTGGTAATGGAATACCATTTATGGGACACTATCGCAAGAGATTTTTCAAGTATCTTTAATTATCCTCGATTATATTGATTTATGTGCATCCATATTAACTATGAAATATGAATCAAAAATAAAATAAGCCAGAGCAAACGAACCAAGAGTACTAATTACTCTATATTCACCTGCTCTGGCTAAGTGGTGGCTTGTAGCCCCTATGTACTCAGTAGCACTTATATTAACTTACAAACTTTCGTACTGTTGCTTTGTAGGCAACTTTATGATCAAAATCCCATAACACCATGCGATGGCATTTGTCACAAGGAAGTGAAATCATTCCCTGCGCTGAATAAATATATGCTCGACCTCTGGAGCAATATGGACAATCAATTGTTCCATCTTGCTTCAAATCATTCAGATTAACAATATAATTTTCCATCCCTTTTACACCCCTTCCACATTATAAGTTCTAAATATAGACTTCTTCCCGCTTATGAGTTTTGATATCAAAGACTGCGAATTTTCTTCTTCAAGATCTATACCAAAGTCATGCAAATACTGCATTAAATTGCCCACAGATACATTTCCTAACTCTTCAAACGAATATGTTAGCCAAAGTTCTCTGTTGTCCATACACTCGACAATAATCTGGTATACTACTTCTTCTCCAAAAAGTGTCTCATACCGACCTTCCTTTTTAGCGTCAGACTTTGATAAAAATGTCACACTTTTTACGTTTTTCAAGAAATAGTCCGATGCCCGCATCCATTCTAAAGATGGCTCACCTTTGTGTTCTTTCCTTAAACTTTGAGCTAATACTAACTTTCCATTCCAACTATAGAGGAATTCATTACCTTCTATAGAAGATCTGACTTGACTATATATATCTCGCTTCGAATTAGCCTCTCCGTTAAATTGCCATTTCCCTCTGGATTTGTAGTAATGCATTACCCTATGAGAAGCAATTTCATTATCAATATAATGAAAGTTGCCCTTTAAGATTCCGAGCTTGTAAAGTACTTCTTGTGTTCCTCCGCACCCCTGTCCAGAATACCCACAAGTAAATCCATTAAACCAATACTCTTCATCATCTGTAATAATAATCAGATGAGGGGCATCCGTAAGTTGGATCTTATTCTCTGTACTGACACCATCTACGTTATAAAATCCATAAAGCTTAGCGTCCCATTCTTCAAAGAAAACATAAACTTCTTTTACACTAGCTGGATCAATGTTCAATTCGTAGAATGCTCTTAATCCTTTATCTGTAGATGATCCATATATGGTATGTCCGCCTCTATGAATTTCATATTCTTCGACAATTTTTCTCTCATCAATATCAATCAATATTATCGAAACCATATCATTGATTGTAATTGTCTCAAGTCGCTCTTTTGCTTTATTAAATTCATCTGCATCTGTCAGAATCAAGCTTACTTTAATTCCATTTTTCAATGGAGAATCAATGTATGCTGCCCCAAACAACCATGACAATTTATGCATCAATGGTCTGTGATGTCCTACATATACATCAAACGCCCATTTTGTAACGCCTTCGAATGCATCTGTTTCTATTGAGAAATCCGCTGCGTATCTTAATTCTTTTGTGCTCAAAATGATGTTATCCCGAAAGTTATACTCTACATTGTAATTCGCTTTATAGCCCTTGCTATGCAAATCAAATACCATAATATCTCTGCAAAGCTCTTCGATCATTGCTTGTCTATTCTTAAAGTGCTTTGATGCCTCTTTAACAATCTCAGATGTGTCTTCTGGAACAATACCATCTTCAACTCTAACTTTTGCCAAGCCATGCGCTGAAAGAATCATATCCTCTGTAACTTCACTATTTGGATCAATATTTTCGATAATCTTTGAAATAAGTGAATCTGAATTCGGCTTATTATTTTTCTTGTTGATTAGTCTGGAAAGCGTCGATGTACTTACACCGCAGTCCTTCGCAAAATCATTTAGAGAACGATCTTCTCCTTTTGCCAAAATTGTATAAGCTGATAAGAGCTCCATATTTGGATCACTCACTCTTATGTAATCTGGGAAAGGATTTACTTTCGCTAGCTTCTTCTGTTGCATACAGATCACCTCCATGCAATAATTATAGCATTGCTGTTGCGTGTTGTCAATGTTCACGCAACATTTTATTTCCACTTTGTAACTTCATGAACATTTGGGATATTCAGCCAATTCATCAAACGCAGTAAATTCGTACCATCTGGTGTAGTTTCTCCGCTTTCCCACTTCTGGTATGTTCGTACATTAGCTCCAATTGCATCCGCAACCTCCTGCTGCTTCAATCCCAAAACGTTTCTATAATTTTTCAGAGCCTCATAATCAAACTCTGTTGCCATCGGTCCTGTGTATGCTCTTACCCAACAATCATCGTCATTCTCTAATTCGCACTGTACATCAAAGGCATCAATCACCGTTTCAGGCGTAATCTGAACATATAAAATTCCTTTCTTTGACTTCTCGCATGTGCAGAATATATTTTTTGCATTTTTTATTCTCAAGCTGATCCATTCCATAATTGGATTGCCATCCTCATCACATGGGAAAATTCCAGGGAATTCCAATCGCATATCATTTCGTACAAACATTCCATCTCTTATATCATACAAAATATTATAGATTTCAGGCTCTTTACCTGCTGCTATTAATGCTCGGTTGAATTCCGTAATTAAACGATCTGGCATAATATCCGACTCTAATTTATAGTCATCTCGAATATGAAGATAATCTACCCACATCGTGAATAATCCACTCTCAATATGCCCTGCCTGGTGAAGTGTATAATTAAAAATGTCCTTCAAAGATATTTTCTTTTCATAGAATAAATATCTGAGGTCTTGATAAAAATCTTCAAGCAAATCCAAAGATTTATATACTCCCAGCTGTTGCTCTTGTACCCTCAATTCTCCAAACAACCAATCAAGGCATCCACCATCATGATAATCATCTATATCTGGCATATAAAAATAAAATGGCATTCGATCTATAAATGATTCTTTGTGTAATGGATAATAGCCACTATCCGAGTCCAAGTATCTACTATGCGCTTGTTTGCCTCCAGGTAATGACTTCTTATCTACATAATCGAAAATCTCTGTACCCACCATTTGGTGCATTGAAAGATACTGTAAAAGTTTATCCTTATCGTAATATCTGTCATCTACATACTGATCTATAATTTTTCTCAATTCTGCATTATCCATGATCCTGCCTCCTTATAAGGATATTATATACGCATTTTCTGGGTAATTAAACAGAAAATATTTTCGCAAAAATCAATACATCTTGCACACATTATCATAATTTACCCATTTTTTTCGTGTATTTGGAAAATTCAGCATTAAATCACCCGAACAATGATTCGTATCGATTCCTAAATGAAGCATCCTACAACTGGAGCCGTTTTCTGATGCTTCCTGCAGTAAAAGTGATCTCCGCTTTTGACAGGCTTACACGTCCGGAAAGGGTAAACGTTCTGATTCTGGACGACTCAGTGATCAAGCGTAACCGCAGTAAAAAAGCAGAACTGCTGGCACGCGTTTATGACCATGTGGAACATAAGTTCCAGAAAGGTTTTACCCTGCTTACGCTTGGCTGGTCAGACGGGTACAGTTTTATCCCGACAGGTTTCAATCTGCTGTCTTCAGCCTCTGAAAGCAACCGTTATAATGAAGTTTCAGATAACATTGACCACCGGACAAACATCTATAAGTTCCGTAAATCAAGTATGATGCATAAAACGGATGCTGCCATCCAGCTTATCCGGAATGCGCTCACTGTCGGAATAAAGGCTGATTATGTTCTTATGGATACCTGGTTTACCACAGAGCCAATGCTTAAAAACATTCTGGATATAGGAATCCATGCAATCGGCATGGTAAAGCAGCTGAACAACGTTATACCTATAATGGCAGACAATATACGCTTCCAGGGCTGAAAAAATTCGTTGATTTTTCCGGTGCCGGAAATATCTTTGGTTCCCTTATTGTTACGACCAAAACCGGGATTCCGGTTAAGATTGTATTTGTACGCAACCGTAATAAAAAAGTGAATGCTTTTTCAAGGCATCAAAATCCTTCCTGAAATTAGGTTCGGGATTCCAGAGCCGTAGTTATGGTGCAATGGTAAGCCATACAACCATTGTATTTACACGATATATCATTCTGGAATGGATCCGCAGAAACCAGAATGACCAGAAAAGTTATGGTGAACTGTTTTTCATGTACTGTGAGGATATCCAGAACATGGATTTAACCAATGCACTGCAGAGCCTTATGGCTCTGTTTGTGGAACATATGTCAACGCTTTCTGCAGATATCACATCTGTACTGAAAAGTAAAGTAACCGAATGGATTGCATCCCAAGCCAGATTTATTCAGGCTTTACTCGAAAGTATCTGCTGGGAAAGTTGAGTTATTAAATTATCTTGATTCAACACACTCTTGATATCGAATCGTACTCTTCCATAGGCTGATGTTTCTGTAACAAGCTCACCTTTTGGATTTCTCACACTTCCCACCGATCCAATGGAAACAGTCCTGTTTCCTCCTGGCTCGTTGTAGCTTGTAACCTTTACTATTCCCTCTTCTATCTCGTAACAAATGTACTGATCAAAGGAAAAATTGTAATACATCCCTGTTGCTCCTTACATTAAGTACTTGGGGCAAAAATAAAGCTGATTACAAAAAATGCGAAAAAATCTCCAAAAACTTTTTTCGTTCTTGGAGATTCCTTGATTTTGTTAGAGTTTTAGCCTGTTTTCTAGCAAATTACTTTATTCTGTTTTTCTTCTTGTACCATTCCCTACCCCCTAGCCCCCTATGCCCGAACTCCCAAGGGGGAACACTAAGTATTTAGATACAATTTTAAAACGGCACACGCGTGTGCCGTTTTATTCACACTCATATTTTTTTATGATCCTTGCCTCAATATCTTCTGCTGTTGGTAATGCTTCTTGCAGCTCATTTGGAAGATCATCAAATAACTTGTATTCGCTAACACCAATCGGCTTAGTCATATCTTTTAAAGCATACTCTGCTACTAACCGATTCTCATTTTTACACAAAATAAGTCCCACTGATGGATTGTCCAACTCACTCTTAACTTCGTTATCCAATGCTGATAAATAAAAATTCATCTTACCCGCCATTTCTGGTGTGAACTCTCCTGTTTTTAAATCAACAGCTACAAAACAATGCAATTTAAAATTGTAAAAAAGGAGATCTATGTAAAAATCCCTTTCCCCAACATTCAATTCATATTGCTCCCCAACAAACGCAAATCCCGTTCCAAGTTCTAATAAAAGCTTTCTCACATTGGCAACAAGTTCCGATTCAATATCCCTCTCAATCATTCCTTCCCTAAATCTTACAAAGTCAAAGATATATGGATCTTTCATTGTCTGTAAAGCAAGTTCACTCTGTTCACTTGGCAATACCCCATTAAAATTTTGCAGCTTAGGAGTCTCAACTTGTCTGGAATATAAATCATAATCCAGTTGCATTTTTAGTGTATTATGTGACCATCCGTTCTGAATGGTCTTCTCCGCATACCAAATATATGCCTCCTTGGTCTTTGCCTTACCCATAAGTGCTTTGTGATGATACCAAGTTATTCCTGCCAATCCATATTCATCAATATCATCTTCTTCAAATATTGATGCAAATTTTTTCATATCTCTTAAATTTCGAACCGAATAACCTGTTGAATCTGGAAATTCACTTTTAATATCTTTTGACAGATTATCTAAAAATTTTGTTCCCCAATTATTATTTTCATTGATAAATGTACCGATTCTCCAGTTTCTATGCAACAATGTTAAATTTGCATCTACCACAACTTTATATTGACTCGTTTTAATGCAATCTATAATTTTATGAAATAGTTCTAAGTACTCATCATTATTTATCAGCATACAATTCCTCCGTCTCGATTCATCCCACCGCTTTGGCGTGCTGGGAGTTAATTCTTTTGAGAATATGGCCCGGGTACATCTCGGCCAAGGCCGT
>OOCM01000621.1_pt1 | contig 33349 bp, 19 predicted proteins | sample 1671111 | NCBI WGS metagenome assembly OOCM01 (sample SAMN06348123, study PRJEB24527) | human gut metagenome | biome: human gut; feature: ankylosing spondylitis patient; material: feces | host: Homo sapiens | place: China | collected 2015-10 | reverse complement strand
TTTTAAGGAAGACCGCCCGGCCCCGATGGGGCCGGGCGGTCTTTCGGTTGCTGAAATTTCGTCAGGCCCGGACCTGCGCGCCGCATTTCTGCTCGAACTGCCGGGTGAGGTTCGCCATCACACGCTCGATGGTCCGCTCGTCCAGCGTGCGGGTCTTGTCCTCCAGAATGAAGCTCAAAGCGTAGGATTTCTTGCCCTCGGGAAGCTTGTCGCCCTCGTAGACATCGAACAGCGAGACGCTTTTCAGCAGCTTGCGCTCGGCGGCGAAGGCTGCGTCGCGCAGCGAGGAGAAGATCACGGACTTGTCCACCAGCAGCGCCAGATCGCGTCTGACCTCGGGGAATTTCGACAGTTCCCCGGCGGCAATCTTCAGCTTCTTCGTGGATTTCGCAAGGGCCTCGAAATTCATCTCCAGATAGTACACATCCTGCTTGACATCGGTATGGCGGCGGATTGCGGCGGCCACGGAGCCGATCTGCAACAACTGTTTGCCATTGAGCGACAGCGTGAGGCCCTCGCTGAAAAGATCGCTTTCGAGCGTCTCGGCCTTCAGCGCGTAGATGTCGACGCCGAAGCGGCGGAGCAGTTTCTCGGCGACTGCGCGCAGGGTGAAGAACGACGCCTTCACGGGCTTCGCATTCCACGACTGCGGCGTCGAGACGCCCGTGACGGCGATGGCGAGGCGGTACTCCTCGGAGTAGGCCGCCAGGCGGTTTTCGTCCGTGCGCTTCGACTCGTCGTAGAAATAGCAGTTGCCGAACTCGTAGAGGCAGAGATCGCCGTTGCGGCGGTTGGCGTTCAGACCGACGGCCTCCAGCATGTTGAACAGCAGCGTCTGGCGCATCACGTTCAGGTCGGCGCTCAACGGGTTGAGAATACGCACGCAACGCTCGGCGGGACAGGAGGTCAGGCCCTCGTAATAGGCGGCTTTCGTCAGCGAGTTGGACATGATCTCGGTAAACCCGTTGGCCGTGAGGAAATCGGCCGCGAGGTTCATCAGACGGTTGCGGTCGGGTTTCGGCGCATAGGAAAGCGTCGAACGGACCTGCGTGGGGATTTCGACGTTGTTGTAGCCGTAGATGCGCAGGATGTCCTCCACGAGGTCGGCTTCGCGCTGCACGTCGACACGGTAGGGCGGCACGGCGACCGTCAGCACGCCGTCTTTCTCGGCGAGGATCTTCACCTCCAGCGCCGCGATGATCGTGCGGACGACCGTTTCGGGAATCTCCTTGCCGATCAGCGCGTTGACCCTTGCCAACGAGATGTCGAAGACGAAATCCCCGATCGGCTCCGGATAGATGTCCGTGATGCCGCTGGAGATCGTACCCCCGGCCAGCTCCTTCATCAGCAGGGCGGCGCGCTTGGCGGCGTAGACCTGCATGTTGGGGTCGATGCCGCGCTCGAAGCGGAACGAAGAGTCGGTATTCAGGCCGAAACGCTTGGCCGTCTTGCGCACCCACACGGGGTTGAAATAGGCGCTCTCGATAAATACGTCGGTCGTGGTGTCGCTCACGCCCGAGTCCAGTCCGCCGAAGACGCCGGCGATGCACATGGGACGCTCGGCCGAGCAGATCATCAGGTCCTTGTCCGTGAGTTTGCGCTCCACGCCGTCCAGCGTCACGAAGGGCGTGCCCTCGGCGCAGGTGCGGACCACGACTTCGCGGCCCTCGATCTTCGCGGCGTCGAAGGCGTGCAGGGGCTGGCCCAGCTCGAACAACACGAAATTGGTGATGTCGACCAGATTGTTCTTGGGATTGATGCCCGCGGCGCGCAGGCAGTTCTGCATCCACTCGGGCGACGGACCGATCTTGCAGCCCGTGACCGTAACGCCGGCATAGCGGGGCGCGGCCTCGGGATTTTCGACGCGGACCGCCACCTCCAGGTCGTGATTGTCGGGAGCGAAAGCCGAAACATCGGGCAGTTTCACTTCGGCATTTTCGCCGCGGCTCTTCAGGTAAGCGGCCAGATCGCGCGCCACGCCGATGTGCGAAGCGGCGTCCACACGGTTGGGCGTGAGTCCGATCTCGATCAGGTAGTCGTCCTCGACATGCAGGTATTCCCTGGCCTCCATGCCCACGGGGGCGTCGGCCGGAAGTTCCATGATGCCGTCGTGCGAAGACCCGATGCCCAGCTCGTCCTCGGCGCAGAGCATTCCGAGCGACTCCACGCCGCGGATCTTCGAACGTTTGATCTTGAACTCCTCGTCGCCGCCGTCGGGGTAGAGCACCGCGCCGACCGTGGCGCAGAGGACTTTCAATCCGGCCCGGCAGTTCGCGGCGCCGCAGACGATCTGCAACGGCTCGGCGGCTCCCACGTCCACCGCGGTGACGTGCAGGTGGTCCGAATCGGGGTGATCGGCACAGGTCACAACCTCGCCGACGACAACGCCCCGAAGGCCGCCTTTCACGGTTTCGATCTTCTCGAAGCCTTCGACTTCGAGGCCGATGTCCGTCAGGATTTCAGCGATCTTTTCGGCCGGAAGATCGGTCGCGATATAACGTTTGAGCCAGTTATACGAAATATTCATATCGTTAAGTTTTGAATTTGCGGATAATCATGCAAAAATATAAATTTTTCCGCAAAGTACGGTAAAAATTCCTTACATATATAGGTGTCGAAAATAATTCGTAAAAAAATTGCATTTTACGAACCGACCGCATATATTTGCAGAAACAAAGCTGAAAGATGATCCGCAATTTCAACATACAGGCATGGTGGTGGCGCTCGTTGACTCTCGTGAACAATGAGTGCGGAACCGCGCGTGTATAGTTGAACCCCGAAAAATACACAAGCCCGTTGTTTACGAAAAGTAAGCAGCGGGCTTTTTCTTTTGCACATTTCAAATTCAAAAACCGATACCCATTATGAAAACGAAAAAATTCTGCCTCACCGAAAAACAGATGCCCACGCAATGGTACAACATCGTGGCCGACATGCCCAACAAACCGCTCCCGCCGCTGCACCCCGGAACGAAAAAGCCCGTCACGAAGGAGCAGATGTCGGCGATCTTCGCCGAGGAACTGATCGACCAGGAGATGTCGACCGAGCGTTACATCGACATTCCCGAGGAGGTGCAGGAGATTTACAGGATATGGCGCCCGACGCCGCTCGTGCGCGCGACGGGGCTGGAAAAGGCCCTCGGAACGCCCGCGAAGATCTTTTTCAAGAACGAAAGCGTGTCGCCCGCGGGTTCGCACAAGCCCAACACCGCCGTGCCGCAGGCCTACTACAACTACAAACAGGGCATCAAGCACCTGACCACCGAGACCGGCGCCGGACAGTGGGGCGCGTCGATCGCCTTCGCGGCCAAGCACTTCGGCATCGACCTCCAGGTATTCATGGTCAAGGTCAGCTACGACCAGAAGCCCTACCGCCGCCTGATGATGAACACGTGGGGCGCGGAGTGCGTGGCGTCGCCCTCGACGCTGACCGAATCGGGCCGTGCGGCGCTGGAGCGCGATCCGCACTGTTCGGGAAGCCTCGGGCTGGCCATTTCCGAGGCCGTGGAGATGGCTTTGCGCCGTCCGGAAGACACGCGCTACTGCCTGGGAAGCGTGCTGAATCACGTGGTTCTGCACCAGACGGTCATCGGCCAGGAGGCCGTGACGCAGATGGAGATGGCCGACGCCGAGCCGGACATGGTGATCGGATGTTTCGGAGGCGGCAGCAACTTCGCGGGCATCGGCTTCCCGTTCCTGCGGAAGAATTTCGCCGAGGGGAAGAAGATACGCGTGATCGCCGTGGAGCCTGAAGGATGCCCGAAACTCACCCGCGGCGAATTCCAGTACGACTTCGGCGACGTGGCGGGATTCACGCCCCTGATCCCGATGTACACGCTGGGCCACGATTTTCAGCCGTCGGACATTCACGCCGGGGGATTGCGCTACCACGGAGCCGGCTCAATCGTCAGCCAGCTGATGAAGGACGGGCTGATCGAGGCGCAGTCGATGCCGCAGGTCGAGACCCTCGCCGCAGGCGTTCTGTTCGCCCAGACCGAGGGCATCATCCCGGCTCCGGAGTCGACGCACGCCATCGCCGCGACGATCCGCGAAGCGCTGAAAGCCAAGGAGGAAGGCGTGTCGAAAACCATCCTGTTCAACCTCTCGGGCAACGGCATGATCGACCTCTACGCCTACGAGCAGTATCTGGCCGGAGCATTGAAGGACTTCTCGCCGAGCGATGAGGAGATCCGCAAGACGATCAACCAGTTGGAGCATCTTATCTGAAGCTGCGCTCAAAATAGGAGAAGCGAGACTTTCGGGTCTCGCTTTTTGTTTTGCGCCGGAGGTGCAGAACGGGGCGGGAGACCAGAGGGACATTCCATCGCCCCCTAAAACCCGCTTCTTAAGCGGGCGGCGCAGAACGGGGCGGAAGACCAGAGGGACATTCCATCGCCCCCTAAAACCCGCTTCTTAAGCGGGGCGGGAACCGAGCCAGAGGAAGAACATGCCGACGAGGATAAAGGCCAGGTCGACGGCCTTCGAGCGCAGGTTGCGCTCGCGGAACAGCACCGCGCCGCAGAGAAACGACACCACGACCGAGCCGCGGCGGACCATCGAGACCACGGAGATCATGGCGTCCGGATCGCGCAGGGCGAACAGGTAGGCGAAGTCGGCCAGCGAAAGGAACACCGAGATCAGCGGAATGGCCCAGCTCCAATGGAACGGGGTGGTGGCGTGCCGCCGGGGCCACCAGAGGATGCCGACCACGACGGACATCATCCCGAGCTGGTAGAGGTTATACCAGCTCTGCACGAAAACCGGATCGAGGCGCGCCATGATATATTTGTCGTACAGCCCGCTGACGGCGCCCGTCACGGCCGCCAGGGCGATGAACAGAATCCAGAGGTTATGGGTAAAGACGACCCCTTCGCGGCGGCTCGAACGGCTCAGCAAGAAGAGCGACACGAGGGCCAGCGCAACGCCGGTCCACTGGTAGGCGTTGAGACGCTCGCCGAAGATCACGAACGCCCCGACGAGCACCATAACGGGGCGCGTGGCGTTGATCGGCCCGACGATGGTGATCGGGAGGTGCTTCATGCCGAAGTAACCGAAAATCCACGAAGTGAGCACGATGGCCGATTTCAGAACGACCAGGGCGTGGGCCTCCCACGTGCCGGAAGCCGTCGCCAGCAGGGTATGGTCGAACCATCCGAGGCCGAACTCCGCCGAGAGGATCGCGGGCAGGAAGAACAGCGTCGAAAAGAGCGTGTTGAGCAACAGCACGGGCAGCACGGCGTTGCCGGTGAGGGCCTTTTTCTTGGCCGCATCGTAGAAGCCGAGCAGCGCCGCCGAGGTGAATGCCAAAGTGAGCCACATAGCGATGAGGAAAGGCGGCCGGAGCCGCCTTTATCTATTTGATTTCGTCGCTGTAAACGGCGCCGGGAAGATCGTGGAGGTTGTAGCGCGAAGCCATCGACATGCCGTAGGCCCCGGCCGACTTGATGGTCAGCAGGTCGCCCCGGTGCGTGCGGCGCAGGGTGACGTTCTCGTCGAAAACGTCCGTCGATTCGCAGGCTGTGCCGACAACCGTGTATTTCTCGCGCACCTCGTCGTCCTTGGCCGTGATGTTCTCGATGTTGTGGTACGAACCGTACATCGCCGGGCGGACCAGCTCGGTCATCGAAGCGTCGACGATCACCAGCTTGCGGCCCGTGGCGGTGGTCTTGTTGAACAGCACCGTCGTGATCAGCTCGCCGCATTCGGCGACGATCGAACGCCCGAACTCGAAGTGCACCTCGCGGTCGCCGATGCGCAGGTGGTTGTGGACGATCGAGAACAGCGACGCGAAGTTGGGGATCGGCTCGTTCTCGGGAACGTCGTAGTTGACGCCCAGGCCGCCGCCCACGTCGACGAAACGGAACTTGCAGCCCAGTTTTTCGAGGTTCTCGACGATGACGTTGACCTTGTTGCACATGTTCTCGAAGACATGCAGCTCGCGGATCTGCGATCCGATGTGCAGGTGCAGTCCGATGATGTTGACGTTTTTGAGCGACCGGATCTCCGCGGCGTGCTCAAGCACTTCCTCGTAGGAGATGCCGAACTTGCTGTCCGCCTGGCCCGTGTCGATGCAGTGGTTGGTCTTGGGGTCGATGTCGGGGTTGATGCGCAGCGCGATGTCGGTCACCTTGCCCGCCTCGGCCGAAAGGGCATCGACCAGCTCCAGCTCCTGAATCGACTCGCAGTTGATGGCCAGAATGTTCTGCTCGATGGCGTATTTCAGCTCCTTGTCGCGTTTGCCCACGCCCGCATAGACGATGCCCTTGGGGTCGAATCCGGCCTCGACGGCCTTGCGCAGCTCGTTGCCCGAGGCGCAGTCGATGCCCAGCCCGTATTCGCGGATGACCGCCAGCAGATGGTCGTCGTAGTTGGCCTTGATGGCGTAGTGGACCTTGTAGCCGTATTTCTTCGACTCGTAGACGACGCTTTCGAGGGTCTGGCGCAACAGCGCCATGTCATAGAGGTAGAACGGGGTCTCATAGCCCCGGAGTTTGGATGCGATTTGTCTGCTTAACATCTTTAACCTAACTTGTTGAAGTCGCAAATATAAGCAATTTGTGCCATTCCGGCAAACGGAAGCCCTCCGATATATTCAAAAATTTATGTATATTTGCCGAAGATTTTACCCTTATATATGAAAAACATCCGAAATTTCTGCATCATAGCCCACATCGACCACGGCAAATCGACACTCGCAGACCGTCTGCTGGAGAAGACCAACACGCTCAACCAGCGCGAAATGCAGTCGCAGGTGCTCGACGACATGGACCTCGAACGCGAAAAGGGAATCACCATCAAGAGCCACGCCATCCAGATGGAGTACACGGCCCGCGACGGACAGCGGTACACGCTCAACCTGATCGACACCCCGGGACACGTCGACTTCTCGTACGAAGTGTCGCGCGCAATCGCCTCGTGCGAAGGGGCGCTGCTGGTGGTCGACGCCACGCAGGGCATTCAGGCGCAGACGATTTCGAACCTCTACCTCGCCGTGGGGCACGACCTGGAGATCATCCCCGTGCTGAACAAGATCGACATGGATTCGGCGATGATCGACGAGGTGAAGGATCAGGTGATCGACCTCATAGGATGCAGGGAGGAGGATATTCTGCTGGCATCGGGCAAGACGGGACTGGGCGTCGAAGAGGTGTTGGAAGCGATCGTAAACCGCATTCCCGCTCCCACGGGCGACGAGGGCGCGCCGTTGCAGGCGCTGATCTTCGACTCGGTGTTCAACCCCTTCCGCGGGATCATCGCCTATTTCCGCGTCTTCAACGGCACGCTGCGCAAGGGCGACCACGTGAAGTTCTTCAACACGGGCAGCGAGTACGACGCCGACGAAATAGGCGTGCTGAAACTCAAGATGCAGCCCCGGCAGGAGATCAGGGCCGGGGACGTGGGGTATATCTGCTCGGGGATCAAGACCTCGTCGGACGTGAAGGTCGGCGACACGATCACCTCGGTGACCAACCCCGCCAAAGAGGCCATCGCCGGATTCGAGGACGTGAAGCCGATGGTCTTCGCGGGCGTCTACCCAGTGGAGGCCGACCAGTACGAGGACCTGCGCGCGTCGCTCGAAAAATTGCAGCTCAACGACGCTTCGCTCACGTTCGAGCCGGAAAGCTCGCTGGCGCTCGGATTCGGGTTCCGCTGCGGATTCCTCGGGCTGCTGCACATGGAGATCATCCAGGAGCGGCTGTACCGCGAATTCGACATGGACGTCATCACGACCGTGCCCAACGTGTCGTACCGCATCACCACGACGCAGGGCGACGTGGTCGAGGTGCACAACCCCTCGGGACTGCCCGAGGTGACGAAGATCGACAAGATCGAGGAACCCTACATCCTCGCGCAGATCATCACCAAGTCGGAGTTTCTGGGCAACGTCATCAAACTCTGCATCGACAAGCGCGGGGTGATGAAGAACCAGACATTCATCACGCAGGACCGCGTGGAGGTCAACTTCGACATGCCCCTCTCGGAGATCGTCTTCGACTTCTACGACAAGCTCAAGAGCATCTCGAAAGGATACGCCTCGTTCGACTACCACCGCACGGGATTCCAGCCCTCGAAACTCGTCAAGCTCGACATCCTGCTCAACGGGGAGCCGGTCGACGCCCTCTCGTCGCTCACCTACACGGACCACGCCTACGATTTCGGACGCAAGATGTGCGAAAAGCTCAAGGAGCTGATCCCCCGCCAGCAGTTCGACATCGCCATACAGGCCGCCGTCGGCGCCAAGATCATCGCACGCGAAACGGTCAAGGCCGTGCGCAAGGACGTGACGGCGAAGTGCTACGGCGGAGATATTTCGCGTAAGCGCAAGCTGCTCGAAAAACAGAAGAAGGGCAAGAAGCGCATGCGCCAGATCGGTAACGTCGAAGTTCCCCAGTCGGCATTCCTCGCCGTGCTGAAAATGGATTAAGAACCATGAAAAAGACCATCATCGACCTCTTCGAGGCCTCCGTGCGGAAATACGGGGCCAAGACCTTCCTGCTCGAAAAACGCCATCACAAATTCGAGCCTACGACCTATGCCGAGACCCGCGAGCAGGCGCTCGAAGCCGGAGCCGGACTCGCCGCGCTCGGCATCCGCCCCGGAGACAAGGTGGCGATACTGGCCGAAGGCAGCAACGCATGGATCATTTCCGAACTGGGGCTGTTCTACGCCGGGGCGGTCAGCGTGCCCCTGTCGGTGAAACTCGAAGAGTCGAACGACCTCCTCTTCCGCATGCGGCACGCCGAGGTCAAGGCCGTTTTCGTGTCGAAACACCAGCTGCCCAAGATCCGCCGCATCCGCGCCGGACTGCCGCAGCTGGAGCAGGTGATCGTCCTCGGACACATTCCGCTGGAATCCGGGGAGACGGCCTACGGGACGCTCAAGCGTCTGGGCCGCGAATACCTCGCCAAGAACAAGGAGGAGTTCATGGAGATCGGGCAGGCGATCCGGAATGACGATTACGCCACGATCACCTACACCTCGGGCACGACGTCGGACCCCAAAGGCGTGATCCTGACCCACCGCAACTACACGGCCAACGTCGAGCAGGCGTTGTCGCGGGTCGACATTCCGCCGCATTTCCGCACGCTGATCATCCTGCCGCTCGACCACTGTTTCGCCCACGTCGTGGGTTTCTACATCATGATCGCCTGCGGAGCCTCGGTGGCCACGGTGCAGATCGGAGCGACGCCGATGGAGACGCTCAAGAACATCCCGCAGAACATCCGCGAGGTGCAGCCGCACTTCCTGCTGTCGGTCCCGGCGCTGGCCAAGAACTTCCGGAAAAACATCGAAAGCTCCATACGGGCCAAGGGGAGATTCACCGAGGCGCTTTTCAACCTCGCGCTCCGCACGGCATACGCATACAACAGCGACGGGTATGGCAGGGGCAGCGGATGGCGCATCGTGCTGGCCCCCGTCGTCGGGATTTTCGACGCGCTGCTGTTCCGCAAGGTGCGGCAGGCGTTCGGTGGCCACCTCGAATTCTTCGTCGGGGGCGGTGCGCTGCTCGACGCGGAGTTGCAGCGGTTTTTCTACGCCATCGGAATCCCGATGTTCCAGGGATACGGACTTTCGGAGGCGACGCCCGTGATTTCGACCAACTCGCCCAAACATCACTGGCACCGGTTCGGATCGTCGGGCAAGATACTCATTCCGCTGGACCTGAAGATCCTCGACGAGGAGGGTCGCGAGGTTCCCCGCGGGCAGAAGGGCGAAATCGTCGTCCGCGGCGAGAACGTCATGGCCGGCTACTGGAAGAATCCCGGGGCCACGGCCGAAACCGTGCGCGACGGGTGGCTCCACACGGGCGACATGGGTTACGTCTCGGAGGATGATTTCCTCTATGTGCTGGGACGTTTCAAGAGCCTGCTGATCGCTTCGGACGGCGAAAAATACAGCCCCGAAGGAATGGAGGAGGCGATCGTGGACAAGTCGCCCTACATCGACCAGATCATCGTGCACAACAACCAAAGCCCGTTTACGGGGGCGATCGTGGTTCCCAACCGCGAGGCGCTGCGCCGCGAGCTGGAGGCCCGCAGGACGCCCGAAGCGGAGCGCGCAAACGTCGCAGCGGAGATTCTCGGCGCCGAGATCGACCGTTACCGCGCCGGAGGAACCTATGCCGGGGAGTTTCCGGAACGGTGGCTGCCTGCGGGACTGGCCATTGTCGACGAGGCTTTCACGGAGCAGAACGGATTGGTGAACAGCACGATGAAGGTCGTGCGCGGGAAGGTCGAGGAGCATTTCCGAAACCGGCTCGACTACCTCTATTCGGCCGAGGGCCGCAGCCTGAAAAACCCCGAAAACCTCGCGTCGCTGAAAAAAATCGTGGGGTAGGCGCATTTTTCAGCCGCCGAAAACTTGACAAATAAAAAAAACGGAGTAACTTTGTACTCCGTAATGCGGAAATAGCTCAGTCGGTAGAGCATCAGCTTCCCAAGCTGAGGGTCGCGGGTTCGAATCCCGTTTTCCGCTCGAAGAGGTCCTTGCAGACCTCTTTTTTCGTTGGTGGCGGTAGGGAGGGGGGGGGCAGGGCGAGCTTCGAACCCACATCCGGCAGATAACAGAAATGCTCCGGCGAATGGCAGGATACCTATATCTGCATGGCGGAATGCCCCGACCACCCCCGACCGCTACCGGACTGCCGTCCCGCCCTCGCCGGCGACAGGTTCCGTCCAAACGGAGAACCGCCGGATGCAGGCTCTGCGGGCCGCCTCCTGACAGGCTTCGGCCTCCTGCGGCGTCAGCTCGTGAGGGGTTCCCGCCAGACGGCAGCCGTTCCCGGCGACGTTCGTCCCGAAGGCCGGAGCCACGAGCGTCTGGAACCATGCGCAGGCCGCAGTGTAACGTCCGGTCCCGGGATTCAGGTGGTATCCGTCGCGCGTCAGGTCCAGCGAGTCGCACAGCGCCGTGTTGCGCAGGTCCTGAATCGCCGTGCCCGACGGGACGACCACTTCGACGGAGGTCTCCCGCATGAGTTGTTCGACCGAAGAGACGATTCCCCGATACATCAGTTGCTGGTTCTTCTCGTATCGTCCGAAATCCCGGTGCTGCGAATTGCGGGCATAGGCCCATGTCTGTTGCCAGGCGATGCAGGCTCCGGCATTGGGGCAACACCATCGCACGATCTCGACCAGCCGGCCGAACCAGGGCTGATAGGTCGGATAGATGCCCGATTTGCCCGACGCCTGTTGCAGTACCACGACGTCCCACCGTTCGTCGGCGATTCCGTCCAACAGGGTCGCTTTCTTCGAAACGGTCTCCCAGCGGTTGGACGTCGACTTGTAATAGATATACGCAGGGGCGTTGCCGGCATATTCCCGGCAATGGCGTTCGAGCGAACACCCGGCTATGTAGAGACGCCCCAGCACGACGTTCCGGATGCCGGCAGCCTCCAGCAGCTCGGGCAGATACATCATGCCGTCGTCGGTGAAGCTGTTGCCGATGCCGAGAATGCGCAGCGTGTCGGGCTGCTGCGGGATGGGGTAGTTGGGGAACTTTTGGGCGAACAGGCTGACGCAGACGAGCGACAGCCCTACGGTCAGCAAAAGGCGCAATGTGCGTTTCATAATCGTATGGTCGGTTTATCGGGTTTGTTGCAGATGGGTGATGCGCAGCAGCCGGTCGAATTCGGACCGGGACAGCGTCGTTGCGACCCGCACCGTTTTGCTGACGCCCGGTACGAGGTCGAAATAGTTGTCCTCGAAATGTTCGTCGCCGTCGAGAGCGAGCCAGACGGCGCGGACGAAACGGTCGCTCGAGAGCGTAATTTCATAACCGTCCGCCGCAGGTCCGACGCTCCAGCGGATGTCGGCTTCGGGCAGCTCAAGCTCTTTTTGAGAGACGAAATATCCGATGTTGGCGTAGCGGCGTCCGTCGGTCGTGAATTCCGCGACGACGATCGCCCGATTGCGGGCGCAACCGTGCAAGAGTCCGGAAATGTCGGCCGAATAGACGTTCCGACTGGCATTGGGTGCGACGGTTAGGCTGCGGGTGTTTTCCGAGAGGAGGGCGCCGTCCATGTCCATGACCGTTATCCGGAGTTTCCCCCGGACCGTTTTGCGGCGGTCCGACACAAGGCGGACGTTCAGCGTGTTTCCCTCGGCAAGGGGCGATACGAGGATGTCGTCGAAGGCCGGGCGGGCGAAATAATGTTGCGCCTTCCAGCGGCCGTACCAGTCGCGGCTGGCCCACGAAGCCACGGGCCAGCAGTCGTTGTGCTGCCAGAAGAGCGATCCCCAGCAGTAGGGTTTGTCGCGCCGGTGCGCCTCGATGGCGGTCTTGATGGCGTCGCCCTGCAAAACGTGGCTCATGTAAAGGAACGTGCGGAAATCGCGTGCGGGCCAGTATTCGTCTTCGAGGTATTGGCGGATGCGCATGTTGGCGAAATCGCCGCCGCGCTGGTGGGCCATCATCACCTCCGATTCGATGTCCCAGTCGCGCTCTTCGGGGGCGAAACGCAGGACGGAGGCGTATTCGGGGAACGACTGGAAGCCGTATTCGCTGAAGAAGCGGCTGCGCGTGGCGTTGTAGTCGGCGATCGGTGCGCGGCTGTGCCACACTTTCCAGAAATGCGTATCGCCTTCGCTGTTTTCGCTCGTGCCTTCGTGACGCGACCAGGGCGACGAGGGGTGGTAAGGCGTGCCGGGCGAGCAGGCGGCGACGGCTTCGGGCAGCACTTCGTAGTATTGGCGGCGGAGCTGGTCGCCGATGATCCGGTCCCATTCGGGATGCCCCTGTTCGGCGTACCGGGTGTTCCATCCCCAGCCGAACCACGCTTCGTTGCACTCGTTGTTGCCGCACCATACGGCGATCGAGGGGTGGTTGCGCAGACGGCGGATGTTGTCTTCGGCTTCGAGCCGGACGTTTTCGAGCCATGCCCCCTCGGCGGGATAGACGCTGCATGCGAACATGAAATCCTGCCATACGAGGATGCCCCGTTCATCGCACAGTTCGTAGAAAACATCGTCTTCATAGACGCCTCCGCCCCAGACGCGCAGCATGTTCATGTTCACGGCCGCGGCGTCGTCGATCGTCTTCTCGTAGACGGCGCGCGTGACGCGCGGCAGGAAGACGTCGCAGGGGATGTAGTTGGCTCCTTTGGCGAAGAGCGGCTCGCCGTTGAGTTCGAAGTAGAAGGTCGTGCCGTCGGCGACCTTGTCGCGCACGAGGCGCAGCGAGCGCAGCCCGATGCGGGTGGTCCGGCTGTCGGAGGCGTCGCCCGCCGCGACCGAAGCCCGGAATTCGTAGAGATGGGATTCGCCCAGTTCGCGGGTCCACCAGAGTTTCGGAGAGGCAATGTCGAGCGGGACGGTTACCTTGTTGATTCCGGAGCGCAGCGGCGCCGTGACCGAGGCTTCGATGCCTTCGCCGGGGGATGCAACGGTGACTACGGCTTCCGCCAGGTCACGGGCGGAGGCGATTTCCACCTCGACCTCGACCCGGGCGCGCCTGGCCGTAACCTCCTGCTGGCGGTAGAAGACATCGCTGATGCGGGCGCCACTCCAGCCCTCCAGATAGACCGGACGCCAGATGCCCGAGGTCACCAGGCGCGGACCCCAGTCCCAGCCGTAGTGGTAACCCGCCTTGCGGGCGAAGACGCTGACGCGTTTGTCGAAAAGCCCGCCGTTGGCCGACTGATCGTTGACGGCCTCGTAACGGTAGGGCAGCGAGTCGTATTTGGGCAGGTCGACCTTGATCGGCGAGTGGAAATAGACTTTCAGGGTGTTTTCGCCCGGACGGAGCAGCCGTTTGACCTCCGTGCGCCAGCGGCGGAACATGTTGTCGGCGGCGAGCACCTTCTCGTCGTTGAGGTAGACGTCGGCATAGGTGTCGAGCCCTTCGAAGACCAGTTCGATCCGCTCGCGGGCGAGCAGGCCGGCGTCGGCCTCGAAATGCGTTTCGTAGATCCAGTCTTCCTTGTCGACCCACTGTACGCCGCGCTCGTTGAGGCGGAAATAGGGGTCTTCGATGATCCGGTTGGCCATCAGGTCGGTGTGCACCGTGCCGGGGACCGTGGCCGGATACCAGTTGTTGAGCCGCGCCTGACGGAACTGCCAGTCGTCGTGCAGGTGTTGACGGACGGGGGCTGCGGCTGCGGCGAGGGCCATGCAGAGGGACATAGCGGTAAGGATTGGTTTGAAGTTTTTCATAAGATGAAGGGTAGATCAGTATTTGATGAGCATCTGGGAGATGTATTCGCGGTATTCGATCGGGGTCATGTTTTTCTTTTTGGTGAAGATGCGGATGAAATTCGACTTGTTGTTGAAGCCGCAGGCGTAGCAGATCTCCGAGGCGCTGAGCGTCGTGTTGGCAAGCAGCTGGCAGGCCTTGGAGATGCGCATGTTGTTGACGAAGGTGATGTAGGAGATGTTCGTGCGCTTCTTGAAAAAGTGCGAAAAGGCCGATTCCGACATGTTGACCAACCCGGCCACGTCGGTGAGCCGGATGTTCTGGCAGAGGTTTTTCTCGATGTAGTCGCAGACTTTGGCGATGCGGCGCGATTTGGAGGTGTGGACAATGTTCTTCGAGTCGCAGAGATTGCTCATAAGCACCTTGCGGTTGGCCGTGGCCAGCGCGTTGAGAATGTCCAGAAAAGCGGTCGCCGACTGAAATCCCTGCATGCGCGTGAGTTCAAGAATCCGGTCCCGGACGCTCAACTGTTCGGGACCTGTGAACGAAAGCCCCTGCCGGGAGTCGAGCAGCAGTTGCCGGATGGGGAGAAACAGGCGTTTGTTGACGATCGGGAAGTCGATCAGGTCGCCCGAGAACTGGATGGTGATGACGTGGTTGGTTTTCAGGGGCGATTTCCACACGTGCGGCACATAGGGACCGGTCATCACCAGGTCCAGCGGGCCGAAATCCTCGGTGGAATCGCCCACGATGCGCGATCCCCGGGTGTTCATCACCAGATTGATCTCGTATTCCGGATGGCAGTGGATCGGATAGTCGAAATGCGCGTTGGGGTGGTTGAGGATGATGAAAAGGTCCTCGTTCGTGATCGGGGTGATCTCCTGCTGTATCTCTTTCATATCCGGTAAGGGTTTCAGGTCCGGTACAAAAATAGGAATAATTCAGAAAGCTCCATGAATAATTCAAAAAAGTATACTTGTTTAACCGACTTATACAATCCGGTAAATTTTCGGGTACATATCTTTGCATTAGTAAAAAAATCCTAAAACGACTTACATGAATTCGATTGCGATTAATTTTGTCGACTGCGCGATTATCGTCCTTTACCTTATATTTATAATATGGTGGGGATTGCGCAACGGCAAGAGTTCCGACGCCGGGTCCTATTTTCTGGCCGGCCGCACGATGCCGTGGTGGATCGTGGGTCTGTCGCTTTTCGCCGCGAGCATCTCCAGCACGACGCTCATCGGCCAGTCGGGCGACGCCTACCACACCGGAGTGGCCGTGTTCAACTACAACCTCACAGGTGTCGTGGTGATGGTGTTTTTCGCCACGTTCCTGCTGCCGCTCTACATCCGTTCGGGGATATTCACGATTCCCGAGTTTCTCGAACGACGCTTCGACAAGCGGTCGCGCTACTACTTTTCCGGAATCTGCATCGTGGGCAACATCTTTCTCGATGCGGCCGGGGCGCTGTATGCCGCCGCGCTGATCATCAAGTTGTTGTTCCCGGAGGCGGACTTGCAGCTCATCATCATCATCTTCGCCGTGCTGGCGGCTTCGTACACCATTCCGGGCGGTCTTTCGTCGGCGATCAACGCCGAGCTGATCCAGGCGGTGATTCTGATCGTCGGGTCGGTGATCCTGACGGGAGCCTGCTTCGCCAACGGCGGGTTCGACTACCTCGCGTCGCTGTTCGAAAGCGGCGACATGAGCGTCAGACTGATTCGCCCGCTGACCGATACGGCCACGCCCTGGCTGGGGCTGATCGTCGGCATGCCGGTGCTGGGCATCTATTTCTGGGCCAACAACCAGACGCTCGTACAGCGCGTGTTGAGCGCGCGGAGCGTCGACGAGGGCCGCAAAGGGGTGATGTTCGCCGGAGCGCTGACGCTGGCCACCCTGTTCATCATCGTCTTTCCGGGCGTTATCGCCCGCCATCTCTTCCCGGGCATCGAGAAACCCGACATGATCTATCCGACGATGGTGCTGCGCCTGCTGCCCACGGGGTTACTGGGGATCATGCTTTCGGCGCTGCTCGCCGCGCTGACGTCGACGTTGAGCGCCATTCTGAACTCCACGTCGACGCTCTTCACGATGGATTTCTACGCCAAGATCGACAAGCGGGCCGACGAACGCAAGCTGGTGCGCGTCGGCAAGCTGGCTTCGCTGGTCATCATCGTGATCGCCGCCCTCTGGGCTCCGCAGATCGGACGTTTCGGTTCGCTGCTCAAATATTACCAGGAGATGCTCTCCTACATTGCGCCTCCCGTCGTGGCGGCTTTCCTGATGGGCGTTTTCTCGCGCCGCGCCAACGGGCGGGGAGCCTTTGCGGGGCTGATCGCCGGACTGGTCGTCGCGGCAGCGATGCTCCTCTGGCGCACGGAGATCTTCGGCGGGATGCACTTTCTGCTGATCGTGCCGTTCCTGCTGGTCTTCAGCCTGTCGGTGATCTGGGCCGTAAGCCGTACGGCTCCCGCGCCCCGGCCCGACAAACTGATCGACACGACCTTTTCGGCGGCGGATTTCCGGGCTGAAACCCGCTCGCTCGCGGAGGTTTCCTGGTGGCGCAACTACCGCGTATGGGGCGGAGTGCTGCTGGTTCTGTGTATGCTTATTCTCATAATATTCCGTTGATATGAAACTGAAGAAATACGAAAAAAATCCGATCATCGCTCCCAATCCGGCCAATGCCTGGGAGAATCTCGTAACCTGCAACCCGGGGGTCATCTACGACGACGGCCGGTTTTACATGCTCTACCGCGCCGCCGGCGACGACAAGGAACATGTCATCCGTTTGGGGCTGGCCGTCAGCGAGAACGGCTTCGACTTCCGCCGTGTCGGCGATTCGCCGGTATTCGGTCCCAGCGCGGACGGTCCCGACGGAGGGTGCGTCGAAGATCCGCGCATCGTGAAGTTCGACAATGAGTTTTACATTACCTACGCCTACCGCGCCCATGCCCCCGGGCAGTACTGGACTTTCGCGCACGACGTGGTGCGTCTGCCCCGATGCGGAGCTTATGCGCCGGCCGCCATGGCGCAGAACCTGGGAAATACGGGGCTTGCCGTGACGTCCGACTTCCGGAATTTCCGCCGGCTGGGGCGGCTTACGTCGCCCGTGCTCGACGATCGGGACGTGATCCTTTTCCCGGAGAAAATCGGCGGGAAGTTCGCCATGATGCACCGTCCCAAACAGTTCGTGGGCGAACGTTACGGGGTGAAATACCCTTCGATCTGGCTGAAGTTCTCCGACGACCTGCTGGCATGGGAGGACAAGCCCAGCCATCTGCTTATCGCCGGCCGCGAAGGAACCTGGGAGGAGAAGATCGGCGGAAGCACGCCGCCGATCCTGACCGAGGCGGGGTGGCTGACGCTCTACCACGGGGTAGCCGACGGAGGCACGGCCGAATACCGCGTCGGGGCGCTGCTGCTCGACCGGGAGAATCCGCTGCGGGTGCTGGCCCGGACGCCGGAACCGATCCTCGAACCCGAATTTTTCTATGAAACCGAAGGTTTTTACAGCCATTGCGTCTTCCCGACCGGCAATGTGGTCGTCGGCGGCGTGCTGTACGTCTATTACGGCGGAGCGGACAAATATGTAGGCGTTGCAACCTGCCGGCTGGAGGAATTATTAAATTATTTGACGGAGAAATGCCGTTGCGAATAGCCCATTTGCGCTTTGTTTTCATAAAAGTATAATCAATCAGCGATTTTCTAAAACAGTTCTTCCGTAGCAGCATGTTACTTTGCAGTGTCCGGTGCAGTTCCCGGAACCGCCCCAGACCGTATCAATAAACTACTCTAATCTAAAACTTATGAAAATGAAATTTTACCTGATCGTTCTCTCCCTGCTGGCGGTCTGCCTGTGGGGGACGGGAGACGTCCGCGCCCAGTCCGCATCACGGAGCATGACCGTGACGGGCAAGGTCGTGGATCAGAACGGCGCCGCCGTAACGGGCGCGTCGGTTGTCGTCGTCGGCACGACGAAAGGAACCACAACCGGGGCCGACGGAGCCTTTTCATTGACCGGAGTGGCTTCGGACGCCCGCCTTGCCGTCAATTTCATCGGCTATAAATCGCAGACGGTGGAGGTCGGCGGCCGCACCTCTTTCAACATCGTGCTGGTCGAGGAGGCCACGGCCGTGGACGAAGTGGTGGTCGTGGGTTACGGACAGGTCAAGAAGAGCGACCTGACGGGTTCCGTGGCCTCGGTCAAGGCCGAGAAACTCACCGACATCCCGGCCAACTCGATCGACGGGCTGTTGCAGGGCCGCGTGGCCGGCGTGCAGGTGGTCAACTCCTCGCAGGACCCCGGCGCCTCGTCGACGGTCCGCATCCGCGGCAACTCGTCGCTCAACGGTTCGAACGCTCCGCTGGTGGTCATCGACGGATTCCCCTGGGGCGATGCCGGCGACCTGAAACAAATCAACCCGCAGGACATCGTTTCGATGGAGGTGCTCAAGGATGCCTCGGCATCGGCCATCTACGGTTCGCGCGGCGCCAACGGCGTGATCCTCATCACCACGCGCAAGGCGCAGGAGAACGTGACGCGCATCACGCTGCGCCAGCAGACGACCGTTTCGGGATTCAGCTCCGAGCTGAACCTCTGGCGCGATCCCGTGCTGATGGCGATGCTCTCGAACGAAAGCAGCATCAACGCCGGACTGACGCCGACCTACATCGGTGCGACCAATGCCAACGGCGTCTATTATCCCTCGATTGCGGAGTTGCAGACGACCTGGACGACCAACACGCGCTGGGACGACCTGGTCTTCCGCCCGACGCCCGTGTCGAACAACACCACCGTACAGGTGCAGAGCAGCAACGACCGCACGATGTTCCAGGCCAGCGCCAACTACTACCTCGACAACGGCATGTACATCGAGGACACCTACCGCAAATACGGCGGTAATTTCTCGGTCGAGCACAAGCTGCTGGACAACCTGCGCATGAAGGCCAGCGCCAACATCACCAGCAACAAGCGTCACAACAACGGCGGACTGGCCTACTGGCGCAACCCGATCTTCCCGGTCTACGACGACAACGGCGATTACTGGCTGTACGGTGCCCAGGACTATTCGCATCCGCTGGCCCTGACCAATTTGCAGAAGAACGATTCGAAGGGGTTAGACATCATCTCGTTCGCTTCGGTGAACTGGGACGTGCTTCCCTGCCTGAACGTCATGGCGCAGTTCAACTACAAGCACGGCGAGCAGATCACCGACAAATATTTCCCGAAGAAGTATTCCGAGACGGGCGTGTTCAACGACGGTTACGGGTCGATCGACAACTGGAAGGACGACAACATCGTTTTCGAAGCCTATGCCACGTTCGATCGGACTTTCGCTGAAAAGCACCGGCTGACGGTGATGGGCGGTTACTCTTACGAGAACTACCAGTCGCGCAGTTCGTCGCTGGCCGCCAAGGGCTTCATCAACGAATCGCTGGGCAACGAGAACCTCGCCGCGGGCGATTCGGAGACCTATTCGATCGGCAACGGCTCCTACAAGACCGAGCTGGTGTCGGCCCTCACGCGTATCAACTACACGTTCGACAACCGGTTCCTCTTCACCTTCACGGCCCGCGCCGACGGTTCTTCGAAATTCGGCTCCAACAACAAGTGGGCCTTCTTCCCCTCGGGGGCGTTCAGCTGGAAGATGCACGAGGAGCGGTTCATCCGGAACCTGAACGTTTTCGACGTGCTGAAGATCCGCGCCTCCTACGGTATTTCGGGCAACCAGGGTATTTCGGCCTACCAGACGCTGAGCCGCTACGGACAGCACAAGTATTTCAACGGAGGCAAGTGGGTGACGGCCATCGGACCCGGCTATCAGTCGGGCACCACGGGGCAGGACGGCATCTATGCGCTTTGGAGCGGCATCCCGAACAAGGGGCTGAAATGGGAGACCACCGCGCAGGTCGACCTCGGACTGGACATGTCGTTCTTCGGCAACCGTCTGAACGTGACTTTCGACTGGTACGACAAGCGCACCTCGGACCTGCTGCGCGAGCGCAACATCGCGCCTTCGTCGGGTTACGACAAGATGTGGGTCAACGACGGCGAGATCCGCAACCGCGGCATCGAACTGACGATCGACGGCGTGGCGTTCCAGAACCGCGACTGGCGCGTGGGCGGCACCTTCGTCTTCTCGCGCAACCGCAACAAGGTGCTCAGCCTCGGAAACGCCGTGCAGACCGGTCTGAAAACCGACCTGCGCACCGGCATGCAGTATGAATATTACGGCAACCAGAGCGAACAGTTCCGCGCCTATACGAATATCCTCGCCGTAGGGCAGCCGATGTACGTCTTTTACGGATACAGGACCGACGGCATCGTGCAGTCGCTGGCCGAGGGCTTGAGCGCCGGCCTTTCGGGCGACGACGCCCAGCCGGGTGAGTTCAAGTATGTGGACATTTACGACGGCGACGGATTGGAGACCGTCGACGAGAACGACATGTGCATCATCGGCGACCCGAATCCCGACTGGATGGCCTCGCTGGGCATCGACGTTTCGTGGCGTCGTTTCGACTTCAGCATCTTCTTCAACGGCGTCTTCGGCAACGACGTGCTGAACACCAAGCGTTTCGACCAGCCGAGCAATATGCCGATGCGCTGGACGGCCGACAATCCGACCAATTCCTACCCGCGGCTGAACGCCAACCGCCAAACCAAGCTCTCCGACTGGTGGGTCGAGGACGGTTCGTTCGTGCGCATCCAGACCATGACGCTGGGATATTCGATCCCCTTCTCGAAGAAGGATGCGGCACGCAAGATACGCCTCTACGTCAGTGCCGACAATCTCTACACCTTCACCGGCTTCGAGGGCTACGATCCCGAAGTGGGGATGACGGGTATCTATTCGGGCGGCTATCCGCGCCTGCGCAAATGGACGTTCGGAGCCGACTTCACCTTCTAAACATTGCCAACCATGAAAATCAAACACCTTATACTTGCGTTCGGGGGAGCCTCTCTCTTGGCGGCCTGCAATCTGGACGAGTATCCCTACGGCTTCTACTCCGAGGACAACTTCTACAAGACGGAGGCGGACGCCGAGTCGGCCGTAAACTATATCTACGACGCGATCAATTACATCGAATATTCGCGTTCGATCGTCTTCCTGGGCGACATGAACACCGACGACATGGAGCCGAAAGGCGACGCTGCGGCGGCCAACAAGGAGCTGGACGGATGGAAGATCAACAATTTCAAGACCAACACCACGCTCGGCAATTTCTACAAGTACTCCTACATCACGATCAACCGTGCCAACGCCGTGATCAAGAAGGTGCCGGGAATGAACATCGACGAGGGCCGCAGGAACCGCTTCCTCGGCGAGGCCTATTTCATGCGCGCCTATTCGTATTTCAACCTCGCGCGCAACTTCGGCTGCGTGCCCGTCCACACGACGCCTGTCGAGACGCTCGAAGATACGGCCGTCCCCGCCGCCGAGTCGCTCGACGCCATGTGGAAGCTCGTCATCGAGGACTTCAAGACCGCCGGTACGCTGCTGCCGTTCTTCGCGGCGCCCGAAACGGGCCGTGCGGACCGCGCCGCGGCCTACGGAATGCTGGCCAAGGCTTATCTCTACATCGCATCGGCCAAGGAGCACGGCGTGCCCCAGTACGCCGCCATGTCGCACGACGTGGACGAATACTATGCCGAGGCGGTGAAATACGCCGGACTGGTGGTCGACAATCCCGAGCAGACGGTCTTCCGTTTCGACGACAACCTGCTCGATATTTACGACGTCGAGCAGCCGACCGGACCCGAGCATATCTTCATCATGTCGATGGACCGCACGGGAGAATCGGAGGGGCAGTATTCGAAGATCTCGAAGATGTACCTGCCCTATGTTTCGGGAGCCACGATCTATCTCAAGCAGGGCGATTCCGACCAGATGGTCCCGACCCACGACGGCTGGGGCGAGTACCGGACCGCGCTGTCGTTCTACGATGCGTTCGCCTCGGGCGACCGCCGTCACGACTGGCTGATCGTCGACAAGGTGTACGACGCCGCGGGCAATGTGGTGGCTTCGACGGCCGACGGCAAACTGAACTATCCGTTCTGCCGCAAATTCATCGACCCGAATTTCTCGGGAGACAAAACCTCCACGCGTCCCTACCTGCTCCGCTATTCGGACGTCGCATTGACCTATGCCGAAGCTGCCGGACCTACGGTCAAGGCGTATGAACTGGTGAACTTCATCCGCAACCGCGCCGGGCTGGGCGATCTGGAGCCGGGGCTGGACAAGGAGACGTTCCGGGAGCGCGTGATGGACGAGCGCCGTTTCGAACTGGCTTTCGAGGGAAACCGCTGCTATGACCTGCGCCGCTGGAACCGCCTGCACACGGACATCGCCGAAGCCAAGGGACAGGGGTTGAGCGCCGAGCAGATGGTGTTCTATCCGATCCCGTCCGTCGAGTCCGACCTGAACCCGAATCTTTAACCTTTTAAGAAAACGCAGAATTATGAACAAGCTGAAATATTTGCTGAGCGCTTTCGTCCTGCTGTGCTTCGCATCCTGCAAGGACGATCCGTGGGAAGATGTCGCCGACGGCGGCTGGAACCACGAGCGGTCGATCATCGACGTCAAGTTCGAGGGTCAGGCCGGAACGCCGACCATCACGGAGACCGATTCCGAAACGGGCGTCATCGAGCTGCAACTGGCGTCGGACATGGTCGCGGACATGTCGAAGGTCCGGGTCGAAACGCTGACGCTCTCCTATAAGGCCACGGCCAATGTCGCCTCGGGCGGGACGATCGACTTCACGAAGGGCGATCCGCAGATCGTCGTGACCTCTCCCAACGGCGAATCGCGCACCTATACGCTCGAAATGACCGAGTTCACGGAGACGCTGACCGGGACGTATACGATCAGCAACCTCTGGGTCTACGGAGGCACGGGCGCCGCTTACGACTGTACGAAGCTCTACAAACCCGCCGACAAGTCGTGGTGCTGGAACGGCGAAGGCCGGGGACCCGCCGCCGAGATGGACAACTATCTGGTGTTCACGCTCGGAGAGATCCTCGCCGACGGCAATACGACCGGAACCTGCATGAACTGGGCCGGCGAGGACGCCAAAAACTGGGACTGCGTCTTTGCCGGGGCGTCGAACCCCGACACCGGAAAGCCGGTGGACCTGACGCAGTTCTACCGTCAGATTCCCAAGGGCGAAAGCACCTGGCTGCGCAACTATTCCGACGGGACGATCACCTTCACCGATGCCGACGGGAACAAGACCTCCTGCACGCTCGTGCCGAAGGGCACCTACCAGATGCCCAATGTGCCGCCGATTCCGCTGACGCTCGAATCCGAGGCCTTCAAATTCAACCTGAAAGGCACGGAGGACTGGAACAACACCTACAACGATTACGGGGTCTTCGCCCGCAATCCGGTGACGTATTACATCGAGATCGTGAAGCAGCCGGCCGGTTTCGAGGTTCCCGAGGCGTCGAAGACGATCGAGGAGCCGGTAGATCCCGAACCGGAACCGGAGCCAGATCCGGAGGAGACCTCGCTCGCCGGAACCTACTCCGTAGGCCGTCTGACGGTCTACGGCGGTTCGGCCGACCCCGCGTTCGTCAACCCGGTGGACAAGAGCTGGGTGTGGGACGATTCGATCGGGAAGGAGTCCGACAACATCCTGGCAATGACCGCCACGGGCACCGACGACGCCGGCCGCGAGACGGGCGAGTGCGAATACCTGCCCGGTGAGGACGGCGGATACTGGAATTACATCCTCAAAGCCGACTATAACAAGGAGGGAACGGGCGCTCTCGACCTGACCAAATATTACGGCCTGCTGCCCCACGGCAAAAGCGCCTACGTATATGACGCCGAAGCCGGAACCGTGGTGTTCACCTCGGGAATCGTCTCCATCACGGCGAAGCTCCTGCGGGAGGGGGATTACAGCTACGGCTCCTCGACGCTCAGCGTTCCCGGAATCGCCTTCGACTTCGCTCTGCCCGGGCAGACGACGCAGGGGGCCTATCCCTGGACCGATTACGACCGGTTCGCCGTCGGGCCGCGCAACTACGTGATGCTCTTCAACAAGCAGGCGGAAGCCGGCGAATGATCCGATAACGTCCGCATGCAGGTCCGGCCTGCATGCGGACTTATAACCGATGCCTATGAAAAACTTCGGAAACCTTCTGCTCGCATGCATGGCGGCGCTGCTGGGGGCCTGTGCGGGAGAATCCGCCGGGAAATGCGACGCCGTGGTGCGTATCGACGCCGACAGCGTCGTCAATCGCGGCTATATCGGCAACGGGGTCCAGTGGGACCCTTATGCCCTCGATTACGGACAGGGGCGCGTCGAAATCAGCGATGCCGACTGGGCGAAACTCTATGCCCGGCTCGATTTCATGCGGCCGGCCTTTATCCGCGTGATGACCAACACGACCTCGGTCGTGCGCAACGGACGGCTCGATCGCATGCGCGGATTCGAACACCTCTCGCACATACTCGGCTACTGCCAGTCGCGCGGCGTGACGGTGATGTTCGGCGACTGGGGCGGATCGCTCATGGACGCCCGGACCGGGACGGTCAACCGCACGCTGCTGGACCACGCCGCGGCCTATGTCGCCTGGCTGGTCGGCGAAAAGGGCTATGACTGCATCCGTTACTACAACCTCGTCAACGAACCCAACGGCTTCTGGTCGGCGGCCGACGGCGATTTCGACCTGTGGGCGAAGGCCGTGAGTTATTTCCGCGGGCGGCTCGACGCCGAGGGGCTTGCCGGGAAAGTGGAGCTGGTCGGTCCCGACGCCGCGATCTGGGGACCCGAAGAGGCGTGGTGGGTGAGCCGCAGCCGCGATGAGCTGGGCGACAGGATCGGCCTGTACGACATCCACACCTATCCGTCGAAATGCACGGTCAACTCGGGGGAGTACACCCGTATCCTGGAGGCTTACCGCAGGGAGGTTCCCGCCGGGAAGAAGATCGTGATGGGGGAGATCGGCTTCAAGTTCGTCGAGCCGGCCGATTCGCTTTTGCAGGCCGAGAACCTGCGCCGGGCCGCAGCGCATCCGAACGCCTCGACGGACGATTCGCAGATGTTCGTATACGACCCTATGTACGGCACGGACATGGCCGATGCGTTGTTCCAGACGATTCATGCGGGCTATTCGGGCTGCATCGCGTGGATGCTCGACGATGCGATGCACTTCAAGGAGGCGCCCGACAAACTCAAGATATGGGGTTTCTGGAACATCTTCGGCGACGAGATTTTCGGAGCCGGCGAGGAACGGGTGCGCCCGTGGTATTATGCCTGGTCGCTGCTGTGCCGCACGCTGCGGCCGGGAAGCGACTTCTTCGCAGCCGACGTGCGGGGTGCCGCAGGGGTCAAGGCCGTCGCCGCCGTGAAAGACGGACGGCGCACCGTCGCCATCGTGAACGTGTCGCGCGAACCGCGCCGCGTGCGGATCGAGTGTCCGGGCTGGGAGCGGTTCAGGCAGGCAACCCGCTATCGCTACGGCGAGGGGCTGATGCGCACGGAGGGCGACCACACGCTGTTGCCCGACGCCACCGGCCTGCGGATTGATTTCCGCTCCGGCGCGGAGTACGATATGCCCGGAGAGTCGATGATTTTACTGACCGAACAAAACGATTGATTATGAAAAGATTTCTGACACCCGCGCTTGCCGCGGCCGTACTGTTCTCCGCCTGCGATGCGGGGCAGGCCCTCCGGGTCGAAGTGACCGACCGGGTCATCAGTTCGGATTACGTCGGCAACGGCGTCGAGTGGGACCCTTACGACGAAGCCGAAGCGTGGGGCGCGGAGGTGAGCGACGCCGATTGGGCGAAGCTCTCCGAACGCCTCGATTTCATGCGCCCGGGTTATGTGCGCTGCATGATCAACAGCCCCTACCGCTATTACGATGCCGCGACGGGCCGTTACGACCGCATGCGCAACCTCGCGTCGCTCCGCCGCCTGCTGCAATATTGTCAGGACAACGGCATCACGGTGGCCTACGGTGAATACAATCCGCCGACGTGGGCGATGAAGGATTCGCAGCAATGGGTGGAGATGTCGGTCGATTACCTGAATTTTCTGGTCTGCGACCTCGGGTTCGACTGCATCCGCCATTTCATCATCTTCAACGAACCCGACGGCAACTGGGCCTCGACCGACGGCGATTACGACCTGTGGCGCTCGATGGCGCAGCGTTTCGACGCCGAAATGGCCCGGTATCCGGACCTGAAACGAAAGGTGTCGCTTGCGGCGCCCGACGTGGTGATGAGTTACAAGAACCCGGCGTCGGAGTACGACACGGCGGGATGGGTGGCCCGGAGCGCGCAGGACCTCGGCGCGCAGATCGGCATCTACGACGTGCATGCCTATCCCGGCCAGCACGAGGTGCGCAGCGGGGCTTACGCCGAAAAGCTGCGCCGCATCCGCGCCGAAGTTCCGGCCGGGAAAAAACTGATTCTCGGCGAGGCCGGGTACAAATACTCGGCGCCGGAGGATTCGCTGCTGAAAGCCGAGTACGACCGTCGGGTCGCCGGGCATCCCTTCACCAAAGGCTCGGACTGCAACATGCTCTGCTACGACTATTTCTACGGGCTGGATATGCCGCTGCTGGCGATGGAGGTGATGAACAACGGCCTTTCGGGGGTGGCGGCGTGGATGCTCGACGACGCCATGCATTCGAACGGCGATTCGGGCCGCACGGAGGACGTGAAGATCTGGGGAATGTGGAACATCCTCGGCGAGGAGGTCTTCGGCGACGCTTCGCAGGAGGAACTGCGGCCCTGGTACTACACCTGGTCGCTGATGTGCCGTCATTTTCCCGCCGGGTGCGACATCCTCGCCTGCGAGGTCCCGCAGCGCGAGGGGCTGCGCGTGGCGGCAGCCCGCAAGGATGCGGCATACAGCGTCGCTGCGGTCAACTTCTCGCAGGAGCCGTGCACCCTTGAGATTGTCCTGCCCGGAGACTTTGCCGGAGGCGTTCTTTACCGTTATACGGAGAGCGACCGGGCGTGCGACGCAAACGGATTTCCCGCACCGTGCGAACGCGGCATTGCGGGGAAGCGTTTCCGCACGACGGTTCCCGCCGAAAGCTTCGTTCTGTTGACCAATGTCGAATAATCAAATACCTGAAACCATGAAAAGAATTCCGTTTGTGTTATTGGCGCTGCTGCTTTCCGGCGTGGCGTGCAGCGATGACAGCGAAGGGCCGAAAAAGGAGGGGGAGAGCGATCCCGTGACCCTCACGCTGTCGGACCCGAATGCCACCGAAGAGACCAAAGCGCTCTATTCGAACCTCTGGGCCATCCAGAGCAAGGGGTTCATGTTCGGTCACCACGATGACCTGATGTACGGCCGCACGTGGTACGGCACCGAAGGCGGTTCCGACACGAAGGCCGTCTGCGGCGACTATCCCGCCGTATACAGTTTCGATTTTGCGGAGCATATCGACGATCGCCACGCTTCGGACCCGGATGCCCAGGCGCTGCGGCTGCGCTGCTGCCGGGAGGCTTACGACCGCGGCATGGTGCTCACGTCGTGCATTCACATCAACAATCCGCTTACCGGCGGCGATTCGTGGGACAACTCCAGCAATCGGGTGGCCGCAGAGATTCTGACGGAGGGCAGCGCCACGAATAGGAAATTCAAGGAGTGGCTCGACCGCCTGGCCGACATCGCACACAACCTGCGGGGCAGCGACGGCAAGCTGATTCCCGTGATTTTCCGCCCGTTCCACGAACATACGCAGACCTGGTCCTGGTGGGGCGCGTCGTGCACGACGACCGAAGAGTTCGTCAACCTGTGGAAATTCACGGTGAAGTATCTGCGCGACACGAAGGGCGTGCATAATTTCATCTACGCCATCTCCCCGCAGATGGACAGCGCGAAGACCGTCGATGACTTCTACTTCCGCTGGCCGGGCGACGAATGGGTCGATTTCGTAGGCATGGACTGCTATCAGGGTATCAACAATGCGGTTTTCGTGACGAATCTGAAAGCCATTTCGAAGGTTTCGCTGGCCAAACTCAAGCCGTGCGGCGTAACCGAGACGGGCGTCGAAGGCTTCACGGCGACCGACTACTGGACCACGAACATCCATGCTCCGCTGACGGGACGCCGTGTGAGCATGGTGGTGACGTGGCGCAACAAGTACGACCCGATGGAGAGCGGGACGCACTATTTCTCGGTGTTCCCCGGGCACCCTTCGGAGCGTGATTTCGTGAAGATGTACAATCAGGAGAACTCTTTCTTTTGCAGCGACCTGCCCGATATGTACACCCCGGCGGAAAATGTGACGGTGCTGTAATTGGCGAAATATCAATATGCCTGCAAGGGGTTGCCTTTCCGGAGGCAACCCCTTGTTCGGTACGGCAGAGGGGAGCGGCAGGCTTCTTCAACCGGGACCCGGCGAACGTCTTTCCCGAAGGAGCGGAGCAGGCCGGGGAACGGACCGATGGATCGGGGCAGCGGGTCGGCGGACCCGTCAGGCGGGATATTCCCGAAAACAGCCTCCCGAAAAGTTTCGATAAAAAACCCGCCGGTTTCGTTTCGAATCCCGGAATTTTTTCATAGATTTGTAATCGGACGGCCCGGGGACCGCCCGGCCGGATTCCGGCGCAACGATTAAACCGAAAAAATATGGAGCAGTACATTTTGTCATTGGATCAGGGAACGAGCAGTTCCCGCGCGATCGTTTTCGACCGCAAGGGGCAGATTTGCTCGATGGCCCAGCGGGAGTTCACCCAGTATTTCCCCAAACCGGGATGGGTGGAGCACAATCCGCACGAAATCTGGTCGTCGCAGGCTTCGGTGATCGCCGAAGCCATCGCGGCCATCGACATCAACGGGCTGAACATAGCCGGAATAGGCATCACCAACCAGCGCGAGACGACAATCGTGTGGGACCGCGAAACGGAGGAACCGGTCTACAACGCCATCGTATGGCAGGACCGCCGGACCTCGGAGTACTGCGACTCGCTGAAGGCCGAAGGAAAAACCGAGTGGATTCGCGAAAAGACGGGCCTGATCATCGACGCCTATTTCAGCGCCACGAAGATCAAATGGATTCTGGACAACGTGCCGGGCGCGCGGGAGCGGGCCGAGAAGGGCAAGCTGATGTTCGGAACGGTCGACACATGGCTGATCTGGCGGCTGACGCGCGGCGAAGTGCACGTGACCGACCCGAGCAACGCCTCACGCACGATGCTGTTCAACATCCGCACGCTGCAATGGGACGAGGAGTTGCTGAAGCTGTTCGACATTCCGGCGTCGATGATGCCCGAGGTGCGCTCGTCGAGCGAGGTTTACGGAGCGACGAAAACCACGATCTTCGCCCACAAAGTCCCCATCGCGGGTATCGCCGGCGACCAGCAGGCGGCCCTGTTCGGACAGATGTGCGTCGAGCCGGGATCGGTGAAAAACACCTACGGCACGGGCTGCTTCCTGCTGATGAACAGCGGCGAAAAGCCCATCGCCTCGAAAAACAACCTGCTGACGACCATCGCCTGGAAGATCGGCGACAAGGTCAACTACGCCCTCGAAGGGAGCATCTTCGTCGGCGGATCGGTGGTGCAGTGGCTGCGCGACGGGCTGGGGATCATCCGCTCCTCGTCGGAGGTGGAGGCGCTGGCGTCGTCGGTTCCCGACACCGGAGGCGTCTACTTCGTGCCCGCGCTGACGGGACTGGCGGCCCCGCACTGGGACCAGTACGCCCGGGGCGCGATCAGCGGCATCAGCCGCGGAACGACGGCTGCGCACATAGCCCGCGCGGCGCTGGAGGGCATCGCCTACCAGACGCTGGACATCGTGGGCGCGATGCAGCGCGACGCCGGAGTCTCGCTGGTGGAACTGAAGGTCGACGGCGGGGCGGCGCGCAACGACCTGCTGATGCAGTTCCAGGCCGACCTGCTCGCGACGAAGGTCATCCGTCCCCGCGTGACGGAGACCACGGCGCTGGGCGCCGCCTACCTGGCGGGGCTGGCCGTGGGGTATTGGGAAAGCGTCGGGGAGATCAGGAAGCAGTGGCAGGCGGAGCATATTTTCGAACCCGCGGCCGACCGCACGCAGATCGCAAAGGCCGTCGCCGGCTGGGAAGACGCCGTGCGGCGGGTTTTGCGCGAGAAAAACGACTAAAACGAAAGCGGATATGGAAATTAGCTTGTTCACCAAATGCCTGTTCGAGTTCATCGGAACGCTGGTGCTCGTACTGCTGGGCGACGGGGTGGTCGCATCGACCGTCCTCAAACGATCGAAAGGTTTCGACGGCGGCTGGATCGTGATTACGATCGCCTGGGGACTGGCCGTGATGTGCGGCGTGCTGATCGCAGGGCCTTATTCGGGCGCGCACCTCAATCCTGCGGTCTCGGTGGGACTGGCCGTGGCGGGGTCGTTCCCGTGGGCGTACGTCCCGGGATACGTCGCCGCGCAGCTGCTGGGCGGATTCTGCGGCGCCGTCGTGGTCTACCTTTATTATAAGGACCATTTCGACGCGACGGACGACCCCGCGGCGAAGCTGGGCGTCTTCTGCACGATGCCCGCCATCATGGACAAACCGCGCAACCTCTTCTGCGAGGTGGTCGGCACGTTCCTGCTGGTGTTCGTGATCCTCGCCATCGGCAACGAGCAGAACACCCCCGAAATCGGGATGGGAAGTCTGGGAAGCCTTCCGGTGACGATGCTCATCATGGCCATCGGCATGTCGCTGGGCGGCACGACGGGCTACGCGATCAACCCCGCGCGCGACCTGCCGCCGCGGCTGGCGCACGCCCTCCTGCCGATCCGGGGCAAAGGAGGCAGCGGATGGGATTACAGCTGGGTTCCCGTGGCGGGACCGCTGCTGGGCGCCCTGGCGGCCGGACTGATCTACGGCTGCGTCTATTTCTGCGGATAAAGACGCCCGGAAACCCGAATCGTTCGGGTTATCCGGGCGCGAAACGGAAGGAAGGCGCGCTGAAGCAACCGGCCGCTTTCTAAAATCCGTTTTTCAAGCGGGTGCGGACCCACCTGCCGACCTCATCCTTCGAGTTGCGCACCGCACTGCCGCGAACGGCGAGTCCGTCGGGGACGGTCGACCGCGGGCAGAGTTTGCGGATGTCGGCCTCGCTGTGTCCCATGCGGCTGCCCTCGTGGGTCATAAACGGCACGACGGTCTTGCCCGCCAAGTCGCAGGAGGTGAGGAACGTCGCCACGGGAGGCGCTATGGTCGCCCACCAGCAGGGCGAGCCGACGAAAATCACGTCGTACTGCGAAAGGTCGCCGACGGGGTTTTTCAGCGCGGGGCGCACCCCGGCTTCGATCTCCTTTTTGCCCTGGTCGACCACAGCCCGGTATTCCGTGGGGTAGGGCGTCGCGGGAACGATCTCGAACAGATCTCCGCCCGTGGCCTCGCTGATCTGCCGCGCCACCTCACGGGTGTTGCCGCTGTGGGAGAAATAGGCCACCAGCACTTTTCCGGAGGGCTGCTGCGCCCCGGCTCCCGAAACGGCGAATGCCGCAATCGTCGCCAAAATAAGTCTCTTTTTCATCGTTCGATCCATTTACACGGTTTCACACCGCAAAAGTAGGGCGGACGCCGGGCGCCGGGCATACCCCGATTACGGTTCGTCGTACCATAATTACCGATTCGGGGCGGAAGGCGGAGCAGGTATCGAAAATTCCGCTAATTTTGCGACAAACAAAACTATTTCAGCATATGGGCACGGTGGTCAAATACGACAACATCTTCCAGTACAACGAATCGCGCGGCGTGGAGACGCTGCATCCGCTGGTGAGCGTCATCGACTTTTCGAAGGCGGAACCCATTCCTCCCGGCCATTACCGCCACTGCTTCGGATTTTACGCCGTTTTCCTCAAGGACGTGAAGTGCGGCGATTTGCGCTACGGACGTAACTACTACGACTATCAGGAGGGAACGCTCGTATTCATGGCTCCGGGACAGGTGGTCGAGGTGGAGGTGAAGGATAAGCCGCAGGTTCCGCCCAAAGGCCGGGCGCTGCTGTTCCATCCCGACCTGCTGCGCGGCACCTCGCTCGGGCGCAACATCGCGGGCTACACGTTCTTCTCCTACGAGGTGAACGAGGCCCTGCACCTTTCGGAGCAGGAGCGCCAGGTCGTGATGGACTGCCTGCAAAACATCCAATCGGAGCTGAAACATGCGATCGACAAACACAGCCGCACGCTGATCGTCTCGAACATCGAGCTGCTGTTGAATTACAGCACACGGTTTTACGAACGGCAGTTCATCACGCGCAACAACGTCAACCGCGACGTGCTGGCCGGATTCGAGCGTCTGCTGGGCGACTATTTCGCAGGAGACCGCCCCGAGCGGGACGGCGTGCCGTCGGTGCGCTGGTGCGCCGAGCAGCTGCACCTGTCGGCGAACTATTTCGGCGACCTGGTGAAGAAGGAGACCGGGAAATCGGCCCAGGAGTACATCCAGCTCAAGGTGATCGACATCGCCAAGGAACGCATCTTCGACCCCGGACGCTCGATCAGCGAAATCGCCTACTCGCTGGGATTCCGCTACCCGCAGCACTTCACGCGTCTGTTCAAGAAGGTGGTGGGGTGTTCGCCCAACGAATACCGGACCGCAAACTGACACAAAAAACCCTTCCGCGGCGCGGAAGGGTTTTTCACACACAAACATTAACAATACAAACAATGCAATGGCCGAAAATCCCCGTTTCATTGTTTTCGGGACAAAGGTCGCGCAAAATTCCGGGACCCGCAATCGCCATTAGTAGGTATTTCGGCCCCGGACAATGCTCTTCACCCTGCCGTTCAGGGAAGTAAAGGCGCTTTTTTATTTTGTAATTCGAAATAATGCACTATCTTTGCATGCGAATTCCAACGAACAGGACGACCGTCCTGTTTCTGAAAATCACATTCAACGGAAATAAACTATGCAAGATCTGAAAGCGCTGGAAGGGAAAAGCCTTGCCGAGTTGCGTGAGATAGCCAAAGCATTGGGTATCAAGAACGTTATGATTAAAAAGCGCGAACTGATAGAGAAAATAGCCGGGACGGACACCCCGGAGGAGGCTCCTGCGGAAAATGAGGCCGGAGCGAAAGGGGAGGTTTCGGAAACCGCCGCAAAGCCGGCGCAGGAAGCAGCCCCGCAGACCGCCGCGCCGAAGGCCAAGGCCCCGCGCGGACGCCGTCCGCGACTGGCGAAGAACGAAAACGCAGCCCCGCAGCCGGAGGCCGCGGCAGAGCCGGAACTCCCGATGGAGACGAAGCCGGCGACG
>OOCM01000619.1_pt1 | contig 33420 bp, 30 predicted proteins | sample 1671111 | NCBI WGS metagenome assembly OOCM01 (sample SAMN06348123, study PRJEB24527) | human gut metagenome | biome: human gut; feature: ankylosing spondylitis patient; material: feces | host: Homo sapiens | place: China | collected 2015-10 | reverse complement strand
AAATGATGGGCGCTGAGATCTACCTGTACCTGGAGTACAAGGGCAACAAGATGACCGCCCGTGTCGCTCCCACCTCCAAGGCACGCAACGGAGACACCGTCCGCGTTGCATTCGATCCGCACAAGGTCCACGTCTTTGATGTCGAGACCGAGCAGACCATCCTGAACTAAGTTCTCCAGGGATCATCTTTTGATCCTCCTAATAAGCAAAAGCCGCCGGGAAGCGATTTCCGGCGGCTTTTGTCTAAAAGAACATACATTGGAACATTATAAGGGAGATTTCACCATGGAACACATGATGCTTCTGGTCACCTACCGTATGCTCCCCGGCCAGCGGGACGCTTTTCTGCAGGAGGTCACCGCTGCCGGAATCCTGGCAAAGGTGCAGCAGGAGGACGGTTTTGAGCGCTATGATTACTACCTGAGCGCCGCCGATCCGGATGAGCTGCTCATCGTTGAGGAGTGGGACTCCGAAGCCCAGCAGCAGGCCCACGTAAACACCGACCACATGGCCCAGCTCCGCGCCATCAAGGAGAAGTATGTTGCTTCCACCGCGATGCAGCGCATTGCCAAAGCCGACTGAGCACGAGAGAATAAAAAAGCACCCGCAGCCTGCAGGCTGCGGGTGCTTTTTCCGAAGGAGAGAACGGAATGCTCAGCCCTTGACACCGCCCAGTGCAACACCACGGACGATGAACTTGGACAGCAGCAGATAAACAATGATCACAGGCAGGATGGCAATGGCCACCAGCATATAGACCTTGCCCATATCGAACTTGAGGAAGTCGGCACTGCGGAGCTGTGCAATGAGGATGGGCAGGGTCTTTTTGTCTGCCGTATCCAGCACCAGTGCGGGGATGAAGTAGTTGTTCCAGCTGGACACAAAGGAGAAGATGGCCTGCACCGCCAGAGCGGGCTTCATAATGGGAAGCACGATATGGTTGAAGGTGTAGAACTCCCCTGCGCCATCAATGCGGGCAGCTTCCACGATCTCCATGGGCAGGCTGGCATCCAGATACTGCTTCATAAAGAAGAACACCGCCGGGGCCGCAATGCTGGGGATGATGAGGGGAATGAAGCTGTTCTTCAGGCCCATCTTTGTGATGAGCTGCAGGAAACCCAGCGCCGAGACCTGGGTCGGCATGGTCATAATGAGCAGGATGATGGCAAACGCCGCCTTTTTGAACCGGAAGTTATAGGCGTAGATGCCGTAGGCTGTCAGGGCCGAAAAATAGACACTGAGGGCAGCCGAGCAGCCGGACACGATCAGGCTGTTCCGCACACCAGTCAGCACCGGGATGTTGGCATCTGACAGCACGTTTTTCAGGTTGGTCATCAAGGATCTGCCCGGCAGAAAGGAAAAGCCCTTCTGGATCTCAAAATGGGTACGGGTGGAATTGATGACCAGCACATAGAAGAAGAACAGGCATAAAAAGCTCAGCAGCACCAGCGCCGCATAGCACACCGTGCGGCGGGCCGCAAGGGTCGCTTTTTCGGATCTTGTCTTGACTGCGTGTGACATTATGCTTTTCCTCCCTTCACCTGTTTGGCCGCCTGCCTGCGGGCCTTGCGCTCGGCCTTGCTCAGGCCGTCGTCCTCCTTGGTCAGGGCCATGTAAACGATCACGCAGAGCACTGCGCACACCAGGAACAGCACCACCGAGACCGCGCCGGCCATGCCGTAGTTCTTGCTGAACAGGTGGTTGTTCAGGTACATGATCATGGTGGTGGAGGTGCGGTCGGGGCCGCCCTTGCCGTTGGTCAAGATCTGCGGCACATCGAACATCTGCAGGCCGCCGATCATCGAAGTGATCATCACATAGACCAAAATCGGCCGGATGAGCGGGATGGTGATCTTCCAGAACATCTGGTTCGGGGTGCAGCCGTCCAGCTCCGCTGCCTCATACAGGGTGGGGTCCACGCCCATGATGGCCGCCATCAGCATGATGGTCGTATTGCCGAACCACATCAGGAAGTTCATCAGGCCGATGAGGCCGCGGTTGCCCCAGACACTGTTCAGGAAGCTGAAGGGCTCCTTGAGGATGCCCATGCCCACCAGTGCAGCGTTCACGGGGCCGTTATCCGAGAACAGAGCAAAGAACAGCATAGCAAATGCCGAAGCCATGATGAGGTTGGGCATGTAGATGACTGTCTTGAAGAAGGTCTGGCCCTTCAGCTTCAGGCGCAGGTCGGTGAACCAGGCCGCCAGCAGCAGCGAAATGGCGATCTGCGGGATGAAGCCGATGATCCAGAGCAGCAGCGTGTTGCCAAAGTATTTGGGCAGGTCGGTTGCAAACAGGGTGATGTAGTTCTTCAGGCCCACAAAGGTAGGGCCGATGATCTTCAGGCCGCTGCGGTAATATTCAAAAAAGCTGTAATAGATCGTAGACCCCAGTGGGATGAGCTGGAACAGCGCAAAGATGAGGAAGAACGGTGCAATGAAGATATAGCCCCACTTTGCATAGCTGATCGAGCCGTTCTTCTTTGGTTTTGCTCCCATAGTAACTGCCCTCCTGACGTACACTGCCCAAAGCAAAACGGGGCGGGCGGGATCAGCGTCCGGCCCGCCCCATTCGGATTCGGTTCAAAAGGTTTTCAGGTTCCGGCTGCGCTTATGCGGGCCAGACCACATCGGTCAGCTCGGGGTACTTTTCCTTGATGGCGGTCTCGAAGTTTGCCTTTGCGGTATCCTCGTCCACCGTGCCGGTAAAGTAATCCTTGAAGGCATTCTGGAAGCTCTCGTTCAGGCCCTGATCGTACGGGCCTGCGTTGGACATATCGATCTTCTTTGCAGCTTCTGCAAACAGGGCGATATGGTTCTGGCCGCCCAGGAAGTCGGAGGCATAATCGCTGTTTGCGATCTCTTCCATGGCCTTCTCGTTGTTGGTGTAATCCTGCGTATCCAGGGTGATCTGCTTCATAATGGCTTCGTCGCAGGTCAGCTTCTGCATCACGTCGCGGATGATATCGGTATTATCGGTACCGGCTGCCGCGCAGATCCAGGTGCCGCCCCAGTAATAGGGCTGAGGACCTTCGCAGACTGCGTAATCGCCGTAGATGCCGTTGCCCACTTCTTCCTTGCCGCCCTCGGCCACAGGGGTCTCCAGAGAGTTGCCCAGCAGGGTGAAGTTGATGCCCCAGGTGGAATAGAAGAAGCCAAACACCTTGCCGCTCGGGCCCTGATCGGCTGCCCACTGGCTGTCCCACAGGCTGGACTTGTTGTTGTAGCCCTTATCGGTATACTCCTTGGTCTGATCGACCCACTTCATAATGTTGGGGTCTACCTTGACGGTCGTGCCGTCCACCCAGGGAGCGTCCACGTTGTTGGAGAAGGTACGGTAAGCATCATCGAAGCCGGACAGCATCTTGTAGCCCTTGGCATAGGCCTGTGCAGCCACCTCGTTGAACTTATCCCAATCGGACAGATGGCTCTGCACCTCGGTGGGATCATCGGTGCCCAGCACTTCCTTGGCGATGCTGCGGCGGTATGCGAACAGACCGGGGGTCGCCTGCCAGGTGGTGCCGCGCTGGCTGCCGTCCACGCTGACAATATCCTTGGTGTACTGGTACTGACCGGCCAGATCGGCATCGGTCAGGCCGATGTCTGCCTTGACATCCAGTGCGTAATCGGAATCCACATACTTCAGTGCGTAGTCAGCCTCGATCAGGAAGATATCTACCTTGTCATCATCGGCGGCGGAGTCCTGATTCAGCAGGGCCTCATCCAGCTTATTCTGGTAGTTGTTGTTCTCGTTGGCGTTGATGGTCCACTTGACAACGGTGCCATCTTTCAGGGTGGTGGTGGATTTGTCCTCAGCGATGGAGGCGACCTCGGGGTAATAGTTATTGAAGCGGCCCTGGAACTCGTCGTTCCAGCACCAGATATTCAGCACCTTGCCCTGAGCTGCCGGAGCATCGGAAGCGGCGGAAGAAGCTGCGGCAGAGGATGCCGCGCCGGTAGAAGAAGAGGAGCCGCCGCATGCGCTCAGCGCTGCACTGATGGTAACTGCACCGGAAGCCAGCAGGAAATTACGACGCGAAATCTTTCTCATAATGAAAAACCTCCTTCAATGGTTTTCGTGAAAAAGCGTTTCAAATTCAAGGCTCCGGTTCACCCGGAACCAAATCCAACCCATTCATTCGATGCTGCACACCGAGCCGCCCTCCAGCAGTTTTCCTGTCACCGGGATCTGCTCGGCCAGCGTCACACGGGGGTGCTCGATCATCTGCACCAGCTTATCCGCTGCCATCCGGCCCAGCATTTTGGTGTTCTGTTGCCAGGTCACCAGCTGGGGTTTCATCACGCGGGAGAGGTAAATGCCGTCATATCCCATCACGGAAATATCCTCTGGAATGCTCAGGCCCGCTTCCTGCAGAGCGATGCAGCCGCCCATGGCCGAGAAATCATCGGGGAAGAGGATGCAGGTGGGCCGCTGGGGCAGTGCCAGCAGGGCCCGGGTCTCCTCGGCACAGCGGTCGGGATCGTGATACACACCGCAGCGCACATATTCTTCTGGGACCTGCAGCCCCAGCTCCGCGCAGCTCTTGTAGAAGCCCGCCAGCCGGTTCTCCGTCACCGCCGTGCGCTCGCCATGGATAAAGGCGATGCGGCGGTGGCCGTTGGCGTAGGCGTACCGCACCAGCGCCGAAAGCCCGTTGACATTATCGGAAAGGACCGCCATCCGGTTGTTGAACACATGGTCGATGGTCACCACCGGCACATCACTGTTGACCAGCTCCACCACCTGCGGATCGTTGAAATCCACGCAGGCGATCACCGCTCCGTCCACGCCCCGGTAGTGGCAGTGCTCCAGATAGGTCATTGTTCTGCCGCCGAGGTTCCGGTTGACAAAGGTGATATCATAGCCCAGCTTTTCCACCTGCACCTTGAAGCTGTCCAGCACCGCCGAGAAGTACTCGTGGGCCAGGCCGCTCTGCCGCTCGTCCACAAACAGAACGCCAAGGTTGTAGGTACGGTTGGTCTTCATTGCGCGGGCCGCCATATTGGGCACATAGCCCATCCGGCGGGCCGCCTCGCGGACACGGTCGCGGGTCGCAGCAGAGATGTCCGACTGGCCATTGAGCGCTTTGCTCACCGTTGCCACCGAGACACCGCATTCACGCGCCAGATCTTTTAAGGATGACATTTCGCCGCCCTCCCTCACAGGGACCCGCTCAGGGCTCCCGAACGAATCCTAAATCGTTTTCGCAATTTCAATATAGCGCACTTTGCACTAAAAATCAAGCAGAAGAAGAAAAGTTTTATCCTAAAAGTCCGCATTTCAGCAGGTTGCGAGATTTCATTTCCTCAGAATTATGCAGTCTGTATCGTTTTCGTTACATTTCGTTACCGTTCGATAATTTTTTCGTTCCCATACCGGTTTTCACCCCTGAACCAGCCCGCTGCACCCTTGTTGTATATTTCAGGTCCGCTCTTGATTTTTCCCGCAGGATAGACTATTCTTAGGGTGACAAGTGCCTTTCCCACCCTTGGGCCGCAAATTCTAAATCGTTTTCGCCATCAAATGATTTCAGCATTTCCGGTTTACCCTATAAGGAGGAACAAGGCTATGAGATTCGGACATTTTGATGATGCGCGCCGGGAATATGTGATCGACACGCCCCGCACTCCCCTGCCCTGGATCAACTATCTGGGCAGCGAGGACTTTTTCAGTCTGGTGTCCAACACCGGCGGCGGTTACAGCTTTTACCGGGATGCCCGGCTGCGGCGGCTGACCCGCTACCGCTACAATAATTCCCCGCTGGACATGGACGGCCACCGCATCTACATCAACGATGGCGGCCCCATCTGGAACCCGGGCTGGCAGCCCGCCAAGACGGAATTGGACAGCTACACCTGCCGCCACGGTCTGGGCTACACGATCCTGCAGGGCGAAAAAAACGGCGTTGCGGCCGCTCAGGAACTTTTTGTGCCCCGGGGCGATGCCTGTGAGATCGACCGGCTGACGCTGGAAAACAAGACCGCTGCCCCCCGCACGCTGGACGTGTTCAGCTATGTGGAGTTCTGCCTGTGGGATGCCATGGACGACAGCTCCAATTTCCAGCGCAACTTTTCCACCGGCGAGGTGGAAGTGGTGGAAAGTGCCATCTATCATAAGACAGAGTACCGGGAGCGCCGGGATCACTACGCCGTGTTCTGGGCCAACGCCCCCGTTACCAGCTTCGACACCAGCCGGGATGCCTTCTGCGGCGTATACGGCGGCCCCGCCGCACCGGAAGCGGTCAAAGCCGGTCACTGCTCGAACAGCATTGCCCACGGCTGGGCTCCGGTGGGTGCCCACCATTTCCATCTCACGCTGGCACCGGGTGAGAAAAAGAGCATCATCTTCGGGCTGGGCTACATTGAAAACCCGGTCGGGGAAAAATTCAGCGCTCCCGGCATTATCAACAAAGCCCGGGCCGAGGCCATGATGGCCCGCTATGCCACCGACGCACAGGTGGATGCCGCCCGCAGGGCACTGGCCGACTACTGGCAGGAGCTGCTCTCGGGCTGGCAGCTGACCTCCGGCGAGGAAAAGCTGGACCGGATGGTGAGCCTTTGGAACCAGTATCAGTGCATGGTCACCTTCAACATGAGCCGCAGTGCCAGCTATTACGAGAGCGGCATCGGCCGCGGCATGGGGTTCCGGGATTCCTGTCAGGATCTGCTGGGCTTCGTCCACATGATCCCTTCCCGCGCACGGGAGCGCATCCTGGACATTGCTGCCACCCAGTTTGAGGACGGCAGTGCCTACCACCAGTACCAGCCCCTGACCAAAAAGGGCAACAGCGACGTGGGCAGCGGCTTCAACGATGACCCGCTCTGGCTCATTGCGTGCACCGCCGCCTATCTGCGGGAGACCGGTGACTGGTCGATCCTGGACGAGCCGGTTGCCTTTGACAACGACGTGACCAGAGCACAGCCCCTGATGGAGCATCTGCGCCGGAGCTTCCGCTACACCCATACCCATCTGGGCCCCCACGGCCTGCCGCTGATCGGCCGGGCCGACTGGAACGACTGCCTGAACCTGAACTGCTTCTCGGAGCACCCGGGCGAGAGCTTCCAGATCACCGGCCCCAGCGAGGGCCCTGTGGCTGAGAGCGTGTTCATTGCGGGCATGTTCGTGAAATATGGCCGCGAGTACGCCGAACTCTGTGACCACCTGCACCTCACCGAGGAGGCCGCCAGTGCCCGCACCGCCATTGACGCAGTAGAACAGGCCACCCTGACCGCCGGCTGGGACGGCGCATGGTTCCGCCGTGCCTACGATGCCTTTGGTGCCCCCGTAGGCAGCAGGGAATGCGACGAGGGGCAGATCTTCATCGAACCCCAGGGCATGTGCGTGATGGCCGGGATCGGCCGAGAGACCGGTCAGGCCGAAGCCGCACTGAAGAGCGTGGAGGAGCGGCTGGACACCCCGTACGGCGTGGTACTGCTCCAGCCCGCCTACACCACCTACCGGCTCAATCTGGGCGAGATCTCCAGCTATCCCCCGGGCTACAAGGAGAACGCCGGTATCTTCTGCCACAACAACCCCTGGATCAGCTGTGCTGAGACCGTGCTGGGCCACGGTGACCGGGCCTTTGCTGTCTACAAAAAGACCTGCCCGGCCTATATCGAGGACATCAGCGAGATCCACCGCACCGAACCCTACGTTTACAGCCAGATGGTGGCAGGCCGCGATGCCCCCACCTTCGGCGAGGCCAAGAACAGCTGGCTGACCGGCACGGCGGCATGGACCTTCGTGAACGTGAGCCAGTACATTCTGGGCATCCAGCCCACTCTGGACGGCCTGCGCGTTGACCCCTGCATCCCCCACACGCTGGCAGGCTACACCGTCACCCGCCGCTACCGGGGTGCCGTGTACCACATCCGGGTGGAGAACCCCCATGCCGTGCAGAAGGGCGTGCAGAGCGTCACCGTGAACGGCGCTCCTATTGCGGGCACCCTCCTGCCGCTGGCAAGGGCCGGTGAAAACGTAGAAGTTGTCGTGACCATGGGCTAGGCGCATAGCTTCTGTTTTGTAGAATTGTAAAGCTCCCGTTTTTCAGCTTTTCCTGAGAAACGGGAGCTTTTGTTTGTGATTCATTGAATTCACAGTGGATTCGTGCTATTCTACTAATAAATCTGAAAAGCAGCGGGAGGATTTTCCATGGACGCACATAAAGCGAAAATACCTGACATTGTAAACAACTCCACTCTCATTGAAGTTCCATTTTTTCAGCGAGCCTATGTTTGGAAAGAGGATTTATGGGAACGTTTTCTTGACGACATGGCGTTCGTTGTTCAATATAACCGCCCCCACTTTCTTGGAACTCTCATCCTGAAAGACGCTTCTGTTCCTCAGCAAAACACCTCTTATGCAACAAGACTTGTTCTTGTTGATGGTCAACAACGTCTTACGACATTTTTGATTTTCTTAAAAGTACTCTGTTTAAAAATGAATCAGCCGGGTATCTTTGATACAAATTTTCGCCTAATAACAACGCGGGAGCTTTCTTTACAGCATGGAAAAAATGATTCCGAAGCATTCAAATGCGTTATGGATCAAACAAATGCAGTGCCCATCATAGACAACCGCTCCTCGTTTCCAATTGTTCAGGCATTCAACTATTTTGCTTCACATTTGCAAATGAGTACTTTGAACGACTATATGACAGTCATTTCCAACGTTCAATTTGTCCGGATTGATTTGGGCCCCACCGATGATGAACAGCAGATTTTTGATTCTCTAAATTCCCTTGGCGTTCGCTTAACCACCTCCGAGCTTTTAAAGAATTACTTTTTTAGCAGGAATAACATCACTGCGTATCAAAATATTTGGGAATCTGTTTTTGAAGCCAACGAAAGCACAAAAGCCTATTGGGATACCGAAATTGAGGCCGGCCGCGTAAAACGCCCACTTATTGATATCTTCTTCGATGCCTATTTTCAGCAGTTTATCCAAAAGAAAAAGTATAATATTAGTGTTGACGACAAATTAATATATGCTCGCACAGATCAGCTTGCCAATTCCTATCAGAGTTTTGTAAACACTTATTGTGGCGGTAATAAAAATACTATTCTGGATACTCTAAAGGATTATGCCACTTTATTCCAGCAAACCTTCAAGTCCGATTTTTGCAGCACCACAATTCCATCAGATTTTGGCATCGAACGTTTGAACATCGTTATTTTTGGTCTAAAAACCACAACGTTGATTCCTTACGTTCTCTACCTTGCAAAAAACATTTCTAATTTAGCCATTCTAAACGAGATGTATGGCATTCTGGAAAGCTACGTTATGCGTCGTATTGTCACTCGTGCTTCCACAACAAATTATACAAAGTTATTTCTCTCCTTTATCGCCAACGAAATACTTACTCCACAGGATTTACGAGACCGTTTGCAAGTGCTTGGCGGCACCAACTCCTCGATTCCTGATGACACTGAACTTCGGGATGGTTTTGAACACTCTAAACTGATGAACCTTTATTCTAAAGGTGTTCTTTATCTGATTGAAAGCCACATCCGCCCTGCTCAGAGTGCTGTTGTGCTGCATGGTTTCAACAATTACAGTCTTGAGCATCTGATGCCCAAAAAATGGCGCAACAACTGGCCCGCCTGCTCTACCCCGCTGGCCGCAGAAAAGAGAGATTCTATCCTTCTGACTCTGGGAAATCTTGCAATCATCCCGCAATCTTTGAACGCCTCTATCCGGGACAGTGACTGGAGCACAAAGAAAGCCGGAAAGGGCCAAGAAAAGCCCGGTCTTACGCTCTGCGCATCGGGCCTTTCCACGCTTCAGAATGCCCTGACAAAAACGGACTGGAACGAGAGTGAGATTCAGACCCGTGCCCTCTGGCTTTATAAACAGGCACAAAGTCTCTGGAAATTTTAAACCATTCAAAAAATGCCGCCGCACGAATTTGTGCGACGGCATTTTCAGCTTCAATTACAGCATCTTGGAAAGGAAAGCTTTCAGACGAGGATGCTTGGGGTTCGAGAAGAGCTCCTGCGGGGGCTCATCTTCCTGGATCCTGCCCTCATCGATGAAGATGACGCGGTTGGACACCTCGCGGGCGAAGCCCATCTCATGGGTGACCACCAACATGGTGATGCCGGTGTGGGCCAGCTCCTTCATCAGCTCCAGCACCTCGCCGACCATCTCAGGGTCAAGGGCGGAGGTGGGCTCGTCGAACAGGATGACATCCGGGTCCATGGCCAGAGCGCGGGCAATGGCAATGCGCTGCTGCTGGCCGCCGGAAAGGCTCTTGGGGAACACATTGGCTTTATCGGACAGGCCGACACGGGCCAGCAGCTCCTCGGCGCGCTTGGAAGCCTCCTCCTTGCTCTTGAGCTTGAGCAGCTCCGGGGCCAGGCAGAGGTTCTGCTTGACGGTCAGGTGGGGGAAGAGGTTGAAGTGCTGGAACACCATGCCCATCTTCTGGCGCACGGCATCAATGTGGGCATCATCCACCTCGATGCCCTCAAACTTGATGGAGCCGCCGGTGGGGATCTCCAGCCGGTTCAGGCAGCGCAGGAAGGTGGACTTGCCGCAGCCGGAGGGGCCGATCAGGCAGACCACATCGCCGCGGTAGATGTCGATATCGATGCCCTTCAGGACATCCAGGGTGGGGGTGGGCTGCTTTGCGCCCTTTTTGACCTCACCGCCGTAGGTCTTGGTCAGACCACGGACTTCCAGGATCTTTTCAGCATGATTAGCGGTCACCTTGCGCCATCCTCCTCTCAAACTTCGACAGCAGCCATGTAAAGATCATGACTAAAATCAGATAGACCACTGCAACGCCCAACAGGGGGAACATGGCCTCGTAGGTACGGTTCATAATGCCCTGCGCCGCATACAGCAGCTCCTTGCCGCCGATGACGGTGATGAGCGAGGTATCCTTGAGCAGGACGATGAACTCGTTGCCCAGTGCAGGCAGCACCGCGCGGATGGCCTGCGGAATGACGATGACCACCATGGTGGTCATGTAGTTCAGGCCCAGGCTGCGGCCGGCTTCCATCTGGCCGGGGTCCACCGCCATCAGACCGCCGCGGATGATCTCCGAAACGTAAGCGCCCGAGTTGATGCCCAGTGCCAGTGCGCCGACCATGGTAAAGTTACGGCTGTTGGAAAAGATGACCATGCTCATAATGAGCAGCTGGACCATCATGGGGGTGCCGCGGATGATGGTGGTGTACACCTGACAGACGGCATTGAAGAAGCCCAGCACCGGGTTCCTGCGGCCGGGACGCTGCTGGTCGTGCGCAACACGCACCAGTGCCACCACGCTGCCCAGCACCACGCCCAGTGCCAGCGCAATGGCGGTGACCAGCAGCGTAGTGCCCACGCCCTGGATGTACTGCACCCAGCGGTCGTTCAGGATGAACGCCTGATAGAATTTGAAGAACATTTCCTGCCCGAAGTCCAGCTTCGTGCCGCTGTTGAGCAGCTCTTTCAGCAGTTCGTATTGTGCGGCCATTCGCATCCTCGCTTTCTAAAATTGTTAGAATTTTGTAACCTGTTCTTTCCAAAAAAGGGGAGGTGCCCCAGATGGGGCCGCCTCCCCGTGATACAAGGTACAGCTGAATTATTCAGCGGTGATGTACTTGTCCACGATGGACTGCAGGGTGCCGTCAGCCTTCAGCTCTTCCAGAGCGGCATTGACAGCATCCTCCAGAGCGGAACCCTTTGCCATGCCAATGGCGTAGTCCTCCTCGGCGTAGCTGGTGTCCAGAATGACCAGACCGGGGTTGGCGGCAACATACTCCGTAGCGGGTGCATTGTCGATGACAACTGCATCGACCTGGCCATTGTTCAGAGCCTGCACAGCGGTCAGGCCATCGTCGTATGCGACCACAGCGTCATCGCCGAAGTCATCAGAGCAGTAGATGTAGCCGGTGGTGCCGCGCTGGGTGCCGATCTTCTTGCCTGCCAGATCATCGGGAGAAGCAATGTCAGAGCCGTTCGGCACAATGATGGACTGGATGCCGGTGGCGTAGCTGTCGGAGAAATCCATCACAGCCTTGCGCTCGTCGGTCACGGTAACGCCAGCCATGACGATATCGGCCTTGCCCTGCTGCACGCTCAGCAGTGCTGCGTCGAAGTCCATATCATCGATCTGCAGCTCCAGGCCCAGCTTCTCAGCGATCGCCTTGGCGGTGTCCACATCGATGCCCTCGATCTCACCGGAGTCGGTGGTCATCTCATACGGAGGGAAGGTGGCGTTGGTGGCCATGGTCAGCTTGCCAGCTTCAACGGTGGTCAGCTCAGCGGCAGCGCTGGTGGAAACAGCTGCACTGCTTGCAGTGGAAGAAGCGGTGCTGGAGGCGGAACCGCCGCAGGCAGTCAGAGCCAGAGCGGCAGCGGTCAGACCAGCGGCAGCCAGAAAGCTGCGGCGATTGATCTTTTTCATATTCAAACACTCCTCTGTTGATTGTATATTTTTTCACTTTCCCGGCACGATGCGCTTCACCGTGTCATCAAGGAACAGAATTAGTATATGTTGTACAAATAAAAAAGTCAAGTGTTGTGCAAAAAATCGGAACAAATGAAACCCTTTTGAAAACATTTATACATACAGCATCACATTCTTTGTGTATATATGCATTTCGTCCCGATGTTTCTGCCTTTCCGCTGCATTCTGCCAGCAAATGTTTCTGCGGGACTTAATCCCGGACATTGACAACTTTTCCTTCCAATTGATATAATCAGGCTGGAACAACGGTAAAAAGTAACCAAGCTCAAACCGCGTTGCCCCGCCGGGATGCGGGGAGAAAGGATCCTGCTATGAAAAATCGTATGCTGAAAGCCCTGGCCGCCTTTGGGCTGTCCGTCTGCGTGCTGGCGGGCAGTTCTGTGGTCGGCATGGCCGAAGAGACCCCGGGCAAAACCGAGTGCAAAGAACACACCTGGAAGACCACGACAGAGTATAAGACCGAGTGTGTGGAGACCACCTTCCAGCATAAGCTCCCCGATGGCACCACTGAGACCCTTACACTTTGCCCCGAATGCGGCAAAGTAAAGAATAACACCCAGCTGACCAAGGTAAACGGTGTCTTTTCCAACTTTTCCAACCTGACTGTTCACACCGGAACTCTGAAAAACGGTGAGCAGGTAATGACGGCGGCGTTCTACTACCCCACTGTTATTGAACGGGTCGTCTGCGAAAAGTGCGGCACTGTAAAGAGCGAGGAGGTCATCCCCGCCCGTGTGATGGCCCAGCCAGTCATTGCCAGCATCGAGGTACCCGCCAATACCGTTTCCGGCTACAGCCTGATGCAGATCAATGCCGACGGTACTGAAACGCCGGTTAGTGTCTCCTACAACACCGAGCTGAACAAGGCATACTTCCAGCTGGATGTCACCACCGGGGCCCAGCTGCTGCGGATGGTTCCCACCACCTGATTTCCCCGCATAACCAACGAGACCGCCCGGTGGGCGGTCTCGTTTTTGTTTTATCGGCGTTTCTGCGGCAGGGGGATGCCCAGCACAAGCGCAATGCCCACGGCCAGCGCCACGGCGATCTTGAAGGTAGAGATGCCGTTTGCCAGCGCCAGAGCGTTGTTGCCCTGAATGAAGTAGTAGGCGCTGTAATAGATGCCCGCACCGGGCACCAGCGGAAAGATGCCGGTGAGCAGGAACACCGTCACCGGTGTTCTGAGGGTCATCGCAAGGATGCGGGCCAGCAGCGTCAGCGGAATGACCGCCAGCAGCGAGGCTGCAAAGGCTTCCATCCCGAACAGCTCCGCGATCTCGTATACCAGCCAGCCCACTGCGCCCACCAGCCCGCAATAGGGCAGGGTGCGCCTGGGGCAGGCAAAGAGGATGGCAAAACTCAGGGTGCCCGCCCCGGCCAGCAGGAACTGCAGGGCCAGACGGCCCAGCTGCTCCCCGGTGAAAAGAAGTTCTGTCATACCACGGCCACCCCCTTCAAAAAGGCATAGAGGCTCAGCACAAGGCCGGTGCCGATGGCGATGCTGGCCGCAATGAGCAGTGCGTCGATCATCCGGATGGTGCCGGACAGGTAATCGCCCTGCACAAAATCCCGGATGCCCATGGTAAAGGCGATACCGGGGGTCAGGATCATCAGGGTGCCGATGATGGCGTGGCTGGACTCAGTGCCCAGCAGGCCGCAGCCCAGAATGCAGCACAGAGTGATGAGGGCGGCGGTGGAGATGGTGCGAAACCCGCCCCCCACGCCGTGCCGCCCGCAGAACAGCAGATAGGCGCTGGCTGCAACACCGGCCGCAGCGGCGGCAAGCCCGGCTTTCAGGTCGCCGCCAAAGATCAGCGCAAAGCAGAACGCGCCGCCCATGCCCGCCGCAATCTGCACCCAGTCCTTCGGAAAAGGGATGCACCTGGCCTGAGCCAGCCGGGTCTCGGCCTCATCGATGGTGTCCACTTCCCCGGACGCGATCTGGCGGGAAAGCTGATTCACCGCCGCCACCCGCCCCAGGTGAGTGGTACGGGTGGGCACGTTGCGCACCTCACTCATCTCCGCCGTGCCTGCGCTGGCAAAAATGCCGTTGGTCAGCACATAGACATGGAACTCCCGCAGGTGGAAGCTGGCCGCCATGATCTCCATGGTCTGCTCCACCCGGAACACCTCTGCCCCGTTCTCCAAAAGGGCCTGACCGGCCGCCATAATAAAATCCATGATGCGGCGGCGCTGTTCCCCGTCCGGATACAATTCCCTCTCTGCCATGCTGTGGTCTCCTTAAAATTGGCATAAAAAATGACCGCCTCAACGTTTCAGTGCCTGAGCGGTCATTTTTCTTGACGAATCTATTTGTAGTATAGTCAATCTCCGGCGGCTTGTCAAGCAGGCACGCCGTTTTTTCAGAACTTGAACAGGTTCACGATCCGCTGCCACAGGCGGGTGAAGAAGTTGCCCTCCTGCACATCGGCGGTGGTCTGGGCGGTAACATCCGCAGCGGCGACCGTTTCACCGGTCTTATAGATGAACTTCACGCTGCCGGAAGCATCCTCGGACTTACCGGCAAAGCTGGTGTAGTCCTCCAGACGGCTGGTCATCTCGTCCAGCACGGTCTTCAGGCCATGAATCTGCTCCTCGTCCAGAGCGCCGGTCAGCTTGGAGATGCCCTCCTCATTGAACTGGTTCAGGCCATCGTTCAGCCGGACCGTGCCATCGCTGAGCTGGCCTGCGCCATCATTCAGGGTGGTCACGCCGTCATACAGGGTCTTGGTGCCATCGGCCAGCTGGGCGGCACCGTCCTTTGCGGAGTGGGCACCGTCAGCAGCGGTGGCAACACCATTGGTGTACTGGTTGACGCTGGACACGAAATACTGGATCTGCGCCAGGCTGTTCTTCAGGGCACGGACATCTGCGATATCCTGGCTGTTCTCAGCCTGATACTTCAGCTCGTCATGCACGGTCTGCCTGGCGCTGGCAGTGCTCAGATCAAGCATGGCGCTGAACATGGAGGGGTCGTAGCTCTGCATCAGCCGCAGAGCAGCTTCCAGGTCGTGGTTGGTCTTGGTTGCGGAGAGATACAGGGCAATGTCCAGCTGGCTGGCCTTGAAGCTGGGCTCTTGCTCCCAGACGGTGCGCACCATCTTCTTGCGGGCAGCGGCCAGTGTCTTTTCGTTCATGGTCAGCACTTCGTCAATGACGGAAGCGTAGTTGTCCCAAGTCATGGGGGTGTCGATCAGGCCGCCCTCCATCAGGGTGCTGTTGGCGGAGGCCAGAATGCCATCGGCCACCTGCTGGGCACCAGCCTGCAGGGCGGCGTTATTGGAGCTCAGGGTATCCAGGCCGTTGGTCAGCTGGCCCAGACCATCGTCCAGGGCAGAAGCACCGCTGTTCAGCTGAGAAGCGCCGTCCAGCAGGGCCAGGGTACCGTTGGCCAGCTGAGAAGCACCGTCCACCAGTTGGGCGGCACCATCCATCAGCTGATTCATGGCATCGTTCAGCTGGCCGATGCCATCGGTCAGCTCATTGAGGCTGCTCAGGTCAAAGGCATTGGTGCCCAGCGCATCGGCGTTGGTGGCACAGGCCAGCATGACCTGCGGCGCGGTCAGGTTCTCGACATCGGCTTCCACAGTGACGCTGTCCTGCAGATAATCCTCCACAGTGGACAGGTCATCGGGCAGCAGGCCGTCCAGAGAGTCCTTTACGCCGGGCAGGCAGACAAAAGCGGCCACGCTGCTCTTGGCGGCAGATTCCAGCATTCCGTGCTCGGCGCTCAGGTTGGTGGCATCCTGACCAAAGATCACGCCCACAGCAGTGATGAGCGGGGTGACAACGGTGCGCTCCTTGCCGTTGACGGTCACGGTGCCGGTCTCGTTGTTGGTCAGGTCGACGGTCACGGTCAGGTGGCCGCTCTTGCCGATCAGGTTCTCAAGGCTGTCGGTCACGCCGTCCAGCGTATAGGTGACATTTGCGGTGATGGGCAGGGGCTTGTCGGTATTGCCCTTATAGTACACGTCGGTGTCGTCGGTGTTCCAGACCAGCTTTTCGCCGTCCTGGGTGAACGCGGCATCGCTCTCGGTGTTCTGGATATCGGTCAGGGTGCTCTCATCGGTGACATTGGACAGGCCGGAAGCGCTGTACAGGTGCTCGCTGACGGTGGTGGACTTGATGGAGCCGTCGGCGTTCATCACGGCGTAGACGGTCTCGTCCTTGGAATAATCGGCCTTGGCGGCTGCAAAGGCGGGCAGGGTCATGCCTGCGGCGAGAGTCAGCGCCAGCGCCGCACTGGCGAAACGAAGCGATTTTTTCATGGTAATTACTCCTTATCAGACTTCTTGGCGTTGGAAGATTCAGGGACCAGCCAGTGCATGGTGGTGTGGCGGATGACCCAGTCCAGCAGCATCAGGGCAGCGGGCAGAACGACCAGAATGACAGCCATACTGATCAGTGCGCCGCGGGAGATGAGCCGGCAGATGCTCTGCAGCAGCTCCATCTTACTGATGGCGGCCACGCCGACGGTAGCGGCAAAGAAGGTCAGGCCGCTGGTCAGGATGGACTGGCTGCAGTGCTCCAGCGACTGCTGGGCAGCTTCCCGCGGGGTGCGGCCGTAGCTGCGCTCCTCGTGATAACGGGTGGTCATCAGGATGGAGTAGTCCACAGTCGCGCCCAGCTGGATGGTGCCGATGACGATGCTGGCGATGAAGGGCAGCTGGGTACCGGTGAAATACGGGATGCCCATATTAATGGAGATGGCGGCCTCGATGCTGGCAACCAGCAGCACAGGGATGGACAGGCTCCGGAAGGAGATCAGGATGATGGCAGCGACTGCCATGATCGACCAGACGTTGACGTTCTTGAAATCCACATCCGCGACCTCGATCAGGTCCTTGGTCATGGCACCCTCGCCGGTGATGACACCGTTGGGGTCAACCGCCTTGATAAGGTCGTTCATCTCGGTCAGCTGGTTGTTGATGGCATCGGTGCCGGTCTTATAGGAGCTGTTGGCCAGAATGAGCTTGTAGCCGCCGGACTGCAGGATCTCGGTCACGCTGTCGGGCAGCAGTTCGGTCTGGAAGCCCGGGCCGGTGATGGAATCCAGGCTCACCACCTGGGTGATGCCGTCCACATCCTTGAGCTCATCGCAGAGGTCAGACACCTGCGTTGCGGTCAGGTCCTCATCCACCAGAATAAAGTGGGAGGTGGTCATGCCAAAGTCCTCGCCCAGCTTGTTGGTGCCAACGATACCGGTCAGGTCCTGGGGCAGCGAGTCGAACAGGGTGTAGTAGACCTCGGTCTTTTGCTGGGCCACCACAAAGGGCACCAGCAGCACAAGAAAGACGACCACGATGGGCATTGCGTGCTTGGAAACAAAGTAGCTGAGCTTGGTCAGCTTGGGCACGATGGTGCGGTGCTTGTATTTTTCGACCTGCTTATCAAAGGTCAGGATCAAGGCAGGCAGGATGACGATGGTGCAGATGACACCCAGCGCCACACCCTTTGCCATAACAACACCGATATCGCGGCCCAGCGTCAGGCGCATGGCGCACAGTGCCAGGAAGCCCGCAATGGTGGTCAGGGAGGAAGCGGTGATGGAGGTCATTGTCTTGCAGATGGCGGTCACCATGGCTTCCTCGTTGGAGGAGCGGAGTTCCTTTTCCTCCTGATAACGGTGGAGCAGGAAGATGGAGAAATCCATCGTCACACCCAGCTGCAGCACCGTGGAAAGCGCCTGGGTGATGTAGCTGATCTGACCCAGGAAGATGTTGGTGCCAAAGTTGTACGCAATGGGGAACAGCAGGCCCAGCATGAACAGCACGGGCGTGATGGTGCTCTCCAGCGAGAGGAACAGCACCAGCATACTGGCACCCACAGCGCACAGGATGTACAGCGGCATCTCTTCATTGATCAGCGCCTTGGTATCCTGCAGAATGACGCTCATGCCGCCAAAGTAGCAGTCGTGCCGCAGCACCTGTTTGATCTGCTGGACGGCGTTCATCGTCTCGTCGCTGGCGCTGGGCGCATCAAACCGGACGATGAGCATGGTGGAATCGTTTTTACCGAACATGAACTGCTGGACATCCGCGGGCAGCATCTCGGTGGGGATGCTGGGGTCGATGACATCGCTGAGCCAGAAGGTCTGTGTGACACCGGGCACCGCATCAATGTCCTTCTTCATGGCGATCAGTTCATTGGTAGGCAGGCCTTCCACCGTGATCATGCCGGTGGAGGCCAGATGGAAGTCGTCCTCAAGCGCTACCTCGCCGATCATGGAGTCAAGCTCCTGCGGCAGATAGGTCAGGACATCATAATTGATGCGGGTAGCAACCGCGCCGATTGCGGAAGGGATCAACAGCAGGACCGCTACTGTTAAGATCAGCTTGCGCAGACGCACGATGCTCTGTGCGATCTTTTTCATTGGAACCCTCCATACGAAAGTTGATTGGATCTGCCCTAAAATGACCCGTGGTCATTTCTGAGCAAGCACTATTATAACCAATCGACGCAAGGTGTCAAGATAGAAAATGACCAAAAGTCAGTTTTCTTATCACAAAGCAAAAATTGTATAGCTTGTCCGGGGGCTTTTGCTCTTGCGCTCTTCCCTTCTCCCTGCTAAAATATTGTTTACACGACAAAACAACGTCAGAAAAGAGGATGCAGCAAGCTATGAGCACCGTGGAAGGAAAGAAACAGGAAAAGCGCCGTGCGCTTCTGGACGCAGCTTACGAGCTGTTTCTGGAGCGGGGCACCTCCAAGACCAGCGTGGAGGATATCACCTCCCGCGCCAAGGTGGGCAAGGGCACGTTCTACCTCTATTTTGCCGATAAGAGTTCGGTCACGCAGGCCCTGCTGGCCCGGGTGAGCTACCAGCTGCTGGACAACGCCTGTGCCGCCGCCGAGCAACACGCCGCCGAGCTTACCAGCTTCCCCGACCAGATGATCTTTGTCATCGACCATATCATCGAAGCCCTGCGCGCGGACACCCTGATGCTCCGCTTCCTGGAGCGCAGCTTTGTCTGGCCCGGGCTGGATCAGATCGAAGCCAGCGGCGAGGCCGAGCCGCTGATGCGCAAGGTCCTCCAGACCGTGATGTGCAGCCCCGAGATGGCGGGCCGCACCGAGCGGGAGATCTACCAGCGCATCACCGCCCTGGGCAGCATGTGCATGTCGGTGTGCTACACCTCCGTGTTGGAGGGCAAGCCCGACAACATCGACAACATGAAGCCCATCCTCTACGACATCATCCGCCGGGCGCTCTGAGCGCACCTCTCCCCTGCCAGCCCCCGCAAATGGGCCTTTGTGCCAATCCTCCGGGGCAAAAAACGGAAAAGGCAGACTTTTTTCAAAAAAGCCCTTGCAATTGCGCGGAAAATGTGGTATCATACTCAAGTCGATACGACATCTGGACGGTTAGCTCAGCTGGTAGAGCATCTGCTTGACGTGCAGGAGGTCACAGGTTCGAGTCCTGTACCGTCCACCATGCAGTTCGTACCCGAACCCGATTCTTTACGAAAAGGGTTCGGGTACTTTTTTGTTTCACAAGATGTTCTCTATGCCGAGAGTATGCAGAACGGTAAACAGGAACGAACAAAGGCAGGATATCATCATGGCGATGGTATCCTGCCTTTTATATACGATATGGTATTGGGGGCGATTGCTGCGCACAAAGCGCCTTAAGCCTCTGTATTTGCTTCGGTCAGCACAAAGGTCAGCTCCGCTGTGGCGGCGCACTTGCCATCCACATAAGCGGATGCTTTCCCGATGCCCACCGGGCCGCGCTGTTCCACCAGCTCACAATGGAGCGTGAGAACATCTCCGGGGGTGACCTGTTTGCGGAAGCGGGCATTTTTGATGCCGCCGAAGAGGGCCAGCTTGCCTTTGTTTTCGGGGATGCTCAGTGCCGCAACAGCTCCGGTCTGGGCCAGTGCTTCCAGGATCAGCACCCCTGGCATGACTGGCTGGCCCGGAAAGTGACCGCAGAAGAATTCTTCATTGCGGGATACGCACTTGCGGCCAATGGCCCACTGACCCGGCTCGTAGTCCAGGATACGGTCCACGAGGGCAAAGGGGTAGCGGTGGGGCAGAAGGGCTGCGATCTGCTCACTGTTCAGAGCGTTTGCGTTCTCCCGCACGGTGCGCGGTTCTGCCATGGCTCAGCCCTCCCATCTGCGCAGGGCGATGCAGGCATTATGCCCGCCAAAGCCCAGGCTGTTGCTCAGTGCGTAGGTCATGGCCTGTGCACGGCCTGCATTGGGCACATAGTCCAGATCGCATTCCGGGTCAGGCTGCTCGTAGTGGATGGTGGGCGGGGCAAACTGGTCTCGCAGGGCCAGTGCCGTGAACACGGCCTCGATGCCGCCCGCACCGCCCAGCAGGTGGCCGGTCATGCTCTTGGTGCTGACCACGGTCAGCTGCTTTGCGTGTTCACCGAACACGGCATGGATGGCAGCCGTCTCGCAGGCATCGTTCATGTGGGTGCCGGTGCCGTGGGCGTTGATGTGATCCACCTGCTCCGGGGCAATGCCTGCATCGGCCAGTGTCAGCTTCATGCAGTCGATGGCACCTGTGCCGCCGGGAGCCGGTGCGGTAAAGTGGTAAGCATCGCAGTTGGCACCATAGCCCACCACCTCGGCGTAGATATGCGCACCGCGTGCCCGGGCGTGCTCCAGCTCTTCCAGAACCAGCACACCGCTGCCCTCGCCCATCACGAAGCCGCCGCGGCGGGCATCAAAGGGCAGGCTGGCAGCATCCGGGTCGGTGGCGGTGGAAAGCGCCTTCATGCTGGTAAAACCGCCGATGCCCAGCGGGCTGATGCAGCTTTCGGCACCGCCGCAGACCATGGCAGTCTCGTAACCGTCCCGGATGCGGTGGAAGGCATCGCCCACAGCATTGGTGCCGCCGGCGCAGGCCGTGACCGGGCAGGTGCACATGCCCTTCAGGCCAAAGCGGATGGCCACCTGTGCCGCCGCCATGTTGGCAATGGACATGGGCACAAAGTAGGGGCTGACCTTCTCCATGCCTTTCTCTTCCCCGCGGGTGTGCTGCTCCTCGATGGTGGGCAGGCCGCCAATGCCGCTGGAAAGGACCACACCGATGTTTTTGGCCTCTGCTTCCGTGTTCAGGCCGCTGTCGGCAATGGCCTCGGCTGCAGCAGCCAGTGCCAGCAGGGTGAAGCGGGCCATCTTGCGGGCTTCCTTTTTGTCCACAACGGTCTCGGGGTCAAAGTTTTTCACTTCACCGGCCAGCTTGCACTTGAAATCGGTGGTGTCAAACTGAGTGATGGGGCCAATGCCGCACCGGCCTGCCTTTGCGGCAGCCCAGCTGTCGGCAGCAGTGTTGCCCAGTGGGTTCACGGTGCCCAGACCGGTGATCACGACTCTGCGTTTTTCCATAGAGAATTTCTCCTTTTACATTGCCATGCCGCCGTCCACACAGAGCACCTGCCCGGTGAGATAGCTGCTTTGTTCTGCGGCAAAAAACGCCACCGCGTTTGCCACGTCTTCCGGCTGGCCCGCGCGGCCTGCCGGGATATCCTTTGCCATTTCGGTGCGGACAGCCTCCGGCAGGGCGGCGGTCATATCAGTTTCAATAAAGCCGGGCGCAACAGCGTTCACTGTCACATTGCGGCTGGCCAGCTCCCGGGCCAGGCTTTTGGTCAGACCGATGAGCCCAGCCTTGCTGGCAGCGTAATTCGTCTGGCCCGCATTGCCCCGCAGGGCAACGACGCTGCTCAGATTGACAATCCGGCCCCAGCGCTGGCGCACCATCCGGCGGGCCGCTTCCTTGCAGCAGAGGAACGCACCCTTGAGGTTTGCGTCCAGCACGGCATCAAAGTCTGCTTCGGACATGCGCAGGATCAGGTTGTCCCGGGTGATGCCTGCATTGTTCACAAGGATATCCACCCGGCCAAAGGCGTTCACCGCCTCCTCAAAGAGCTTTTTGCAGCCCTCGGCGGTGGAAACATCGGCCTGCACGGCCACAGCCTGCGCGCCCTCGGCCCTGCACAGAGACACGGTCTCGGCAGCAGCCGCTTCGCCGTGGCAGTAGTTGACCACCACATGGCAGCCCTGCCGGGCAAGCTGTACGCACACGGCCCGGCCGATTCCCCGGCTTCCACCGGTCACAACGGCGGTACGGATGATGGTTTCTTCGTTCATTGTTCTTCCTTCCATGCGTTCAGAACGGTGTCCAGCTGCGCCGGGATCTCCACCGACACACAAGTCACACCGGGCAGGGTCTTTTTCACAAAGCCGGAGAGTGCATTGCCGGGGCCGACCTCCAGAATGTGATCCACACCCAGCTCACCCAGACGGTGCAGGGTGTCCTCCATGTAGACACTGCTCTGTACCTGCCGGACCAGCAGGGCCGGGATGCTGTCGCTCTCGGCTTTTTCGCGGCCCAGGCAGTTAAACAGCACCGGAACGCTCATTTCGCCAAAGGGCTCGGCGGCAAAGCGCTTTGCCAGTGCATCTCCGGCGGGAGCCATCAGACGGGTGTGGAACGGTCCGCTCACCTTGAGCGGAATGCACCGGCGGGCACCGGCCTGCTTTGCAAGCTCTGCAGCCTTGTCCACTGCGGCCTTTTCGCCGCCAATGACCAGCTGGCCCGGGCAATTGTAGTTGCAGATCTGCACACAGCCCAGCGCGGATGCCTGCTCACAGCATTCCGCAAGGGGGACCCGGTCGAGGTTCAGCACTGCGGTCATGCCGCAGTCGATGCCGCTGGCCGCGTCGGCCATGGCTTTGCCGCGGTAGGCTGCCAGCTCAATGGCCTGCTTGGCGGTGAATACACCGGCGGCTTCCAGCGCGGAATATTCGCCCAGAGAGAGACCGGCCACATAAGCGGGCTTGACCCCCTGCTCGGCCAGAACGGCGGATACGCCGCAGGCAAAGGCCACCATGCAGGGTTGGGTGTATTCGGTCTGATTCAGAACGCCGTCCGGGTCGTCGAAGCAGACGCGGTGCAGATCAAACGGAAGGTCTGCAGCGTCGAACGCGGCGCGGAAAGCGGAAGATGCTTCGTAAAATTCTTTGCCCATGCCGGGGTGCTGGGCACCCTGACCGGCATATAAAACGGCAAGCTTCATCGGTTTTGCCTCCATTCGGTCACAAGTTCATCCATCAGCTCACGGACAGTGTACATCCGGTCCAGCCTGCCCACATTGGCCCCGCAGAAGAAAAGTCCTTCCTCCAGGTTGCCCTTGACCGCTTCGATCAGTGCATGGGTGATGCAGTAGGGCACCTTGACAGGGTCGCAGGTCTTCAGGCAGCGGGCACAGTGCCGGGGCGGGAAGCGTCTGCCCTCCGCCATGGCCTGCACCAGCGGCGTGTTCAGCGCCCGGCCCGGCATTCCGACCGGGCTGTGGATGATGCGCACATCCTCAGAACCGGCGTTCAGCAGAACGTCCTTGTACCCCTGGGATGCATCGCACTCGTAGGTGGTGATAAAGCGGGTGGCAAGCTGAACGCCTGCGGCACCCAGTCTGGTAAAGTGAGCCAGATCGGCCCCGGTGTACACGCCGCCCGCCACAAACACGGGGATGCTGTGGCCGAACTGCGCCTCATAGGGCTTTACCTCGGCCAGCACCTCCGGCAGGATCTCATCCAGTGTCTGACAGGTTCCGGAGAACAGGTCCTGCTCCGCAAAGCCGAGATGACCGCCTGCCTTGCAGCCCTCAATGACCACAAAATCAGCGGTGCGGCCGAACTCCTTGGCCCAGCGGCGCAGGATGAGCTTTGCCGCCCGCCCGCTGGAAACGATGGGCGCGATGGCGACCTCCATCGTGTTCACAAGGCCGGGCAGCTCCAGCGGCAGACCCGCGCCGGACACCACAGCGTCCACGCCCGCTTCCACAGCGGTGCGGATGGCGGCGGCATAGTCCTGCGTGGCCACCATTGCATTGATGGCCACCATACCGGCACCGTTTGCGATCTGCTTTGCCTTCCGGATCTCAGCGGTCAGGGCGCGGTGGTTGGCGCTGGCCGGGTCACGGGCAAAGTCCGGCTCCCGGTAGCCTGCATCGGCGGTGGAGATGCACCCCATGCCGCCGCAGGCCGCTACGGCACCGGCCAGCCCGCCCAGAGAAACGCCCACGCCCATGCCGCCCTGCAGGATGGGCACAGACAGGGTTTTCTTTCCGAGCGTCAGCATTCCTCGCTCAGCGCGTGGATACGCTGCCTCCCGCCGTTCCACAGGTCATCCAGAATGTCCGCCACAGGGCGCACCTCGTGGAGCATTCCGGCCACCTGACCGGCCATCAGACTGCCGGTGGAGGTGTCGCCTTCAAACACGGCCCGGCGCAGACTGCCCAGGGTGTACTTTTCCAGCTCCATCTTATCGGCACCAGCCTTTTCCTGCCGGACATATTCACGGCTCATCCGGTTTTTCAGCACCCGGACCGGGGAACCGCCGATGCGTCCGGTCACGATGGTGTCGCTGTCCTTGGCATTGAGCAGGGCAGCCTTGTAGTTTTCGTGGATGGGGCACTCCTGGCTCACCAGCAGGCAGGTGCCCACCTGCACGCCGCAGGCACCCAGCGCCAGAGCTGCTGCCAGCTGACGGCCGTCGGCAATGCCTCCCGCCGCAATGACGGGCAGATCCACTGCGTCCACCACCTGCGGCACCAGCGCCATGGTGGCCATCTCGCCCACATGGCCGCCGCTCTCGGTCCCTTCGGCGATCACGGCATCAATGCCCAGCTTTTCCAGATGCTTTGCCAGCACGGCGGCAGCCACCACGGGGATCACCTTGATGCCCGCCGCTTTCCACATGGGAACATATTTGCCCGGGTTGCCTGCGCCGGTGGTGACCACCTGCACGCCTTCTTCCACAACAATCTGGGCAAACTCATCTGCCTGCGGGTGCATCAGCATGATGTTCACGCCAAAGGGCTTGTCTGTGAGCTGTTTGCACCGGCGGATATTTTCGCGCAGGGTGTCGGCATTCATGCCGCCCGCACCGATGATGCCCAATGCACCTGCATTGGAGCAGGCTGCGGCAAACTCACCGGTGGCAATGTTTGCCATGCCGCCCTGGATGATGGGGTATTTTGTGCCTAAAATTTCATTTAAAAGTTTCATAGTTTTATCCTATCGGTAAGCGTCCTCGCCCTCTCAGTCTCGCTCTGCTCGACAGCTCTCCCAAGGGGAGAGCCCTTGGCAGTACGGTAAACTTTTCGGTTTTGCCAAAGGCTCCCACTTTGGGGGAGCTGTCACCGAAGGTGACTGAGAGGGCGAGCCCGTTTGCCGAACATGATTTTCACTCTTTGTATTGCAGGATCGCACCGCCCCAGGTCAGGCCGCCGCCAAAGCCGATGCAGGCCAGCGGTCTGCCCGGGGTCAGCTGCCCGCTCTCGGCCAGCTCGTTGAGGGCGACCGGAATGCTGGCGGCGCTGGTGTTGCCGTGGCGATCCATGTTCTTATAAAATTTTGCCGGGTCGGCCTGCAGGGCCTTGATGCAGTGGTCGATGATGCGGCTGTTGGCCTGATGGCAGACCACCCACGACAGATCCTCGAGGGTCAGCCGGGTCTCGTCCAGCACCGTGTGCAGGCACTTGGGCAGGGCATCCACCGCAAAGCGGAACACCGCCTTGCCGTCCATGGTGATGGGGGCAGAGCCTTCCAGACTCGGCCCGCCCGCATGGAGGACATCACTGCCGCGTGCCCCCAGCGTCAACGCAAAGGGGGTATCTGCCAGCCGGAAAATGGCGGCTCCGGCCCCGTCGCCGAACAGCACGCAGGTGGAGCGGTCGGTGGGGTCCATCAGGCGGGAAAGCGCTTCGCACCCGATGACAAGGGCATACTGCCCGCCCAGAGTCGTCAGCATCCCCCGCGCCACAGCCATGCCATAGAGAAAACCGGAACAGGCCGCGTTGATGTCCAGCGCGGGCCGGTTTTCGGGCAGGCCCAGCGCCGCCTGTACCTGACAGGCCACGCTGGGGGTGGCATCCGGGGCAGAAAGGGTCGCGCAGACACAGCAGGCAATGTCCGCCGGGGCAAGGCCGCTGCGGTCAAGGGCCTGCCGCGCGGCCGCAATGGCCAGCGTGGCGGCAGATTCGTCCTCGGTGCACCAGTGCCGGGTGCGGATGCCGGTGCGGCTGGTGATCCATGCGTCACTGGTGTCCACCATGCGGCTCAGCGCGTCATTGGTGATCGTCCGTCCGGGAAGTGCCCCGCCGGTGGCGATCAGCTGTAAACCATTCATGCGTTCCTCGTTTCTCCGATCTGGCGGTACTTTTTATAGCGCTGATCGGCCAGCTGCCGGTCGCTCATGCGGCACAGTTCTTTCAGGTGGGCGCGCAGAGCGGCATCCATGCGCTCAAACAGGGCCGCGTGGCAGCGCTGGGCACCGCCCACCGGCTCCGGGATCACTTCTTCCACGATGCCGCCGCGGTACAGATCCTGGGCCGTCAGCTTCATCATCTCACAGGCCTCGCCGCTGCGGGAGGAGTCCTTCCACAGGATGCTGGCAAAGCCCTCGGGGCTCAGCACTGAGTAGACCGCGTTTTCCAGCATGAGGATGTGGTTGGCCACACCCAGTGCCAGCGCGCCGCCGGAGGAGCCCTCGCCGGTGACCACGGCGATGACCGGCACCGTCAGGCCGCTCATCTCCATCAGATTCCGGGCAATGGCCTCGCCCTGCCCCCGCTCCTCGGCATCCTTGCCGGGGTAAGCGCCCGGCGTGTCGATAAAGGTGATGATGGGACGACCGAATTTTTCAGCCTGCTTCATCAGGCGCAGAGCCTTGCGGTAACCCTCCGGCCCCGGCATTCCAAAGTTGCAGGCCAGATTTTCCTCCAGCGTGGAGCCCTTGCGGTGGCCGATGACTGTCACCGGCATCCCGTGGAAACGGGCCACGCCGCCCAGAATGGCCGCGTCCTCCTTGCACTGCCGGTCGCCGCGCTGCTCAAAGAAATCCGTGAACAGGGCAGAGATCGTCTCGTCGATGTGCGGACGCTCCGGGTGACGGGCCAGAAAGACCCGATCCTCGGCAGTCAGCGGGCCGCAGGAGCGCAGAATCTCGTCCTCTTCCACCGCCAGCTCTGCCAGTTCGGACGCATGGGCGGTGATGGCCTCCATGTCACTGCCGCTGCCCTTCAGCGCGGCGATCTGTGCGTCCAGCGGGGCCAGCTGTTCCAAAATATCTTTTATCATTCGTGTTTCCCTCCGGCATGAAGCTGCAGGACCTGGATCAGCGTATCCCGCAGCTGACTGCGGGGCACCACCTGATCCACAAAGCCGTGTTCCATCTGGAATTCGCTGCGCTGGAACCCGGCGGGCAGTTTTTCACCGATGGTCTGCTCAATGACACGGGGGCCGGCAAAGCCGATAAGTGCCCCCGGTTCGGCCAGCATGATATCGCCCAGGCTTGCAAAGCTGGCGGTCACGCCGCCGGTGGTGGGGTGGGTCAGCACGCTGACGTACAGCCCGCCCTTTGCCGAAAAGCGCTGGATGGCGGCGCTGGTCTTGGCCATCTGCATCAGGCTGAAAATGCCCTCCTGCATCCGCGCGCCGCCGCTGGCCGAAAAGATGACCAGAGGCAGGCGCTTGGCAGTGGCGTACTCCACGGCGCGGGTGATCTTCTCGCCCACAGCCGTGCTCATGCTGCCCATGAAGAACCGGCTGTCCAACACGGCTGCCACGCAGGCCACGCCGCCAATGCGGCCGACGGCGGTGACAGCAGCCTCATGCAGGCCGGTCTTGTTCTGGGCGGCGGCAAGCTTCTCCCCGTATCCGGGGAAGTTCAGCACATCCTGCGGATCAAGGTCAGCGTCCAGTTCCCGGAAGCTGCCGTGATCCAGCACCAGACTGAGCCGGTAATACCCGCCAATGGGCATGTGATAGCCGCAGTTGGGGCAGACATACAGGCTTTTGGCCCACAGGGTGCGGGCAGCGCGGCGGCCGCACTGCTTGCACTCCACAAACTGCGGCTCGTGCCAGACAGCTCCGGCATCCCGCTTGGCTTTCAGCTGGAAAGTGCGCTCCCGCATCCGGTTGGGGAGCAGATCTCGGATATCATTCATCGCATGTTTCCTCAGATATGTGCGGTGATGTAGTTGTAGATGTCACCCACGGTCTTGAGCTTTGCCAGCTCCTCGTCCGGGATGGACACGCCGCAGGCATCCTCCAGCGCCATGTTCAGCTCCACGGCATCCAGGCTGTCGGCCTCCAGATCCTCGGTCAGGCTGGCCTCCATGGTCACCTTGTCCTCCTCGCAGTTCAGGGTGTCAACAACGATCTTCTTCATTTCTTCAAACGTCATGGTAATATTCTCCTTTGATTGGTTTGTATTTTTATTATCTAAAAAGTTTGAGGTTTCTTGCGAACACGACCATTATATCTGAATCGTCGGATAAGTCAAGAATAATAGCTAAAATATTTTAACTTTTACAATTCTGACACACTTTCCTCCACAGGGGCAGTTCCTCTTTTCCATTGCCCTTTTTCCCCAAACGTGCTAATATGGGTTCAGCACTCAGACAAGAAGAAACGAAAGGATGGATCCCATGAAATTCAGCGAAATGAGTTATACCCGCCCGGACATTGATGCCCTGCTGGGCCAGTGCAAGGCGCTGGCCGCCAAGGCCGCCGGGGCAGCCAGCGGCGAGGAGCTGGTGAATGTTTACTACGAGCAGAGCCGCGCCTTTGCCGATTACAACACCGCCGCACAGCTGGCAAGCATCCACTACACCTGCGACACCCGTGACGCTTATTGGAAGGCCGAGCAGGACTTCTTTGATGCCAACAGTCCCGCCGTGGAGAACGCACGGGTGGAGATCAGCCGGGCATTTCTGGCCAACGCCCATGTGGACGCGCTGACCGAAGCCTTTGGCACCACCTGCGTGGCCGGTATGAAGAACGCCGTGCTGGGCATGGATGACCGCACCGTGGAGCTGCAGAAGGAGTACAACGCCCTTGTCAGCCAGTACCAGCAGGTGTACGGCGGCGCACTGGTCGAGTTTGACGGCAAGCAGCTGACCATTCCCCAGCTGGGCCCCTATAAGGAGAACCTGGACCCTGCCGTCCGCCGTGCTGCCTACGAGGCTGAGGCCGCGTATTTCGATGCCCACCGTGACGAGCTGGACGGCCTGTACACCAAGATCGTCAAGAACCTAAACGCACAGGCGCAGATCCTGGGCTACCACGATTACAGCGAGCTTTCCTATGTACGGATGAACCGCATCGGCTACGGCCCTGCTGAGATCCGGAAGTTCCGCGACCAGGTGGCCAGCGATGTGGTGCCCGAGCTGAAAAAGGTGATCGAGCTGCGCTGCAAGCGCACCGGCATCTCCCACCTGACCTTCTCCGACCTGCCTGTGGCGTTTCAGGACGGCAATCCCTCTCCCATTGAGGGTTACGAGGCTCGGATGACCGCCGCCCGCACCATGTACCACGAGCTGAGCCCCGAGACCGCAGAATTCATTGACTTCATGCAGGACAATGAGCTGTTCGACGTGGAGAGCCGCCCCGGTAAGATGTCCGGCGGCTATATGACCAGCCTGCCCACCTACAAGGCCCCCTTTATCTTTGCCAACTGGAACAACACCTCCGCAGACGTGGACGTGCTGACCCACGAGTGCGGCCACGCCTTTGAGGGCTATGTGGCCGAGCGTGATCCCGAAGTGCCCGCCGATCTGGAATGTCCCGGCATGGAGAGCGCCGAGATCCACTCCATGGCCATGGAGTTCCTGACCGCACCGTGGCATCATCTGCTCTTCGGCCGGGATACCGACAAATACGCTCTGCTCCACGCTGAGGACAGTTTTGTGTTCCTTGCTTACGGATGCGAAGTGGACGAGTTCCAGCACATCATGTACCAGAACCCGGACCTGACCCCCGATGAACGCAATGCCGAGTGGCTCAAGCTGGAAAAGAAGTACCGCCCGTGGATCGATTTTGCCGGTCTTCCCTTCTATGGCCGCGGTGCAGGCTGGCAGCGTCAGCTGCACATTTATGAGTGCCCCTTCTACTATATCGACTACTGCCTGTCCACCATGGCCGCACTGCAGTTCTTCCTGCTGAGCCTGACCGACCACAAGGACGCATGGCAGCGCTATCTGCGCCTTGTGCGCCGTGCAGGCATGGCCAGCTACACCGAGCTGCTGGAGACTGCCGGACTGAAAGTTCCCTTTGAGGAGGGCAGCATCAAGGGCATTGCCCAGCAGATGACCGACTGGCTGGAAGCCCATCAGGTATAATTTCCGGTTTTTCCTGTCATTTCGATGCGAAAAAGCATTTCACGATTTTTCTTGTTTCTACGGACAAAATCTGATATACTTTAAGAGAGTACATTCCATTTTGTCAGATCGAAAGGAGCTTCTCATGAAATCGACAGGATCCTTCAAGCGCATCCTTGCCGTCCTGTGCACTGCCGCACTGCTCACCTGCAGTGTCTCCGCTTTGGCCGTCAGCCCCGCAGACGTCTCTGCCTCCGCCTCGCTTTCTGCCGTAAATTCGGTCTCGGAGGCGCAGCTGCGCTCTGCCCTGTCCAAGCTCACTGTCACCTATGACAGCGAGGCCGAGGGCTGGCAGATCGATTCTCCCTACGAGGAGGCCAGCATGGAAAAGGCCTCCTGCGGTCTGTACCCCTACCTGTTCGTTACCAACGATGATCCCACCGTGTATCTCAGTCTGGGCATGACCTACTTCGGCAATAAAAAGCTGGACATGAAATCTGTTCGGGTAGAGACCGAGGATAACTACTACGACTTCACCTGTGGTGAAGAGTTCATCGGCGGCTACGACAACGACCTCAAGGCATGGTTCGCCTATGAGCTGTTCGATATGGACGACGAGACCAGCTGGCTGAACGAGTGGCTTGCCGCCAAGAGCGTCACCGCCACCTTTACCGGCAGGGATGGCTCCACCAAGACCTACACCCTGACCAAAGACAACCTGCAGGCCATCCGCGACATCCTGAACGCCTACGACACCCTGCTTGGTTCCGATGTTTCCACTGCGCGTGTCGTACTGCGCAGCCTTGTAAAGTAAAACTTTTCTGCTGACGCAAAAGCCCCCGGAGCGCGAGCTGTTACGAGGTTGTTCCTGTCGGACGGAAAAAGAGCCGGAGCAGGACAGGAGCCATGAAACGAAAAAAGGGGAGACGATATGCAGATGATCCGGACAGCATCCATGAACGATCTGGATGCCATCACGGAGGTGGAAGCCGAATGCTTTCCGGCTGCGGAAGCCGCCACCCGGGAAGAGTTTTCGGGGCGGCTGAGCCATTACGCAGACCATTTCTGGCTGCTGTTTGAGGACGGCAAGCTGGTGTCCTTTGTGGACGGTATGGTCACGAGCCAGCCGGACCTGACCGATGAAATGTACGCAGATGCTTCGCTCCACGACCCGGCGGGGGAGTGGCAGATGATCTTCGGGGTGAACACGCTGCCGGAGTTCCGCCGCCGCGGCCTTGCCGGGCAGCTGCTGCGCCGCGCTATCGCGGACGCAAAGGCGCAGGGTCGGAAGGGCCTTGTGCTGACCTGCAAAGACCGGCTGGTGCATTATTATGCATCCTTCGGTTTTGTCAGCGAAGGCGTGTCCGGCTCCACCCACGGCGGAGTGGTGTGGTACCAGATGCGGTTGACATTTTAACAGAAAAGCGCCTGCAGCTGTTTGCTGCGGGCGCTTTTCGTTAACCGGCGGTCAGAATCTTCAACTGCTGTGCTTCAGCGGCGATGGCGTCGGCCTCGCTCTGGGTCAGGGCGCGGCACTTGACCATCCGCTTCAGCACGGTCTGGGTGCGCTTGAGCGCAAGTTCCGGGCTGCTGGCGTAGGCAGAGGGGGCGTTGGGCAGACCTGCCAGAACGATGGCTTCTGCATCCGTAAGCTGGTCGGCGGTCTTGCCGAAGTAGCCCTCGGCGGCTTCCTCGATGCCGTAGCACCCGCTGCCGAAATAGATGGTGTTGGCGTACATTTCAAAGATCTGCTGCTTGGTGTAGGTCTTTTCAATGTCGATGGCGGCAAAGGCTTCGGCAGCCTTGCGGGTCATCCGCTTCTCCTGTGTGAACAGGGCGTTTTTGGCCAGCTGCTGGGTCAGGGTACTGCCGCCCTCGGCCAGCGAACGGGTGCGCAGGTCGGCCAGCAGTGCCCGGGCGATGGCTCCCGGGTCGATGCCTTTGTGGGTCATAAAGTGCTCGTCCTCGGTGCAGATGACCGCATCGATGTAGCGCTGTGGCAGGGAATCGTAGGCAGCGTAATGAGCGCGCGAGCGGATGGTATCATATAAGGTAGAAATGGGCGTGACGGCGGCAGCGCTCTCGTAGAGCTGATGGCCCTGATACACGAACCAGCTGCAGGCAGCCATCAGCCCCAGCAGCAGGAGCAGCAGGATGGTCAGCAGCGACTGGCGCAGAAAATTGAAAAACCGGTGAAACATCGGAAAACTCCTTTTTTGAACGGGAAAAACACGGATATCCTGTTTATTATACAGGATATTTTTGAAGGTTCTGTGACTGAAAAAGGTCGTCAGAGAAAAAGACAAGAAGCTATAGTCCTACTCTTGACCAACCTGCACAAGCAGGGTGCAAAAATGCGGGGACAGAATCGTGCAGAAAACTCAATTTGGAAAAAATAAGGATTAACCTATTGACAAACTAGGTAAAAGGAAATATAATGCAGACAACAAATCCACAAGCCTTGTAGGAAAATGAAAACAAGGTTTCCGGCTTGTAGATGAGTGGGAAAGAAACTGTTTGAAAGGAGGGCACTGAAATGAAGCTGATTTGGAATGACCTGCTGCATTCAAACTTCCGCTGTGGGCGAATGTGCGGTGACCGGGCGGAACATCTGGCTGTGAACTGTACGATGCCCTCTTGCTGTGCACGAATGTGTACCCGAATGTGACGTTGACAGAATCGCTTTGAATTGTGTTTGCCCGGTGCGCTTATGTATCACGCATCGGGTTTTTTGTATCAGAAAATTATACTATAAGTATAAATAGAGAGGTAAAATACTATGTCTAACTATAAATTTGAGACCCTGCAGCTTCACGTTGGCCAGGAGCAG
>OOCM01000600.1_pt1 | contig 33908 bp, 23 predicted proteins | sample 1671111 | NCBI WGS metagenome assembly OOCM01 (sample SAMN06348123, study PRJEB24527) | human gut metagenome | biome: human gut; feature: ankylosing spondylitis patient; material: feces | host: Homo sapiens | place: China | collected 2015-10 | reverse complement strand
CTGCCATGCTTTCATCTTATTTTCTTTACCTGCCCACTAAAATTGAAATTGTCTGCCCAAATGCCTCATAGGAATTATTTTTCAAAAGACGCGGTTCTTTAAAAAACGGACACATCTGTGCAGTATCCATGATCTGATACCAATGCTTTCCCTTTGGCAGCTTTGGAAGTGCAAATACCTGCAATCCCATATAAAAATTATATCCTATATAAAGAAATGTTTCCTCTGCATTCTCTTTCCCGGCATAACTCTCACTATACATCACGCCCACAGCCCTTGCATTCCCTTTCACATCGCTGATCCAGGCTTCGGAACTGTGATAGGATAGATCCGGATACCCGGTTCTCTTATAATCACTCATCTGAAACGGTTTTTCCGAAAAAAGGATCGGATGCTCTTTTCGAAACTGCAACAGTTCACGGACAAATTCGGTATATTCCTCATACCGACCTTCATTTTTCCAGTTCACCCAGCCGATCCGGTTATCCTGACAATAGGCATTGTTATTGCCGTTTTGGGAATTTCCGATCTCATCCCCGCTCCAGATCAGCGGTATTCCCCGTGCCAAACACAGCATCGCCATTGCGTTGCGCATCTGCTTTTCCCTGATCTTTTTTACAAACTGCCTGCGGGTGGCTCCCTCAACGCCATAGTTCGTACTGTAATTCCAGTTGTTTCCATCCAGATTTTCCTCGCCGTTATCACCATTATGCTTCTCGTTATAAGAAAATACATCCGCTAAGGTAAATGTATTACTGTTGGCAATATAGTTAACAGAATGTCCGCCGTCCTGCTGTCTTTTCATCACTTCCGTATATTCTACCATATCACCGCCTAAGTGATTCAGCATTTTTCTCGCCGGATATAAGAAATCATCATTATACACATAGATATTTCCATAATTTTCCTCTTTCAGATCATATGGAAATTTCTCATAAAATATTTTGGTTCCTGTCAGATACGGATCTTTTGCAATCTCTGCGATCGGAAGCCCTGCACCTAAAAGTTTAAATCCATCCACATGATATTCCATGACCCAGTAGCGTAAGATCTCTATGATGGCACCTGCTGTCTGTTCCGGCACAAAATGCATCTCCATGATCAGCTCCATCTGCTGTTTGTGTGTCTCTAAGATCAGACTCTTAAATTCCCAGTCTGCGTCTTTTTGGGATGCATAGGAAGATTTAACCGCAAAATAGTCACTCGGCGCATATCCCCAGTAATTCAGCCTGCCATTTTCCATTAATTCTTCAAATTCGTAGACCGGCATACATTCTAAGGTTGTGATCCCAAGTTCTTTCAGATAGGAGAGCCTGTCCATCACAGCCGCAAAGGTTCCCTTATTTCTGCCCCTGCCGTCCATGGAAAATCCACGCACATGGAGTTTGTACATGACCATCTCATTTGCCGGAATCTCTACACTGACATCTTCACTCCAGTCAAAACCTTCTTTTTTGAATCCGCTTAACAGTGCATCGTCTAAGGTTCTTTCGGTATCGCCCCACTTTTCCCTGCCGATCACACGCTCTCCGTAAGGATCACGCACTCTTTTTCCTTCAATCTCATAACAATAATAATATTTTTCTGCTTTTAAGGGATAAATGGTGACAGAACGCACCGAACCCACACGATACTGTGGTAGTACATCGATCTTTGCTGCCTGCTTTCCTGTCTTTTTTTCAAACAGCACTACTGCACAGGCAAGCTCTTTGGGACACTGAAAGGTAAATGTGACACCATCTGCACATTGCTCTGTTCCCATCTTTCTGTAATCTCCTGCCCGTGTCTGAAATATCATCTTTTTGTCCACCTTTGTTTTTTATCTGTATTATTATATCTTTTTTCGTGGAATTTGTACACACCCTTATCAAAAAGAAACAGGTATTTTTTCCTTGACTTTTCTACTTCTTGTTTTAAAATATCTCTATAGGAAAAATATGTATAAAATGAATGATATTTTGTAAAGGAGCCATATTCGTACCGTAAAAACACAAGATTTAACCCCAGGAATGATCACAGCCGAACCGGTCTTATCTAAACATGGACAGCTTATCGTATCTGCTGACACGGAACTTACGAATCAGATGATCGCTCATCTGAGCTATTATAATATTCCATCTGCTTCCATTGTAGATGGTACGATCCCGTCTGCCGCTATCGCATCTATGCAAAAGACGGAACAGGTAACCCTGTCTTATTCACAAAAGATCCGCTCTTCCCGTTCTTTCCAGCGGTTTAAAAGCGATTATGTGAAGAAAATCCGTTTTCTTAAATCGTCCTTAAATGATTTGATCGACCGTACGGACCCAATCGACCAGGCCGAACTGCTTTCCGAATCCGTTGGCCTGTTTGGCAAACAGTCAACTACGATCTCTATTTTTGACAATTTACATAATATGCGTCAGATTGATGACTCTACCTATGCCCACTGTCTGAATGTCAGCATCATTTCGAGGATGTTCGGTATGTGGTTAAAGTATTCCGACGAGGACTTAGATGTTCTGACACTTGCCGGACTGCTTCACGATATTGGCAAATGCAAGATTCCGAATGCCATTATCTTAAAAAAAGGCAAATTAACCGATGCAGAATACGAAGTGATCAAAGCGCATGCCCAGCTTGGCTATGACATCTTAAAGGATCAGCCATTGGATGAACGAATAAAAAATGCTGCTTTGATGCACCATGAACGATATGACGGCACCGGCTATCCAAATCATCTTGTCGGTAAGGAAATTGACGATATGGCAGCCATTGTTGCAATCGCAGATGTCTATGATGCCATGACCTCTGACAGATGTTACCGACGTGCGCTCTGTCCGTTTGAGGTAATTGCTTCCTTTGAATTAGAGGGATTAAACCGTTACAATCCACAGTTTATCCTCTGCTTCTTAGAGCATATTGCAAATACCTATGTCAATAACAACGTGCTTTTAAGCAATGGACAAACCGGTAAAATCATTCTGATCACGCAGAGACTGACACGACCGGTCATCCAGCTAGAAGACCAGACCTTTCTTGATTTAAATGACAGACCTGATCTCTATATTCAGGCTATCATATAAATACTAAATACATTTTTATTAAAAGGAGATTTAATTATGGGAAACAATGCACAGAATCCGGTGGATGATGAATCTGATATGCAGGTCACACTGTCTCTTGATGACGGCAGCGAAGTAGAATGTGCCATCCTTACCATCTTTGAATTAGAGGAACAGAACTATATTGCTCTGCTTCCGTTAGATGAGGACGGCAATGAAAATGAAGAAGGCGAAGTATTCATCTATCGCTATTTTGAAGACGAAGAGGGTAATCCTTCTTTAGAAAACATTGAGGACGATGAAGAATACGAAGCTGTTGCAGACCGCTTTGATGAGTTACTCGATGAAGCAGCATATGAGGATATGGATTAAATAAACTTTTGATTTAATTTTGATCAAGGAAACATTCATCAAAAACGGGATTCCGGATGATCCGGAATCCCGTTTATTTTATATTCTCTTTTATATTGCCGTATATATTCTTTCGTCTTTCTTTTTCTATTGTCTTTTATGTTGCTTTTTTATTTATCCTCTGTTCTCCTGTCTCTGCTCTCCCCGCTTCTGCGACAAAACGGGAAATCTCTGATTTTTTCCCATTATACTCCTGTACTGAACTGATCGACAGCCGGTGTCTTGCCCGCGTCATTCCCACATAAAACATTCTGCGCTCTTCTTCAATATCCTGCTCTAATACCGCTTTTTTATAAGGCATGATCCCTTCGTTGACATCGACAAGATAGACGATATCATATTCTAACCCCTTCGCGCTGTGTAAGGTTGCTAATGTAACTCCGTCCGGCTGCTGCTTCTGCTCTTTTGCCTGACGTTCTAACTCCTCTTTATATTCCTCCATATGTAAGAACCAGGCTTCATAGGACTGGTACTCTTTTGCACTTTCCTGCAGCTCATCTAACACTTCTAAGAGTTCTTCCTCTCGAATGTGGCGGTACTTTGCATATTCCCTGCAATAATCATCATATCCGATACCGCCCCGGATATAATTGACTGCCGCATAAGGCTTCATCATCGATAACATACGGATGTCATATTCTAACCGGTCGATCCGCTCTGCGATCCACGGCTGCTCTTTATAATACTCCATCCAGACATCAAAGGCAACACTCAGTTCCTCTAAGCTCTCTCTTCCGATATAACGTTTCGGACGATTGATGATCTTTAAAAAATCTTTTCTCTCCCGGCTGCCCTGTGCAATACGGATATAGGTAAAGATATCTCTTGCGATCCAGTGCTCATACAGATTCGGGATCTTATCTTTTGCGATAAACGGGATATTGTGGTTCATCAGCTGCCGCATCAGCATCCGCGGCTGGATATTCGTCCTGAATAGAATCGCAATCTCCTGATAGGGAACGCCCCTTTGTACCTGTCTTTTGATATCTGCAATGACGGCCTCATTTTCCGCCCACTGATTCTTGTAGATCGCAAATTCCACCTCGCCCGGCTGTGCACTCTGTGCCATGATCTTTTTTGAAAAACGTTCACCGTTGTGAGCGATCAGGTTTCCGGCTGCCTTTATGATCTCACGATCTGAGCGGTAATTGGTATCTAACAGAATCTTTTCTGCATCGGGATAGGATTTGGTAAATCCCAGCATCAGCTCCGGTTTCGAACCACGGAAACGGTAAATAGACTGGTCATCATCTCCCACCACAAAAAGATTATTATGCGGTAATGCCATCATTTTTACAATCTCAAACTGCAGTTTATTAATATCCTGAAACTCATCGATCAAAATATAGGGATACTGTTTCTGCCAAAGGGCTAAAATATCCTTTCTTTCACGGAACAGTTCATAAGTATAGACAAGCATATCATCGAAATCGATGAGTCCTGCTCTTTGTTTGCCTGCCTCATACTGCTGATAAATCTTTCGGAAAATATCTGCCGCACAGTTCTTTGCATAGTAATGTGCCAGATCGATCCTTTCATTTTTTACCAGACTGATCTCTGACAACACTCCGCTCATAAATTCCTGCTCATCCTCGTACTCTAACTCCATACGATGGATAATATCATACAAAATCTGATACTTTTTCTCTTCTCTGATGATATTCTGTGCCGTATAGTGATAGGCATTTTTGAGTACAGAAAAAAAGACGGCATGAAATGTTCCAAAAGTGACCGGATAGCGTCCCTCTCCCATCAGGATCGTAAACCTTTCCTTCATCTGTGTCGCTGCCGCTTTTGTAAACGTAATGACTAAGATATTCGATGGTCTGATATGTTGTTTCTCGATTAAATTTTTCACCCGTTGGGTAATTACAAGAGTCTTCCCACTTCCGGGACCGGCTAATATCAATGCCGGTCCTTTCCCATGGGTAATTGCCTCAGATTGAGGTTTGTTAAAAGATGATTTCATTTTTATGGTTCTTTTATAATTCTTTTTCTAATTTTTCAATGGCTGCTTTGATCCTGGAGATGGATTCTTCTTTTCCTAAGACTTCCATTAACTCTGTTGCGCCACCCGGTGTCATCTGTTTTCCTGACACTGCGGTACGGATCGGCCACATCACATAACCATTCTTGTATTCTTTTTCTTTTACATACTCACAAAGCATTGCATAGAGTGCATCGTTGGAATAATCTTCCTGCGCCTCTAAGCGTGGCAGGATGTCCTTTAAGACTTCTAAGGAAGATTCCGGTGAAGTCTTCATTTTTTTATGCGCATACATGCTGATATCATATTCCGGTACTTCTTCAAAGAAATCCACATGCTCTGCAATATCCGGGAAGATCTCGATTCTGGTCTTGACCATCTCTGCAATCCGGCGAAGATCTAAATCTTTGGTAATAGCCTTCTTTAAATATGGCTCTGCTGCCTCATAAAATGCATCAAAGTCCATTGCTTTTAAGTATTCCCCATTCATCCATTTCAGTTTGACAATATCGAATACTGCCGGGGATTTGCTGATCCTGTGATAATCAAAGTCACGGATCAGTTCGTCTAAGGTAAAGATTTCCCTGTTATCTTCCGGGCTCCATCCTAATAATGCGATGTAGTTTACGATCGCCTCCGGTAAAAATCCCTGCTCTAATAAATCCTCAAAGGATGCATGACCGCTTCGCTTGGATAATTTCTTATGGTTTTCATCGGTAATTAACGGCAAATGGATATAAACCGGTGATTCCCAACCAAACGCATCATACAGACGCTGGTATTTTGGTGCGGAAGACAGATATTCATTACCACGGACAACATGTGTGATATTCATGGTATGGTCATCTACCACGTTTGCAAAATTGTAGGTCGGATATCCGTCGGATTTGATCAGGATCATATCGTCTAACTCTGCATTTTCCACGGTAATATCTCCGTATAATTCGTCATGAAAGGTCGTTGTACCTTCATTTGGGATATTCTGGCGGATGACATATGGTTTTCCTGCAGACAGATTTGCCTCTATCTCCTCTTTTGATAGAGAAAGACAGTGTTTGTCATACATCGTGATCTCTTTTCCTTCTACGACCTCTGTCTTGATGGACTCTAAGCGCTCTTTATCACAAAAACAATAATATGCCTCGCCTTTTTCAATTAACTCTTTTGCATATTTCAGATAAATGCCGGTCTTCATACGCTCACTCTGTACATAAGGGCCATAACCGCCATCTTTGTCCGGTCCCTCGTCATGTTTTAACCCTGCGGTCTCTAAGGTACGGTAGATGATCTCCGTTGCTCCCTCTACATAACGTTCCTGGTCTGTATCTTCAATGCGGAGCATAAATTCTCCTCCGGCATGCTTTGCTATTAAAAATTCATACAATGCGGAACGCAAATTTCCCACATGCATTTTTCCGGTCGGACTTGGTGCGTATCTTGTCCTTACTTTTGTCATGGTGTTTCCCTCCTGTTTACGGTTGTGATATGGTATTCTCATCTGTCTATTCTGTATTGTAAAACAGCTATTTTCTATAAAACGATAAAAACGCCATGAAATATTATATAACATTCATGGCGTTTCATCAACTGTCGGAACGGATTTTCCTAGACTGTCAGTCCGTTCATATTTGTAATGGAAAATTTGATGTCATCACGGTCTGATATCCCGTTGAGATTTGTGATATCAAACCGTAAATGATCCTGATCAGTAATTCCATTCATATTTGTGATGTCAAACTGCAAGTCATCACGATACGTCATTCCGTTCATATCTGTGATATTGAATTTCCACCCTTTGTTGGAAATTTCATTTTCCCTGTTCGGATAATAAAACCACTTGACCATTCCAACACCTCCTCGGGGATTTTATTTTTCAATCCCTGTTCGGTATTTTCTACAGTTTTTGTGACTTTATACGAATAAAATGCTTAGTCTAATTCAATCTCACTTAATTCTTTCGGTGGAAGCTGACGGGAAGATGCTTTCTTCATTTTTTCAACTTCAACTTTTGCTTTTGCAATTGGAAGAATTGTTCCGGCTCCTGCTACACAGCCTCCCGGACAGCCCATTCCTTCGATCAGACATCCGTTCATTCTTCCGATCTTCGCCATAGAAAGAATCTTCTTACAATCCGTAAGACCTTCTGCATGCTCAATCTTTACTTCCACCCCCGGATAGTACTCATTTACACATTTTTCAATTGCAGATGCCACGCCGCCTGCAACCGCATAGCCGCGTCCCGCACCTGTTGCATTGTGGATAGAACCTTCTCCTTTTTCATCATTCGGATTGATTCCTTTTGCTTCAAACATTCCGCTCAATTCTTCAAAGGTGATAACAAAGTCTACATCGCTTCGTACCTCGCGGCGGCTTGCCTCTAATTTCTTTGCGGCACAAGGTCCGATAAAGACGACTTTTGCATCCGGATGTTCTTTTTTGATACTTCTTGCTGTTGCTACCATCGGTGTCAACTCTGAAGATACACTCTCGATCAGATCCGGGAACTGTGTCTTCGCAAGCATTGCCCAGGAAGGACAACAGGATGTCAATAAGAATGGAAGTTCTCCGGTTGCTACATGGTTTGCATAGTGATGTGCTTCTGCAACGGCTCCGATGTCTGCACCTAATGCAGTCTCTACAACATCACTGAATCCAAGCTCTAACAATGCAGCTTTTACTCTGCTTGGTGTTGCGTCCGGTCCGAACTGACCTACAAATGCCGGTGCAACCTCTGCAATTACGTTTCCCCCCTGCTTCATACAACGAATCAACTGGAAAATCTGTGACTTATCTGCAATCGCTCCAAACGGACAGCTTACCATACACTGACCGCAGGAAACACATTTCTCTGCATCAATCTTTGCACGACCATACTGGTCTGTACCAATGGCTCCTACACCACATGCCATAGAACACGGTCTTTCTTTTTTTGCAATGGCATCATATGGACAGACGGATTTACACTTACCACATTTGATACATTTTTCCTGATCAATCACGGCTTTTCCCTTTACACGGGAAATCGCATCCTTTGGACAGACCTCCATACATGGATGTGCGATACAGCCCTGACACATATTAGAAACTTCATATTTTTTGTCCTCGCAGAAATTGCAGGCAGATGGAATGACCTGCATAAGAGGCGGCTCATAATATTTTTCCGCAATATTACTCTCTTCTAATCCGCTTGTTACATGCACTACATGATCTGCCGGTCTGAGTGACATACCCATGGCAAGACGAACCCGCTCAGATGCAATGGCTCTCTCATGAAAAATGCTCTCACGGTAGCTTGCAATATCTCCCGGACAAACTTTAAATGGAATTGCCTCAATAGAATCATTGATATTCTCTGATTCATATGCTACCCTTGCAATTTCCGTAAAAATTTTGTGTCTGATTTCCGACACCGGTGTCTGAATTCCTCTCATACTTTCCTCCTATTTCGCTACATATGGTTTTCTATGTAAAATATTGTTAATTATTTAACACTTTCATCTTAATACTAATCTAACATAGGATTTCTCTTATGACAAGGGAATTTGTGCATGTACTAAATTTAATACTATTTTTTCGTATTTTTTTGTCGCATGCAGGAGGCACAACTGCCGCTGCAACCGATACAATCCCCGTTTTTACGCTTCTTACAAATGCATCGGACAGCCACAAATACTGCCACTCCGATGCCTCCTAATAAAATCCAGTCCAAAATATTCATGTTATCTCTTTTTCCTGCCTCCTATAGCAGACTTCCGATCCGGTATACGCCAAATGCAACCAGCCATGCGATGACGCATTGCATGATTACAATTCCGACTGCCTGTAACGCAGAATCCATCTCCCGTCTAATTGCTGCAATTGCTGCTACACATGGAGTATAAAGCAGTGTAAATACTAAAAAGCTGACTGCGGAAAGCGGTGTGAAAAAGCTTCCCAACGTCTGCGGCAGATTGGACATACTTGTGCCACACAACACGCTCATCGTACTTACAACGGCTTCCTTTGCCGTAAATCCTGTGATCAGCGAAGTAGAAATCCTCCAATCTCCAAAACCGAGCGGAGTAAAAATCGGGGCTACCCATCTTCCAAGCACTGCTAACAGACTGTTTGCACTGTCCGTTACCACATTGATTCGTGTATCAAAGGTCTGTAAAAACCATATGATGATCGTTGCCACAAATATGATCGTAAATGCTCTCTGTAAAAAATCTTTTGCCTTATCCCACATCAGTTGCAATACACTCTTTACCGATGGCAGACGATAGTTTGGAAGTTCCATGACAAAAGGCACCGGCTTTCCGCTAAAAACAGTTCCCTTTAGGATCAGTGCCACCAAAATAGAGACTACGATCCCGGTTACATAAAGTGCCATCATCACCAGTGCCGCATGGTCTTTAAAAAATGCCATGGCAAACACAGAATATACCGGTATCTTTGCCGAACAACTGATAAACGGGGTCAACATGATCGTCATTTTCCGGTCGCGGTCAGAAGAAAGTGTCCTCGTTGCCATAACTGCCGGCACGGTACATCCGAATCCGATCAGCATTGGTACAATGCTTCTTCCGGAAAGGCCGATCTTACGCAGAAGTTTGTCCATCACAAAAGCAACACGTGCAACGTATCCGCTGTCTTCCATAAGAGACAGAAAGAAAAACAGGGTTACGATAATCGGCAGAAAACTGAGTACACTTCCCACACCTGTAAAAATACCGTCAATGACCAGGCTATGCATGGCACTGTTTACATTTGCTGCTGTCAGTGCTGCTTCTACCAGCGCAGAAACCTTATCAATTCCAATCTCCAGAAGCCCCTGAAGCCACGCTCCGATCACATTAAAGGTAAGATAAAATACCAGTACCATGATTCCGATGAAACAGGGAATCGCAGTATATTTTCCTGTAAGGACTTTATCAATTTTCTCACTTCTGATTCTCTCCTTACTCTCTTTTGGCTTTACAACTGTCTGTTCACACAAACGCTCAATAAAGTCAAAACGCATATCTGCGATCGCAGCGCTTCTGTCAACCTGACGCTCTGTTTCCATCTGCTGTACGATATGCTCCAGCATCTCCGTCTCATTTGTGTCCAGCTTCAGCTTCTCAAGAATCAGCGGATCTCCCTCGATTGCCTTGGTTGCTGCAAAACGGGTAGGAATATCAGCCTGCGCCGCATGATCCTCAATCAGGTGCATGACCGCATGAATACAACGGTGTACTGCACCGTCATGGTCACTCTTATCACAGAAATCCTGACGCAGTGGATGTTCCTGATATTTCGCTATATGTAACGCATGGTCAACCAGCTCATCAACCCCTTCATTCTTTGCTGCGGAAATAGGGATTACAGGTACTCCAAGCAGCGATTCCATCTTATTTACATCTATAGAACCCTGATTTCCCAGCACTTCATCCATCATGTTCATTGCAACTACCATAGGAATATCCATCTCCAGAAGCTGCATGGTCAGATACAGGTTTCTCTCAATATTGGTAGCATCCACAATGTTGATGATCGCACTTGGTTTCTCATCCAGGACAAAATTTCTGGAGACAATCTCCTCACTGCTGTAAGGGGACATGGAATAAATTCCCGGAAGGTCTGTGATTTCTGTATCCGGATGGCCTTTAATCGAACCGGTCTTACGATCCACCGTTACTCCTGGAAAGTTTCCCACATGTTGACTGGAACCTGTCAGTTGGTTAAACAGTGTAGTTTTTCCACAGTTCTGATTTCCCACCAATGCGTACGTCAGTGTAGTTCCCTCAGGCAGTGGATGTTCATCTTCTCTGGAATGATACTTTCCATCCTCTCCAAGTCCCGGATGTGCCAGGTCGCTTACAGCCTCTATTCCGGCGTGACTTCTGCTTCGCTTCGGAATCTGTTCGATTTCTATCTGCTCTGCTTCCGCAAGTCTTAATGTCAGTTCATATCCATGTACCTGTAATTCCATGGGATCTCCCATGGGTGCAAACTTCACGACTGTGACCTCAGCTCCCGGAATCATACCCATATCCAGGAAATGCTGACGCAGGGCACCCTTGCCGCCAACCGACGTGATCACAGCACTTTTTCCGATTTCCAAATCTTTTAATGTCATTTTCAGTCGCTCACCTTTTGTATTTGTATTTGGTTATCATCGTCGTTATTATAGCAATCCTCGTAAATAATGCATCTTAATCCAGCCCATCATAGCATGAAATTTCCATAATAAAGTCGTGGCAAAATCATGTCAACTGCAGAATAAGGCTTGAAAGATTATGCAAAATAATGTAAACTCAAAGAGTTAAGATATGTAGACATTATGTATGCCTGTAACGTTTAAGTATAGTATATTCCCACAATGGCTGGACGGTTGCAGATAACAGATCGGTTACTATAATAATTTGAGCATCTCCGGTGCGGATATCCGGAGATGCTTTGCTTTGGAAATTGTGTGTGAGGGGTATAAAAAAAGTATGAGAAAAGATTCTGACAATGCAAAACTGTTGGAACCGGGGGAATTACCGTCCAAAAGAAAAGTCCTGGTCGTAGAAGATAATGAATTAAACAGAGATATCCTCTCTTCTTTTCTGGAAGAGAAATTTGATGTTTTTCTCGCAGAAAACGGGGAAGAAGGACTGGAACTTCTTTCCGAGCATTACAGAGAATTATCAGTAGTGCTGTTGGATATCTGTATGCCTGTGTGTGATGGATTTGAATTCCTCAGACGCAGAAATACAGATAAATTTCTGTCAACCATACCGGTTATCGTTATGACCGGAAGTAATTCAAAAGATGTAGAACTTCAATGCCTGGATCTTGGTGCAGTTGATTTTATTCCGAAGCCCTATAACTTTAAACTTGTAATGGGCAGGATCAACAGTGTGATCAAGCTGAGGGAGTCCGTAATGGCACTGACTGCAGTAGAACATGATGAGCTCACCGGAGTTTATACCAGACAGGCGTTTTTCTATCATGCAAAATCTTTTCTGAAAACCAGACCGGGGGAGAGATTTCATCTTGTAATTGCTGACATCAGGGATTTCAAACTGATCAACAGCAGTTACGGGGAGAAAGTAGGAGATGAAATCCTCTGCTATCTGGCAGGAGCTTATACAAAGATGCTGAAGACAGGTCTGGTATCCAGATATGGGAGTGATCAGTTCGTATGTATGACGTGTGATGACTGTGATCTGTCTTTGGAAACAGTGACAAAGATAGAAGAAGAAATCGCAGAGCATGCACCTGTTCCCAATCTTATGGTTAAATATGGAGTTTATCAGGATATTGATAAATCTTTACCTGTTTCTGTAATCTGTGACAGAGGATTTATGGCGATCAGAAGTATCCGCGATAACTATGAGTGTAACATTGCTTATTATACAGAGAAAATGAAACAGAAGCAGATGCAGGACCGTTTGTTGGAGAACAGATTTGAATCTGCGATTAAAAATAAAGAATTTGTGGCATATTTCCAGCCGAAATATGATGTAAAAACAGAGAGGATCACAGGAGCGGAATCACTGGTGCGATGGATCAACCCGGATGGTTCCATGGTAATGCCCGGAGATTTCATCCCGCTATATGAAAAGGACGGACTGATCGTGAAGCTGGATGAATACATATTCCGGTATGTCTGCGAATTTCAGCGTGAACTGATGAAGAAGGGGCAGGAGCTGATTCCGATTTCTGTAAATCTGTCGCGTACAAGCATCCATCATTCCGATATTGTTGAACGTTATATGAAGATTGTAGAGGAGAATGGGATCCCGTTTTCCAGTGTGCCTGTTGAACTGACGGAAACAGCTACTCTGAATAATGTTATGATCAGAGATTTTACAGAGAAACTGGTAAATGCAGGATTTGCACTGCACATGGATGATTTTGGTTCAGGATATTCTTCACTGATCACATTGAGTGAATTACCGTTTAATACACTGAAGATTGATAAGAGTCTGATTGACTGTATTCACCAGCAGAAGGGAAGAATGGTCGTGCAGCAGGTGATCATCCTGGCACATGGACTTGGCATGAAGGTGGTTGCAGAAGGTGTGGAGACTGCAGATCAGCTTGAACTTCTGAAGGAGATGGAATGTGACAATATTCAAGGATTCTATTATTCCAGACCATTGCCGAAAGCAGAGTTTGTTAAGAAGTCAGAAGAGAATTAGAAAAGAAAACAGAAAAATCATCATAAGGAACTTCCTGATAATATTTATCGGAGTTCTGTATGATGATTTTGTTATGTTATAGGAAATTACTCCGTAATGTTCCTATAACATAACTTTTGCTTTCTGATGAAATCAGATGTTTAACAGGTCACTGTATACTTTCAGTGCTCCGTCAGTGTCATGTGCAAGAACACGTTTTGCAAGGACTTTACCAAGCTGAACACCTTCCTGGTCGAAGCTGTTTAAGTTCCATACGAATCCCTGGAACATGATCTTGTTCTCGAAGTGAGCAAGTAATGCACCCAGAGATGCAGGTGTAAGTTCTTCACCTGTGATGATGCTGGAAGGACGTCCGCCCTTGAAGTTCTTGTTCAGGTTCTCATCTTTTTTACCGCATGCAAATGCTACGATCTGAGCAGCAACGTTTGCACAGAGTTTCTGCTGGCTTGTGCTGTTCTCGATATCTACGTCTACACCAAGCTGGCTCTTCTTAAAGCCGATGAACTGAAGCGGAACGATGTCAGTTCCCTGATGTAATAACTGATAGAAGGAATGCTGTCCGTTTGTACCTGGTTCACCGAAGATAACAGGTCCTGTTACATAGTCTACAGGTTCACCGAAACGGTTTACGGATTTACCATTGGATTCCATATCACACTGCTGTAAGTGTGCAGGGAAACGGCTTAATGCCTGAGAGTATGGGAGAACTGCTGTAGCAGGATATCCCTGTACGTTTCTCTCATAAACACCGATCAGTGCATCCAGCATATCCGGGTTCTCAAGGATATTTTTATTTGTAGCAAGCTTGTCCTCGGCAGCAGCTCCATCGAGGATCTGTGCAAATACTTCAGGACCGAAAGCAAGAGAAAGGATCGCACCGCCTACACCGGAAACGGAAGAGTAACGTCCGCCGATATAGTCATCCATAAAGATTGCTGTAAGATAATCTTCGCTCTTTGCCAGAGGTGATGTCTCGCTTGTTACGGCAAGCATATGTTTGGATGGGTTTAATCCTGCTTTAACCAGAGCATTCTTTACGAAGGCTTCATTTGTCAGTGTTTCAAGAGTTGTACCGGATTTGGATACAACGATGAACAGAGCATGAGCAAGGTCTACGGAAGCAAGAACAGCAGCTGCGTCATCAGGATCTACGTTGCTGATAAATTTAGCTTCCATCTTGGATGTGTTGTTTGCTTTAGCCCAATTCTCAAGAGCAATATATAATGCACGAGGACCTAAATCACTTCCACCGATACCGATCTGTACAACAGTTGTGAATTTCTCGCCGTTTTCGTTAGTAATCTCACCTGCGTGAACTTTATTTGCGAAGTCTGCGGCTTTCTTCTGCTGTGCAACGTAGAATTCACGTTTGTTGACACCATCAACTACTACGTCTTCGCCAAGCTGTGTACGTGCAAGGTGATGAAGAACCATACGTTTCTCTCCTGTGTTGATCACAGCACCGTTGTATAATTCCTGGAATTTGTCAATAAGCTCAGCCTCATCTGCCAGTTTTGCAAGTGCATCCAGAACTGTCTCATCAACCTGTTTTGCAGCGTAGTTGTAAGTTAAGCCGGCTGCCATCGGTGTGCTGTATTTCTTTACACGTTCAGCACCTTTCTCGCCTGCCATGGCATCTGCAATATTTACATGACCTTTCAGTTCGGCAAGTTTGCTGTAGGAAGCAAGAGTGTCGAGATTTTTCCATGTTGCCATAATAATATTCCTCCTTTAAGTGACTGCAGCTGTATGGCCGCAGTTATTAACTATAATTATACTGAATAATTGTTCTAATTTCAATGCACGAATGTATGGGATTCAGAGATATTTCGGCACTGCTGCGCGAAAATTTTGTGAATATTTCTCCGTCCCGCTTTCGTTACTGTTCACACACCACTGTCCCGCGAGGTGTTTTGGCATGAATATGCCAAAATCCCGAGACATACAAGCCAAAATTCCATTGCCGCAGGCAATCTGGAATGAATTTTGGCTACGTTACTGTGAACGGAGTGAACAGTAACCCGCTTTCCTGACAGCACAACTGTAAGATCAGTATATATTTGCAATAAGACCGGCAAAATGATATTATGTATAAAGTTACAGGCAGACAGTAATTTTACAGGGAGATAATTAAAAATGGAATTTTGGGATATTTATGATGAAAATAAGAAACCGACAGGACGCACAATGAAAAGAAATGACTGGTGTCTGAAGGACGGGGAGTATCACCTGACCGTACTTGGTGTCGTCGGCAGACCAGATGGTACATTCCTGATCACCAAACGTGTGATGACCAAGGCATGGGCTCCCGGCTGGTGGGAAGTATCAGGGGGTGCAGCCCAGGCAGGTGAGGAATCCTGCGAGGCTGTCCTTCGTGAAGTAAAAGAAGAAACAGGACTGGATGTACGAAATGCGGAAGGCGGATATCTGTTTACTTATAAGAGAGAGAATCCGGGTGAGGGAGATAACTACTTCGTGGATGTGTACCGTTTTGTCATGGATATTGATGAGAGTGACCTGCACCTGCAGACAGAGGAAACAGACGGATATATGTTTGCCACTGTTGATGAGATCAAAGCCTTTGCAGCAGAAGGGAAATTCCTGCATTATGACAGTATAAAAAAGGCGTTTGAGATGTAATGTATGGGTATAACAGAGTAACAACAGTAATGGAAGCACAAAATAAAAACCATCATACAGGAATGATTTGACCTGTATGGTGGCTTTTTTGGCAATTGCAGAAAGCCTTTTTCAGACACGCTCTAAGATTATTTCATGGCGTTTCTGATTGCAGCCAGCAGTTCGTCATATTCTTCGTATGCCGGGATCTCCGGATAATCTGCCTTGATCTTGTCTGTACTGCGGAAGAGAAATCCTGCCTTGCTTGCCTGGATCATACCCAGGTCATTGTAGGAATCACCGCTTGCAATGGTATCGAATCCGATAGACTGTAAAGCTTTTACAGTAGTTAACTTGGATTGTTCCACTCTCATCTTAAAGCCTGTGATCTCACCGTTGTCTGCAACTTCAAGAGTGTTGCAGAATAAGGTAGGTCTGCCAAGCTTCTCCATGAGCGGTGCTGCAAACTGTGTGAAAGTATCGCTGATCAGAATTACCTGAGAGAAAGAACGAAGTTCATCCAGGAATTCCTTTGCGCCTGGAAGCGGATCAATTTTTGCGATCACATCCTGGATCTCTTTCAGTCCGAGACCATGCTCTTTCAGAATACCAAGTCTCCAGTTCATCAGCTTATCATAGTCCGGTTCATCACGTGTGGTTTTCTTCAGCTCCGGGATTCCGCTTGCTTCTGCAAATGCGATCCAGATTTCAGGTACCAGTACGCCCTCTACGTCAAGACATGTAATATACATAATAGAAATCCTCCTTTGTGTAAAACCTCTTTATTTTTGAAAATCCTTTAATGCTTTATTTAGTGAAATCATTCTAACATATTCTGAGAGTCCTTGCAAATTTAATTTTTGGTTACTGTTCACTGGTAATATCCCGCGAGGTGTTTTTTGTGAGCGAAGGTCACCTACAGAACCTGCCACTGGCAGCTTCTTACGGATGCTTGGCAACAGAAAACCCGAGATATACCGCGCGAATTTATGCGATTAGCATAAATTAAGTTTGCGAAGCAAACGATACTCCTTGGGCATTGCACAAGGAGGTTCATATTTCCTGCATCGCGAAGCGTGTTACTGAGAACGGAGTGAACAGTAACAATTTTTGAGTAGTTCAAAAGGAGAAATAAAAACGAGTATTGACATAAAAAAACTAAAGCCATATAATAGTTAGGCAGCTAATGGATAGCAACCTAACTATTATATGGCTTTGCAATAGTATGTGTACTGATTTTAGGAGGTGCGGCGAGATAGACGAGGAAATGAAACAGAAGCTGAATGAGATGTATGTAGGCAGGCTGATACATATTTTATCCCATACAATGAAACGGCATAATCCGGCAGAGGTGATGGAGAATGACGATCTGACGACCATGCAGAAGCATGTGCTGAAATTTATCCTTCTGGAAACCATGCACAGAGATCTCTATCAGAAAGATATTGAAGAGGAATTCCAGATCAGGAAACCTACAGTGACAGGGATCCTGAAGCTGATGGAGAAGAACGGTTACATTTACAGAGAGAGTGCGAAACAGGATGCACGCCTGAAACAGATCATTCCCACAGAGAAAGCAGAGAAGATCCGTCCTGCAATCTTAAAGAGTATTGAAGAAGGCGAAGCCAAAATGCTCCGGGGAATTCCGAAGGAGGATGTGGAACTGTGCAAACAGGTTCTCTGGCAGATGTATGAAAACCGGAAAAAATCCTGCGATAGCAGGAATGATTTTTAACAGAAATAACGAGACATAAGGAGGACATTGACAAAGATGAATAAGAAACTTTTACGTTCAGTCCGGGAATACAAGAAGCAGTCTGTACTGGCTCCGATCCTTGTAATCCTGGAAGTACTGATGGAAGTTCTGATTCCTCTGGAGATGGCGAAGATTATCGACGTAGGTATTGCAAACGGAGATATGAGCTATATCATCCAGCGTGGAGTCATCCTTGTTGCAATGGCAATGCTTTCCCTGTTCTTCGGCGTACAGGCCGGAAATATGGCGGCAGTTGCAGCAGCAGGATATGCGAAGAATTTACGACACGATATTTTTTATAAGGTGCAGGATTTTTCCTTTAAAAATATCGACCACTTTTCAACATCAGGTCTGGTCACACGACTGACCACTGATATCACAAATGTACAGCAGGCATACATGATGAGTATCCGCCTTCTTGCCAGGGCACCGTTTATGATCATCCTGTCATGGATTATGACACTGACGATCAACAAACCGATCGCAGTGCTTTTCCTGATAGTTGTTCCTGTCCTTGGCGGTACACTGATCTTTATTGCGAAAAAGGCACATCCGCATTTCATCAAGGTCTTTGATGAATATGACAACCTGAACAATTCCGTTCAGGAGAATGTAAATGCCTCACGTGTAGTTAAGGCTTTCGTAAGAGAGGACTATGAGATTGAGAAATTCCATGGAATTTCCAGATATGTTTATGATCTGTTTACTAAAGCAGAGAAAATCGTTGCATGGAACTCACCGGTTATGATGTTTGCCATGTATACTGTAATTATTATCATTGTTGCAATTGGCGGAAGAGGAATTGTTCTCGGTGGCATGGAAACCGGTGAGCTGACAAGTATCATTGTCTACGCACTTCAGATTCTCATGTCCCTGAACATGGTAACTTTCGTGTTTGTTATGATCATGATAGCAGAAGCATCCACAGACCGTATTGTAGAGGTTCTGGATGAAGTTCCTGAGATGCAGGATAAAGCTGATGCAGTAAAGAATGTGGCAGATGGTTCCATTGACTTTAATCATGTAGATTTCAGCTATGCAGGAGAGGGAGGAAATCTTTCCCTGAAGGATGTAAATCTTCATATTAAATCCGGTCAGACAGTAGGTATCATCGGCGGAACCGGAAGTGCAAAGTCTACCCTGGTGCAGCTGATCCCCAGACTCTATGATGTCACAAAGGGTAATGTCCAGGTGGGAGGCGTGGATGTACGCAACTACAATCTGGAAGTACTTCGTGACCAGGTTTCCATGGTACTTCAAAAAAATGTGCTGTTCTCAGGAAGCATCTATGACAATATTCGCTGGGGTGATGAACATGCCAGTGAGGAAGAAGTTCGGAGGGTCTGTAAGCTGGCCCAGGCAGATGGATTCGTCAGTGAGTTCCCGGATGGCTACGATACAATGATCGTTCAGGGCGGTAACAACGTATCCGGCGGTCAGAAGCAGCGTCTGTGTATTGCAAGGGCTCTTCTCAAGAAACCGAAGATCCTGATCCTGGATGACTCTACCAGTGCAGTAGATACAAGAACAGATGCCCTGATACGTAAGGCTTTCCGCGAGGAGATCCCGAACACAACAAAGATTATTATCGCACAGCGAGTTTCTTCTATTGAAGATGCAGATCAGATCATCGTACTGGATGACGGTAAGATCGCAGGTGTGGGTACTTCAGAAGAACTGCTGAAGACAAATGATATTTACAGAGAAGTATATGAATCACAGGTCAAAGGAGGCGGAGACGATGAATAAGAAGAAAAAATTAGATCAGAACACCATCCAAACTGCCAAAAGACTTCTGAAATATATGACAGGAACCCATAAGATACAGTTTATCATCGTATTTATCTGCATCTTTATCAGTTCCGCAGCAAGTATTGCAGTATCCCTGTCCCTGAAATTTCTGCTGGATGACTTTATCATCCCGCTGATCGGACAGACAGATCCGAACTTTGCAGAACTCTATAAGGCACTTGCAGTCCTTGGCTGTATTTTTGCACTTGGTGTGATTGCCACATTTATTTATACCCGAATGATGGTTTATATCGGTCAGGGTGTGCTTAAAAGTGTCCGTGATGATATGTTCGAGCATATGCAGACTCTTCCGATCCGCTATTTCGACCAGAATACAAACGGATCTGTCATGAGCCTCTATACCAACGATACAGATACCTTGCGACAGATGATCAGCCAGGCGATCCCGCAGGCACTGATGGCGCTGTTTACGATCGTGGTTACCTTTATTTCCATGTTATTGTTAAGTCCGATGCTTACGATTCTGGCAGTTGTAATCATCTTTATCATGCTGAAGGTTACCAATAAGATTGGTTCCAACAGTGGCAAATATTTCATCCGTCAGCAGGTATCTCTGGCAGATGTGACCGGTTTCGTGGAAGAACGAATGAATGGTCAGCGTGTGGTAAAAGTTTTCAACCACGAAGATAAATCAAAAGAAGAATTCGATAAACTCAATGAAGCACTCTTCGAGAGTTCTGCAAACGCCAATAAATACGGAAACATGATGGGACCTGTGATCGGTAACATCGGTAACCTGCAGTTCGTACTGACAGCAGTACTTGGGGGACTTCTCTCTGTAACAGGTGTGGGCGGCATCACCCTCGGTGTTATGGCTTCCTATTTACAGTTCACCAAGAGCTTTACCCAGCCATTCATGCAGGTGGCACAGCAGTTTAATGCCATTGTTATGGCACTTGCAGGTGCAGAACGTATCTTCAGGCTCATTGACGAGAAGCCGGAAGAGGATGAAGGTTACGTAGAACTTGTTAATGCAAGAAAGGATGCCAACGGCAATATCACAGAATGCAAAGAGAGAACAGGCATGTGGGCATGGAAACATCCACATTCTGCAGATGGTTCCGTTACTTATACAGAACTGACAGGAGATGTCCGATTCGAAGATGTTACATTCGGATATAACCCGGACAAAGTTATTCTGAAAGACATCAGCCTCTTCGCCAAGCCGGGACAGAAACTTGCTTTCGTAGGTTCCACAGGTGCAGGAAAGACAACGATCACAAATCTGATCAACCGTTTCTACGATATTCAGGAAGGTAAGATCCGTTACGATGGAATCAACATTACCAAGATTAAGAAGGACGACCTGAGACGTTCTCTGGGAATCGTACTTCAGGATACTCACCTGTTTACAGGAACTATTAAAGAAAACATCCGCTACGGTAAACTGGATGCTACAGATGAGGAAGTATACGAGGCAGCAAGACTGGCTCATGCAGACCAGTTTATCAAAATGCTTCCAAAAGGATATGATACCATGTTAAGCGGAGACGGTGAGGAACTGTCCCAGGGACAGCGCCAGCTTCTCTCCATTGCAAGAGCAGCAGTAGCCAATCCGCCTGTACTGATCCTGGATGAAGCAACTTCAAGTATTGATACCCGTACAGAGAGTATCGTACAAAAAGGTATGGATAACCTGATGAAAGGCCGTACTGTATTTGTAATCGCCCATCGACTTTCAACCATCAGAAACAGCGATGCCATCATCGTACTGGATCATGGAAAGATCATTGAAAGAGGCGACCATGAAGACCTCATTAAGTTAAAAGGAACTTATTATCAGCTTTATACCGGTAAGCTGGAATTGTCATAAGGAACTATCAGAAAGACTGCAATTATTTCAGAACATGAATAATTGTGGTCTTTCTTTGCGGGCGTTGCGTTTTCTGCGTTATAATGCTATGATCGTACAGGTATGTGGATCACAGATGATGAAGTTCCGGTTTACGGATAAAAAAGAAAAATTATGCAGCAGCAAGGGAGAGATATACGATGGTAAAGATAGATCTGATCACTGGTTTTCTTGGTTCAGGGAAGACGACGTTTATCAGGAAGTATGCGCAGTATCTGATGGATGCTGGTAATAATATTGGAATTCTGGAGAATGATTACGGGGCTGTGAATGTGGATATGATGTTGCTTCAGGATCTGATGGGAGAGAACTGTGAGCTGGAGATGATCTCAGGAGGGTGTGATAAGGACTGCCACAGGAGGAGATTTAAGACGAAACTGATTGCTATGGGTATGTGCGGTTATGACCGTGTGATCGTGGAGCCGTCTGGGATTTTTGATGTGGATGAGTTCTTTGATATTCTTCATGAGGAGCCGTTAAATCGTTGGTATCAGATTGGGAATGTGATTGCAATTGTGGATTCTAAGCTGGAGCGTGATCTGTCAGAGGAGGCGGATTTCATTCTGGCTTCTGAGGTGGCAGATGCCGGATGCATTGTGATGAGCAAGAGCCAGGACGCATCACCCGAGGAAATCCAGGGTACGATTGAGCATGTGAATCAGGCGTTGGAGAAGGTTCATTGCAGCAGGAGATTTCATTGTGAAATGAATGGTGTGGATACTGATAATGTTATCCACAAGAATTGGGATGAGATGTCGAAAGAGGACTTTGACAGAATCGCATCCTGTGGATATGTGATGGCAAGCTACAGGAAACCGGAGTTTGAGGCAGAGGATGCCTTTACTTCTCTGTACTTTATGAATGTGAAGATGACTGAGAAGGAGCTGCGGGAAGCAGCTGAGAAGATTCTGTCTGATTCTGAATGCGGGCGTGTGTTCCGAATGAAGGGATTTATGAGAGTAGACAGTGACAGCGAAGACGGTTCTGGAAAGTCTGCTCAGACAGATAGCGAAGAACAGCAGTGGATTGAATTAAATGCTACGAAGAATGAAATTACAATCCGACCGCTTCATGTAGGACAGGAGGTCCTGATCGTGATTGGAGAAGAACTGCATGAGGAGAAAATTAAATCCTATCTGAAAATCTGAGATTTGAACGCAGGTCGCGAAGTGACTGCGTTCATGAGCAAGTAGCGAAGCGGATTGCGAATGTCGTTACTGTTCACTCCGTTCACAGTAACGTAGCCAAAATTCATTCCAGATTGCCTGCGGCAATGGAATTTTGGCTTGTATGTCTCGGGATTTTGGCATATTCATGCCAAAACACCTCGCGGGATAGTGGTGTGTGAACAGTAACGAATGTCTGCTTTACTTTATAAAAAAGGGCACTTGAAAAATCAGGTGCCCCATTGTATAATCTACTTAGAAGATGACCGGAAGCGTGTTCCGGTTGCCCTCTGTGATTAATTATAATGTTAAAAAGAAAGTAAGCATCTCACTTTGAGCGGGGGGATGCTTATTTCTTTTTATGTTGATCTATGTAAGTCAATGCCGTAAAAATTACTAACAATAAAGTAAGGACTTCCATTGTGTTCATCGGGCATCACCCTCCTTTCGTGAAACTGGAGGGCAGGGGTCGAAACTTTGCATCCGGGTCTGTTCAATTATACTTGTTCAGTATAACGTGAAAAATAGAAGATATCAAGTACTTTACGTTCTATATTATTAAAAACAAAACAGGGTATGAAGTTCATCGTAATCTGATGAAACTTCATACCCTGTTCATTTATTTTTATGGAGTTTTGTAACCGTAAGGATTATTTGGTAAACAGATCAACCAGATCCTGGCCGTCTTCGTAGCCCTGGCTCTTCAGCTCATTTACGAACCAGTCGTCTACGCCGTCTACAGCTTTCTTGAAAGAATCGATATCCATATCAGCTTTCTCTGTGAAGGTTACGCCGTTTTTGGATTCCCAGCGTTCTTTGATCTCATTGTCGCTGGAACGGTTGATGTAACGTTCATACTCAACTGCCTTCTGGCCACATTCGTCAACAACTGCCTGCTGTTCTGGTGTGAGGCCGTCGTAGATATCCTGATTGATGCAGAAGAACAGACAGTCATAAATTGCATCCCACATGGAACAGTAAGGCTGAACCTCCTGAACGCTTGCTGCGTCAATAGCAGGAAGTGGATTTTCCTCACCTTCAACCGTGTTCTGCTGAAGTGCTGTGTAAGTTTCTGACCAGTTCATGTTGGTGGCATCAGCGCCCCATCTCTTGTAGCATTCCATCAGAAGGTTGGAACCTGCTACACGAACCTTCAGGTTCTTCATATCATCTACAGATTTAATCTCGCGTTTGCTGTTAGTCAGTTCACGGAAACCGTTTTCTGCGATGCCCATGCAGTGGAGTCCGTACTCACCCAGGATTTCCTTCAGCTTCGCACCTGCTTCGCCGTCGAATTTCGCATCTGCATCATCGTAAGAATCATAGACAAATGGAAGAGAAACAACGTTGAAACGTGGATCAAATGCAGAGTAGATCAGGTTGGAGTGCATGGAGATCTGAACCGGGTCCCCATTCATCAGAGCCTGAATACCTTCGGACTGGTTGCCGTTTGTAAGCTGGTCAGCTGCATAAATATTGACTTTAACCTTTCCGCCTGTAGCTTTTTCCATCAGTTCACCGAACTTACGTCCGCCGTCAGCCCAGGTACTTGTCTCAGTAGTGGAGCATGCAAAGTTCCAGGTTGTTTCCGGCCAGTCCAGATCACTGTAATCTTCCACTGTGTTGAAGGAATCCTTTGTGAAAAGGTCAACCAGATCCTGGGCATCGTCATAGCCCTGGCTCTTCAGTTCGTTTACAAACCAGTCATCGATACCGTCAACTGCTTCTTTGAAGGAGTCGATGTCCATATCTTCTTTTTCTGTGATTGTTACACCGTTCTGGCTTGCCCAGCGTTCTTTGATCTCGTCATCTCCGGAACGGTTGATGTAACGCTCATATTCAACTGCTTTCTGTCCTGCCTCGTCAACAACTTCCTGCTGTTGTGGTGTGAGACTGTTGTAGATGTTTTCGTTGATACAGAAGAACAGGCAGTCATAAATTGCATCCCACATAGAGCAGTAAGGCTGAACCTCCTGAACACTTGCAGCGTCGATAGCGGGAAGCGGATTCTCCTGACCTTCTACTGTGTTCTGCTGAAGTGCTGTGTAAGTTTCTGACCAGTTCATGTTTGTGGCATCAGCGCCCCATCTCTTGTAGCATTCCATCAGAAGGTTGGAGCCTGCTACACGAACCTTCAGGTTCTTCATATCGTCTACAGATTTAATCTCATGTTTGCTGTTTGTGATTTCGCGGAAACCGTTCTCTGCAATACCCATGCAGTGGAGTCCGTACTCACTGAGGATTTCTTTCAGCTTTGCACCTGCTTCGCCATCGAATTTCGCATCTGCATCGTCGTAAGAATCATAGACGAACGGAAGAGAAACAACGTTGAAACGTGGATCAAATGCAGAGTAGATCAGGTTGGAGTGCATGGAGATCTGAACCGGGTCCCCATTCATCAGAGCCTGAATACCTTCGGACTGGTTGCCGTTTGTAAGCTGGTCAGCAGCGTAAATGTTGACTTTGACTTTGCCGCCTGTGGCTTTTTCCATCAGTTCACCGAACTTACGTCCGCCATCAGCCCATGTACTTGTCTCAGTAGTGGAGCATGCGAAGTTCCAGGTCATTTCCGGCCAGTCAAGGTCGCTGTAATCTGCGATTGTGTCAAAGGAGTTATTGCCGTCTCCTGCGTCCTTGGAAGCTGTGTCAGAGGAAGCGGAGGACTGATCACCTGTGTAGGAGCCTTCTTTTGCAAGAGCTTTCGGAAGGAAAGTGGAGGTGATCGGGATGTATGTAACGATCAGAAGAACTGCAACGCAGGCTGCGATCATTGGCACAACTGCCCTTGAGATCTCCTGCAGAGTAACTTCCAGACCTTTTTTGATCTTGATGCTGATTGCTACGAAAAGGTTTACACCTACAGGAGGAGTTACCTGTCCGATTGCAAGGTTTACAGTTGCCATAACACCGAATGCTACTATATCGTATCCAAGAGCCTTACATACAGGAAGCATGATCGGAATGAAGATGTACATAGCGGAGTTTGCATCGATGAAGCATCCTGCGATCAGGAAGATGATATTTACGATCAGCAGGAAGGTAAACTGATTGTGTGCGATGCTTCCAAGTAAATTGGAGGCTGCATCTGCAATACCGAATTTGGTACATACAAAGGAGAACAAAGAGGCACTTGCTACGATGAGCATGATACCGCCGGTTGTCTTTGCTGAGTCTACCAGGATGTCAAACATATCGCGGATAGAAACTTCGCGGTAGATGACCATACCTACGAAGAGTCCGTATACAACGGATACGGCTGCTGCTTCTGTTGGTGTGAAGATACCGCCGTAGATACCGCCCAGGATGATGATCGGCATCAGGAATCCCCAGAAAGCATCTTTAAAAGCGTCCCAGCGTTCTTTGCCTGAGGCTTTTTCTCTGGATGGTTTGATGTTGTGTTTCTTTGCTTCCAGCATTACTACGATTACCAGTGCCACGCCCATAAGAAGACCTGGTACGATACCTGCCATGAACATATCTGCGATGGATGTGCCTGTGATGGAGGCATATACAACGAAGGCGATACTTGGCGGGATGACAATGGCGATGGAGCTTGAGGTTGCCATCAGTGCTGTGGAGAATGGTGCGGAGAAACCGCCCTGTTCTACCATTGCAGGGATCAGTACGGCGCCAAGAGCTGCAACAGTTGCAGGGCCGGAACCGGAGATGGCGCCGAAGAAGCAGGCTACGATAACACATACGATGGCGATACCGCCTTTTTTGTGTCCTACACAGGTATCAACGAATTTGATCAGTCGCTTGGAGATACCGGCTTTTGCCATGATGTTTCCTGACAGTACGAAGAATGGGATTGCCAGGAGCAGGAATTTGCTGATTCCTGAGTACATGTTGGTTGCTACGATCGTCAGGGATGTACCGGAGTAGAGAATTGCGCATACGGAGGAAAGTCCGAGGCAGATTCCGATGGGTACACCCAGGATCAGGAATATGAAGAAGGAGATAAATAAGATTGCACTGATCATTTATTTGCCCTCCTTTTTGTCTGTTGTGATTGTGTTCATGTTACTTTTTGTGCTGTTGTCGGTATTTTTGGCGCTGTCGGTTTTGCAGCAGAAGTCCAGACAGAATTCAATGAAGTGAAGGATCATGCATCCTGCACCGATGGGTACGAAGGACCAGAAGATCCATTCAGGCCAGTTTAATACGAAGGTTCTTTTTCCATTCTGAAGCTGAGTGATTACCTTGTCCATTCCGTATTTGAAAAGGATGACGCTGAAGATGATGCTCAGGACTGTGATCAGAATTACGGATGGTTTCTTCAGTTTCTTTGGAAGGCGGTCTGTGACCAGTGTCAGGCTGACCAGTTCTCCTTCGCGGCAGGCCAGTGCGGCTGCCAGCAGGGTGATGAGTACGAATACCGCTACTACAAGTTCTTCTGTGAAGGACCAGGAACGGTGGATGACTTTACGGGAAAATACGTTTCCCACAGTCAGCACCAGGATCAGCAGTGTGGAGATCACAAGGACGATCTTTTCTACTGCAGCCAGTGCGTTCATGATTTTTTTGTAGATTTTCATGCTCTCTACTCCTCTCAAAAAATTTGCTGCTGTTTTTCGGAATTTGGAGCAGATTCAAGGCAGATGGAATGTAATGGTTATAATATGTAATTAGTTACATTTTTCATCTGTGGTGAATTCTGTTGTCTGCGAAAAACAGAAGTAGTGTTTCGGTTTCAGATCGACAGCCTGGTAAAGAAAGTATGTCTCGTGTGTCAGGGCATTTTTGACATAAAAAAAGTCCGCCCCACGCAGGGACGGACATATAATATTCCGTAACCACCCTGTTTCAGCTTTGAAACAAGTACGATTCTGCAACGTACCGATATACGCGGCTCCTGTAACGGGGGGCGGCCGGGGAAGCTTACTGTGAATACGGTTATATCTGTAATGATGGTATTCAAGGGTTCGGCTTTCCTTCTCGGGGATGATATTCGAAACAGGTCTGTCGCTGCATTTCACCGGACTGCAGCTCTCTGGGGACAGGGGGACTGTTTTTACTGGTTCCCTTCGTTGAATTTATGCGTTATAGGTTTAGCTGTTTAAAAAGCTAAAGCAATTTTAACGCTGTTTGTTTTGAAAGTCAAGAGGTTTTTGTAAGTATTTGGGGGAAGTTTGTTGGTGTGGGGCGTACACAGACAATAAGGGACGCGCGAAGCAGCATCTCTCTGCAGGTTCAGTTCCGGGGGCTAAGTAACTCTAAGGTGGAGGAAATCCGCTAAAAGCATGAAGAAAAATGCAAAACTCGCTCCGTCGCAGACTCCGCTCAGACAGGTTGCTATTTTTCTTCATAACGCGGATTTCCCCCACCTAAGAGTTACTAAGCCCCCTCCAGATTCACCTGCAGAGAGATGCTGCTTCGCGCTGGCTATTGGCTGTGTAAGAGAAAATGGATGAGGTGGTGGGAGCGGAGGGGTCAAGTGAAAAGAATCAGTTGTTACTCTTGACAATCGAATGATTTTCTGCGTATATTGTAAAAAATAAAATATTAAATATTGGATAAGTAAAATTATGAAAATAAATGAGTAAAAGCTACAAAGATGAGCAGAAAGAGGTAAAGATCATGGATTTAAAGAATTATTCAACAGGTGTACAGCATATCGGGATTCCGACGAATGATATTGACAAAACGGTGGAGTTTTATCATAAGCTGGGATTTGAGACGGCGTTTGAGACTGTGAATGAGGAAGCGAATGAGAAGGTTGTTTTTCTGAAGCTGGGAACTTTGGTTGTGGAGACTTATGAGAATCATGCGGCGAAGATGGAGCATGGGGCGATTGATCATGTTGCGCTTGATGTGAGAGATATTGAGGAGATTTTCCAGTATATTAATGAAGCTGGTTTAAACTCCACACAGGATACCATTCATTTCCTGCCATTCTGGGAAAATGGTGTAAAATTCTTTACCATTGAGGGTCCGAATAGGGAGAAAGTGGAATTCAGTCAGTATCTGTAAAACAGAAAAAGTTACGGAATATACCTACATAATAAAATTCCGAACATAATAAAATGAAGCAGTAAAGCCGATACATTGACTGGAAACAGTGTGTCGGCTTTTTCACTGTCCGAAATAGACTGTAGCAGTAAAAACCGGGAAAAATAAAGGGATATTAAAGGGAAGAGAAAGATGAAATATTTAAAGAAGTGGTATATTAATCTGTCGATACAGAGAAAAATTCTGTATTGTACGTTAGGGGTAGCATTGGTTGTTCTGTTGGCTGCCAGTGTTTCGCAGTATATGTCTGCATCTTCAATTGTGACAGAACAGACAAGGAAGCAGTCTGCGGGAGTGGTGAACGAGTTGTCGGTGAATTTGGATCATTATTTTGATATGGTGAGGAATTCATTTGAGTATATTGCAAATAACAATACGGTTCAGGAGGAATTGGAGTCTGATGAACCATATAAATCGGATGGCACAGAGCTGTATTCCTATTATTCAAGATCGGGGCAGATCAGAAGGCTGCTTTTGCAGGGATATACAAGTATTTATATGAATGATATCCAGCTGTATGGTTATAACGGAGCAAATCATCTGCTGGCAAATAATCATGAGATTAATGAAAATACCGCTCAGACATCCTGTGAACTGGCGGAGCAGGCAAAAGGACGCTGTATTTATTATAATGCTTCTGAGGAAGGTCTGATGTATATGGCAAAGCAGATCAAAGATTCTCTGACTATGAAGCCAGTGGGAATATTGAGAGCATCTATTAAGCTGAGCTATCTGAAAAAAATGACGATCACAGCCAGAGATTCTTTGGCTGCACATATTTTTCTTCTGGACAATGACAAAAATGTTCTGATAGAGAGTGCAGAGAATGATGCGACAATCAGTGACAGAAGCTGGATAGAAAAAATATCAGGCAACACAGGAGAATTTCTGTTTACTGCAGATGGACAGGGTTATGACTGTGTATATCAGAGAAGTTCTGACACAGGACTTACAGTTGTAGGAATGATTCCTATGAGTTTCTTGCAGAAAACAGCCAGAGGATTACAGAAAACGACAATCATGCTTATTCTGGCAAGTTTGATGTTGTGTATTTTTCTTGCTAATATTCTGGCAAAGGGAATCGCTGGTCCGATCAAGCGTACAAGTAAAGCAATGCAGCAGTTTGCGGAGGGTGACTTTTCTGTCCGTCTTCCGGAAGGAAGACGTGATGAGATTGGAGCCATGAATTCTGTTTTCAACCAGACGATAGAGAAAATAGAGCAGCTGATAAAACAGGTTGTGGAGATGGAAACAGTTAACAAAGATATTGAATTCCAGGCTTTGCAGGCACAGATCAATCCGCATTTTCTTTATAATGTACTGGATACGATCAACTGGATGGCGCGAAAGAAGGGCGAGGATAATATTTGTCATATGGTTACTTCTATCAGCAGTCTGATGCGTGCAAGTATCAGTAATAAAAGAAGTATGGTTTATATTCGTGAGGAAATAAAATATGTACAGGATTATCTTTACATACAGGAAACCAGATATGGAGATAAATTTACATCTTATATTGAAGTGGATGAGAGATTAAATGAATTAGAGATTCCGAAGATGACTATTCAGACACTGGTGGAAAATGCGGTAGTTCATGGTGTGGAAAATGCGACATGGGACTGTTTCCTTTATGTTTCAGGAGAAATTACAGATGGAATGGCAGTATTTACAGTAAAGGATGATGGAGTTGGAATGTCACAGGAGCAGTTGGAGAAACTGATGGGGACAGAGGAAGAGCCAGATCATGAAGCAGAGCGGACACATACTCATCTGGGAGTGTATGCGGTGAGAAAGAGACTGGATTATGTATATCAGAACAAGGCAAGGATGAGCATTACATCAGAACCGGGGAAGGGAACACAGGTAATACTGGAAATCCCGATGAACGGTAATGTCGGAGTTACCTACAGGAAATGTGATGAACCTGTTAATGAAAATAACAAAAAAAGGGGAGACGAGAGATAATGGAATTGCAGGTAATGATATTAGATGATGAATATATTATTCTGGATGGTTTATGTTCGTTTCCATGGAGCGATTATGGATACCGTATATCCGCAACTGCAAGGAACGGATTGGAAGGGCTGGAGAAACTGGAGCAGGCGAAACCGGATTTGATCCTTACAGATGTGAAGATGCCGGGAATGGATGGACTGGATTTTGCAGAAAAAGCACATGAGATTTATCCCAATGCGGTTATAGTGATACTGACAGGATATGACAGTTTTGCCTACGCTCAGAAAGCAATCAGCATTGGTGTGGAAGAATATCTTCTCAAACCTGTGGACTATGATGAGTTAAAGGCAATGGCTGCCCGGATTGCAGGGGAAATTCATGCAAGGAAGGAAAAACAGCAGGAAATCCGGGATCTGAAGAAATATTTCAACAGGTCAGTTCCGCAGCTGAGATCCAAATTTGCGGGAAATCTTCTGTATGGAAGAATCCAGGGAAAAGGAGTTGTAAAAGAGCAGGCAGAATCTCTGAATCTGACAATAGAGAAATATATTGTGTGTGTAGGGCGAAAAGTTGTTGGAGAAAATAAAATCCATACAGGAGATAAATGGATAGAGGAATTTGCATGCATCAATATTTTTGAGGAAATTTTTAATGATTTTGGAATTCATGTTTTGAGCGATTATAATACAGCAACTGCAGAATATAATTTTATTCTTTTGTTTGAAAAGGAAGAAGAAAACGCAGTATGTATGGAAAAAGCATTGCAGGCATGCAGTAAGATACAGGTAGAAGTAGAACGGTATCTGAAAGCACATATGAATTTTGGATTGAGCGATGTGGAAGTGGACGAATATCAGGCAAATGCACAGTACCGTAAGGCACAGACAGCATGCAGGCAATGTGTTTATCTGGGTACGAATATCATACTCAGATACGAAGATCTGCAATATAAAAAACAGACAGACTTTGTGATTACTTCCGGTGAAAAAACACATTTTATGATGACTTTGTTTCAGGACAGTTTTGAGAAAGCGGAGGATGAACTTCATCAGATATTTCGAAACGCACCGGAAGATGTATCTCCGGTGAAATTTGCAGCAATGGATTTACTTTTGGGATGTATGAAATTTCCATATATCTGTGCAGTTGACAGTGAAATTCATAATAAAAACTGGAATCTTTCTGTGCTTCAGGATGGAATAAAAAGAATCTGTCAGTGCGAGAACACAGAAGAGGTGTTGAATTGTCTGCTGAATCTGTTTGGAACGCTGATTAAACAGAATACAGAAGGAACTGATGAACGGAACCGGAAACTGGTTCAGAGTGTTCTTTCTTACATTGAGAAGAATTATTCAGGAGATTTATCTATGGATGATCTGACTGAGAAATTCCATGTAAGCAGAACCTATATCAGCCGCCTTCTTAAGAAATATGCCGGAAAGAGTTTTCTGGAATATCTGACAGATGTCCGGTTCCAACAGGTGGAGAAACTGATTGCAGATAATAAATATAAACAATATGAAATCGCAGAAATGGTAGGATACAAAGACTTTGGATATTACATAAAAGTATTCAAAAAGCGTTACGGCATTACACCCAATGAATTCAGAAAACACATATAAACAATGAGGTCAACTGTATCAGGTAAGTCATTTAATCGAATCAGGCAAGTAGCGAGGCGGATGATTTTATCTACCTGACGATAGAACAGGAGATTTGTGCACAGTATAAAATTTGTGCACAAATCTCCTATTTTTACTTTTATTTCCAATTGTTTATAAAAGGCAGAAAGACTAAAATAAAATCATCAAGAACGAGGAAACACAAATTAAAAGGAGGAAACAAGTAAATGAGGAAAATGAAAAAAGTGTTATCACTTGCCATGACGGCAGCTATGTCAGCCAGTCTTCTGACAGGCATGGGAGCAGTTACAGCTTCTGCGAAGAAATCGGACGATGGAAAAAGAACGAAGATTACTGCTTTATTAAATTCAACAGAATCGACAGAACAGTATCAGGTTTATGACTATTTGTTGAAAAATTTATGTGATGAGAAAGGCATTGACTATGAAATAGAAATGGTTAATGATAAACAAGATTATTTTACGAAATTACAGATGTATATCAATAGTGATACATTACCAGATATCTTCGGATGCCCCAATGGAACACTTTCTAAAGCATGTAAAGACATTGATGCATTAGTGGATTTAGGTGCTGAGTTAGATCGAAATGGATATGCGGATAAGATGAATGGTGCGGTACGAGATTTCCTTACAGATGCAGATGATGGTAATTTGTATCTTTTCCCACAGGGATTATATTGTGAATTCTTTATGTATAGGAAGGATCTCTTTGAAAAAGCCGGTATTAAAGAAACTCCGACAACATGGAAAGAATTTGAAGAAGACTGTCAGAAACTTGCGGATATAGGAGAAATTCCGGTTATTATCGGTGGTTCAGATGTATGGCAGATTATGAGATATCTTTCATTCTCTCCATGGAGAGTAACAGGTCCGGAATTTATCACTGGATATCAGGCTGGAACAGACTCTTTTGCCAAAAATGAAGCTGCCAAATATGGTGTAAATCTGGTTTATGATCTTGGAACAAAAGGATATTTTGAACCAGGATTTGCAAGTGTAGATTACACTTCAGCCACAAACTTATTCTATGGTGGCACTGGTGGAATTTTCTACAGTGGTTCAGGTCAGATCAATCTTGCTGAGGATATGTATGATGCAGGTCAGATAGGATTTTTCCCTGTGCCTGACACAGAAGAAATGGATAATATGGAGACAAATATTCCAATTCACGCAGGATTTGGTATTGGATATAATAAGGCTACATATGACGACACTATGCAGGAATTCTTTGATTATGCATGTGAACATTATTCAGAGGCTTGTTACAACAAAGGAAATATTTTCTCACCGTTTAACGATGATATTCCAGAAGGACTTCCACAGCTTTTCTATGATCTTCAGCCGTTATTTGAAAATGCTGAAACAGCATGGACCTCATGGGATGATAAGCTTGATTCAGAAAATCTGACCCAAATTGCAGATGAACAGCAGAAACTAGCTCAGGGAATTACTACTCCGAATGAATTCATCGAAACCTGTGATTCTTTTGTAAAAA
>OOCM01000595.1_pt1 | contig 34076 bp, 26 predicted proteins | sample 1671111 | NCBI WGS metagenome assembly OOCM01 (sample SAMN06348123, study PRJEB24527) | human gut metagenome | biome: human gut; feature: ankylosing spondylitis patient; material: feces | host: Homo sapiens | place: China | collected 2015-10 | reverse complement strand
ACTTTAATTCAATAAAGTAAAAATACAAAGGCGTATTGACTCACATAACAATGAGTTGATATGCCTTTTTATATTTTATTATTTAACAAAATATTTATTTAATTAATGAAGGAATTATTATGAAGCTTGAAAATTATGAAGTACATCTGCCGAGTTACTCTATCGGTAATGCAATTTATGATAAGATTGGTCCCGTCTGTGAATCATACGGCAGAACGGTTCTTATAATCGGTGGAAAAAAGGCTCTTGCAGCTGCACTTGACAAAATTAAAGAAGCTGTATCTCACACAGCACTTGAAATTATCGGTGTCGAACTTTATGGAAATGACTGTACATACAAAACTGTTGATATACTTCGTGCATTACCTCTATACAGCAAAGCTGACATGGTATTTGGTGTAGGCGGCGGCAAAGCACTTGATACAGTAAAATGCCTATGCATAACGGATGACAAACCTGTATTTACATTTCCTACAATTGCATCAAATTGTGCTGCTTGTACATCTGTCTCAATTATGTATAATAGTGACGGAACTTTTTTAAAGCCTAACTTTTTTGTCCGCCCTGCAATGCACGCTTTTATTGATACCGAAATCATTGCAAAAGCCCCTGTCCGCTATATGTGGGCAGGTATCGGTGACACATACGCCAAATATTACGAAGCTTGTATTTCATCAAGGGACGAACGTCTTGAACATTTTACGGCACTTGGTGTTTCTATAAGTGTTATGTGCCAGAAACCGCTCCTTGAATATGGTGCAAAAGCATACGAAGACCACAAAAAAGGACTATGTACATATGAAGTTGAACAGGTAATACTTGCCATTGTCGTAACCACAGGCATTGCGTCTATTTTCCTGACAAAGGATTACACGCCCGATTACAACAGTGGTCTCGCACATGCAATATTTTACGCACTGACATCATATCCTGTAATCGAAAAAAATCATCTGCACGGTGAGATTGTCGGTTTCGGCGTACTTTTAGCCCTTCTTGTTGATGGACAAGACGAAGAATTTGAAAAAATATATCTGCTTAACAAATCAATTTCTCTTCCTGTATCACTCGACGAAATCGAAATCAGCAAAGAACAATGGGAAGAAAGCACTGACAGAATACCGGATATGTCAGATGTAGCACACTACCCATACAAAGTTACAAAAGAAATGCTTAAAAATGCTATGGCAAGACTTGAAGAAAAAGTCAGAAAAGATAACCATGTCAGATAATTCCAGCAAAAACAATGGACTTTGTATAATATTCGGCGTTTCGTTCGTATGGTTTACAACACATTTTGATACAAAATAATCTTTTCTGCCCTATTCGGTTTCTATTTTTGCTGGAGATGGTATTGTCTGTATCTTTGTAAAGAAATATACATATTTGAATATTATAAGAAATATGATAAACACTCTTCCATATATGTTCGACATTGCAATCATTGCAAGAACAAGCATACATGATGCAGGTATCAATATACAAAACTTTGTTTTAAGCGTCATTGCACGATTTTTCACAAAACTATCCAAATGCTTTTTATAAAGCTTTGTTTTTGTAAACCACTTATGAAAACGCTCTGACCCTTTTGCAAAACAAAAGGAAGAAAGTAAAAGAAATGGCGTAGTTGGCAATACCGGCAGAATAACACCAATCGCACCAAGTGCCATTGAGATAAATGCCGCTGCAAGCCAAAGAATTTTAATTGGATTTTTTATAATATTTTTCATTTATAATTATAATACCTTTCATTTATAATATTGTTATGCATATCTAAGTTGTATTAGCTGCAACTAACTATTGGCATTATAAACAAAAAAATATACATATGTCAAATGGTAAATTATATTACTCATCTGACATATGTATTTTACTCATTAAAATTATCATATCAAATATAATTATTATTAATCAAGAAGTTTTGCGAATTCTTCTTCAGGCAGCGGTTTTGAAAAATAAAATCCCTGAAGATAATCGCATCCATATTCTTTAAGACAGTCTGCCTGCTCTTTTGTCTCCACTCCTTCTGCGACCACTTTCATATCAAGTCTGTGTGCGAGCTCAATAATTGACATTACTATATTATTATATTTTTTATTTTCACCAAGTTTTTGCACAAACCCCATATCAAGCTTTATTATATCAAAATCGTAATCTCTTAATGTGCTGAATGATGACATACCACTTCCGAAATCATCAATAAGAAGCTTTACACCGTTATCGTGAAGCTGCATAAGAAAATTGGTACCTTTACCGGAAACATCTGCATATGCCGACTCAGTTACTTCATAATTAACCATCTGTTTTGAATAGTGTTCATCTTTTACATCATCAATAATCAAATCCATGATTTCATCATCCATCAGATCCATTCTTGATAAATTGACTGCGACACGAACAATCTTTTTTCCGTTTTTATATCTATTTTCCATAAATCTACGGACACTTTTATGTACATATGTATCAAGCTTTGTTATGTGCCCGCTTTCTTCAAGTGCAGGAATAAATTTACCCGGTAGTATTACGCCTTTTGGTGAAACCCAGCGTACAAGAGCTTCCGCCGATGCTATCTGTTTCGTTTTTGCATCATATATAGGCTGATAAAACACTTTTATCTCACTATTTTTTATAGCATCATCCAGCTGAATCAGAGCAAGACTTCTTTGCTCATAATCATATTTCATGTCTTCATTAAATATAGCATACGGCTGTACATACTGATTAGGTATATATAATTTTGCAAGCTTTGCCCTGTCACACATATCAGAAACACTCAAATCCGTGTCTTTCGGTATATAATAAATGCCGCATCTTACATATATATCTACTTTCATCCCATCTTTATCATAAACACGATGAAGTATTAATGTGAGCTTTTCAAAATCCAGATTGTTCTTATCAACCAGCACAACAAATCGGTCTGCTTCTATCCTTGATATTGCAAGCGGTTTCAAAAATGAAGTCTGTAAAGTATTAACAGCCTGATGTAACACCGTATCTCCTGCTGCATAACCATATAAATCATTAATCGCCTTAAACTTCTGAATATTAAAATATAAAAGTGCAAAATCTTTGTCAGGATTATTTTTAATTATATTTTCTGCTTTATGAACAAATCCTTCACGATTTAATGCACCCGTAACACTATCAGTCTCGAGTTCTTTTGTCATATCTTCAACAACAACAAGAATAATACCTTTTTTCTTATCAAACCAGTGATAGCTGTATCTTTCAACTTTATTTTTTATATTATAAACATTAAATGAATACACTCCAGCTATATTCATGTTATCATTAAGGTAATCAAGTGCCGTACATTTTAAGAACTGCTCTTTACTTTCATTGGCAATTCTTATCTCACTCATCTGCTTTACTATATCATCATATACATATGACTTCTGTTCTTCAAATTCCATGCCCTCAAAGTGAGCAGCACGCATATACAGATTTCCTTTACAACTGTCTATAATTCCGATTCCTATATAATCATTGTTATACAGAATTTTACTTATCTCTTTGTCAATATATTTTAATGTTCTGTCTTTCCAGACCGCATATGCTTCAATATGACCGTTGTACGGATTTTTTATAAGACTGACACGCACTTTGTATAATTTCAAATTGCCATTTTCACCATAATAACTATGATAAAATTGTATATTACGTTCACCTTTTTCAAAGTCTTCCAACAGAGCTTTTCTGGTGAAACCGTTCTTAAACTCTTCCAGATTATATCCATCAGAAATATTAGGATATATGTATTTATCAAGCCAGCATCTCACAGAAATATTATTTAATTCATTGTCATTATACTTATGCTTACGTGTTATAAGAGCAAGCATCTTATCATCCGTAACATCTATATATATAGAACAAACCCTATCCTTTTCTCCCGTCAGCAGAAAGTTCATTCTTTCCTGATATAGCTTTTCATGATGCCCTGTATCAATACTCAATGATTTATCCATATGCATTACCTACCAAATTTTACACGTCTAATATATTTCATATTAATAATGATAACATAAAAAAGCCGGAAATCAATATTAATTTTCAATAAAGATTTCCGGCATAAAACCATTTTTTTTATTTAGAAAACAAGTCTATTATTATTTTGTACCAAAAATTCTGTCTCCAGCATCGCCAAGACCCGGACATATATATGCATTTTCATTGAGTTGTCTGTCAAGATGTCCTACATAAATCTGAACATCCGGATGAGCCTTATGAAGCTTCTCAAGACCTTCCGGTGCAGCTATAATACACATAAATTTAATTTTCTTGCCACCATGCTTTTTAATCTGATCAATTGCATCTACTGCTGAGCCACCTGTTGCAAGCATTGGATCTGTTACAATTATAAGCCTTTCTTCAATAGGGCTTGGAAGTTTGCAATAATATTCATGCGGTTCATGAGTTTCCTCATCTCTATACATACCAATATGACCTACTTTTGCAGTCGGTACAAGGGCAAGAATACCTGAAACCATACCAAGACCAGCTCTAAGAATCGGAACAACCGCAAGTTTACGTCCAGAAATCATAGGAGTCATGCATTTTTCAATTGGAGTTTCAATCTCTACATCTTCAAGTTCAAGATCTCCCATTGCCTCAAAACCTTCAAGCATAGCAATCTCTTCTACAAGCTTTCTGAATTCATTAGTTCCTGTTTCCTTATCTCTCAAAATCGAAATTTTGTGCTGAATCAACGGATGTTCAAAAATTGTAATATTTTTTTCTTCTTTAAAATTCATTATAACCTAACCTCTGTTTTTCCATCTATATAGATGTATTATTTGCTTTTTAATTATTTTTCATCATCTGTGTTGCTTACATATACACCACGGCTTTGGTCTCCGCTTGGATTTACACCAAACCTATAATCATTACCCGGTAAAACAGCATTGAGGATAATACCTGCAATAGCTGCGATAGCAAGTGCTGTGAGTGTAATATGCGTTTCACCTATTGTGAATGTAAGTCCATTTGAAAAACCAAGACCGCATACAAAGATTACACCGGCAATTATAAGGTTACGTGACTTTGTAAGGTCTACCTTATTTTCAACAACATTTCTTACACCAATAGCTGAAATCATACCATAAAGCATAAATGATACACCACCGATTATGGCTGCCGGCATTGTAGAAATAATCTCTGAAAACTTAGGTATAAATGAAAGTATCACTGCAAGGCCTGCAGCAATTCTTATTACTCTTGGGTCATATACCTTTGAAAGTTCAAGGACACCTGTGTTTTCTCCATATGTAGTATTAGCAGGTCCACCAATAAGACCTGCAAACGCTGTAGCAAGTCCATCACCCATTATTGTTCTGTGAAGACCCGGATCTGCTATAAAATTCTCATCAACAGTAGCTGATATAGCTGACATATCTCCAACATGTTCCATCATTGTTGCAATAGCGATAGGTGCCATTACAAGAATTGCTGTAATATCAAACTTGCAAATCTGGAATTTTGGAAAACCAATCCAGCTTGCTGATGAAACAGATGCAAAATTAAGTATTGCTGAACCATCAGGATTTGTAACTCCAAATGCATTAAGAATCAATGCAAAAGCATATGAAATGATTACACCCATAAGGATAGGAATAATCTTAAACATTCCCTTGCCCCAGATATTAAATATTATTATTACGGCAAGTGCAACTACAGCAAGAAGCCAGTTAGTTGAAGCATTAGATATTGCTGATGAAGCAAGTGAAAGACCAATACAAATAATAATTGGTCCTGTAACTACCGGTGGAAGGAATCTCATAACTCTGTTCACACCGACAAGCTTAAAAATTAAAGCTATAACAAGATATAACAGACCTGCTACAACGATACCGCCACATGCATATGCAGCTTTCTCGTTAGCACCCATATCGGCATAAATTCCTGTATTGAGATTGGCTACTGTATAAAATCCACCAAGAAATGCGAATGATGAGCCAAGAAATGCAGGAACTTTAAATTTTGAGCAGACATGGAAAATTAATGTTCCAATACCGGCACAAAACAGTGTAACAGATACTGTAAGACCTCTTGTTATTGGTTCGCCACATGAATTCTGAAAATATCCTGCTACAAGAATAGGTACCAGAATAGTAGCTCCGAACATGGCAAACATATGCTGTATTCCAAGAATCAGCATTTTCGGAATTCCGAGCTGTCGTGCATCACGAACAGCTTCTTGATTTTTCTCGTTCATTAGTTTTTCTCCCTATTAAAAATAATTTACATAATGATAACATATTTTACCCAGTTTTTAAACATGCTTTTTCATTTAAAAAACAGCAATTTAAAAAATAGCAAATATATCTGTACTTTCTTGAAGTGTCTTTGCTATAGCCTTATTTTCTTTCATTTTGCTACTGATATTAACTATATCTTCAACAAGGTTCTGTGTATTTTCTGCCGTGCTGTTGACACCCTCCGCACCTTCATCAACCGCAGCCGTAATAGTGTTAATAGAACCTGCTATCTCATCAATGTTTTTCTTTAAAACGTCAGTTTTTAATACAAACTCATTCATAGCATCCTCAATATATGATGCATTATTTTTATATGAAGCACCACTATCAACAAACCTTTCAAATTCAGGGAGTATCGTCTGCTGCATATATTTAACAAGATTGTTAGCGTTATCTGATAAATTAGATACTGCTTTAACTACAACCGAATTTATCTGCTGTATTCTGTTTGCTGTTTCTCTGCTTGAATCTGCAAGCTGGCGTATCTCTTCTGCAACAACCGCAAATCCTTTTCCTGCTTCTCCAGCCCTCGCTGCCTCAATCGATGCATTCAATGCAAGAAGATTGGTCTGGCTTGATATACTTAAAATATCATTAGTCAGATTATTAACCTGGTCAACACTTTTGCTGTCTTCAATCGCATTATTTAGTACTTCCAGTATCTCACCAACCTTTTCACTTGTCTGTTCCATATTGTTTCTGGCATTACTTTCCATATTATCAGCATCTTCTTTCATCTGCTTAGAAAATGTATTAATTTCATTTGACTTTGATGCTATTATATCAACGTCTTCACGTACATTATTCGCACTGTCATTAATAACATTAACTGATTGTCCTACATCCTGCATAGTTGCAGATAATTCTTCTGTCATTGCTGATAAATCAGAAGCACTATCATTAGAAGCAGCCACACTTTTATCTACGGCCTCTACAACGCCTTCCATCAGGTTTGTATTATCAATAATCAGTTTAAGTATTCCCTGAAGTTTTTCCATAAAAATATTAATTCCATTACCGAGATCAGCAATCTCATCATTAGACAGTATTGTAACTCTCTTAGTAAGATCACCTTCTCCATTATCTATTCCACTTATAATTTCCCTAATATCTTTATTCGTTGCAAGTATCGGTTTTATAATATATTTCATAACACAATACAATGCTGTAAGCAGTAACAATATACTTATTGCAATAATAACAATACTACATATAAGAGAACCGGTATATACTGCCGAAAGTCTTTCTCTTGCAGTTGAAGCTGTAGAATTAGCATGTTCTTTTAATACATTTATATTTTCCTGTATTGCACTGCTGCTATCGCTTACTACTCCGTTTGCCAATGCATATGCCTCTTCTTTCTTACCAAGTGCACTATATGCCATAATACTTCCAAGCTCTTTTTTCATAATTTCATAATTCTGTACAAGTGAATTATAAACGTCCTGATCAGAATCACTGACATACTTCTTATAATCTTCAAGATTATTTTCAAGTTCTGACTGTTCCTTCCTTATATTTTCCACTACAGAAATCATTGTATTAAGGTCAGTTGCAATAATATGAGACAACCCCAGCTTATGTATTGACTGTGTTGCATTCTGGATTTCACCTAGTTCTGATATACTATTCATACAATCATCCGCAATATCAGATGCATTTGAATTAACCATTCTTATATTATTAATAGCCATTATATTTGATACCACAGATAATATTCCAAGAATAAATACGGGAATAAGTATCAGTACCTTTAAGCTTGTTCTTTTTTTATTTACCATAAAAGTCTCCATTCTGCTTATCTTAATATCAGCAATGTAATATCATAAAAGCCATCACTTAATAGTTGATGCTGTAATACCATTAACAAGTTTATCCATAAGCTCCTGGTCTGTCATTCCATTATTAGTTCCACTCAATATCGTATCGCCAAAATCTTTGCATGCATCCCAGAAACTGTTGCCAACTCGCTGCAATGTTCCATATTTAGACTGTTCAATTACAGCTTGTATTGCTGGAACTTTTTTCACTTCATCTGAAGCTGCCACATTTATGTTTGACGGTCCCTGATTACGCTCTTTAAATCTCAGTTTTTGATTATCTTCATTAGTCATCCAGTCCGCAAGTCTGCATGCCCAGTCCCTATTCTCTGAATATGCATTAACCCCCATCATCTTATATCCGGTAAAAGAAGACATCTGTACTTCCTTGCCTGCAACAGTATATGTCGGAAGTTTACATGCACCATAATTTTCGCCATATATTGCTTTTACATTCATAACATCCCATACACCGCTTATACCTGCTATAACATCCCCTGACTTCATTGCAGCCGCAATATCTCCATTAGGCATGCTTACAAAACCAGGATTTGATGCTATAGCTGAAAGTGCTGATTTAATATCCGTTCCTTTAATATCACCAGATTCAGAATTCCAATTACATTTATTAGTTACACCATCAGGATTAATTGATAAATTAAGTCCTGTATTACCAAAAAATGTATACATGTACCACCCCGAATTAAATTCCATGGCAAACTTCTTTCCTGATGATGCCGCTACCGACATCATTTTATCCAATGACTTTACATCATCAGCCGAAAAATAATTTTTATCATAGTACATAAAATAACCGTTATCAGCTGTCATAGGATATGCATATATTTTATCATCTAACGTAGCCGCTTTCACCGATTCTTCAATATTAGCAGATTTTACTTTTTCAGCATCAGGTATCTCAACCAGAACACCACCTGCAACAAGTGATGTAAGCTGATCATCAGGAAATGAAAAAACATCTGCACCATTATGTACATCTGTAAGCATTACATCTCTTACTTTAGCATCTGCCTGAACATCAATTGTAATATCAAATTGTGCCTCATCTTTATAATGTTCTTTAAAACTCTCCACCATTTTTGATGTTGTATCAACATTATCTTTCTCGCTCCATACAGTAAGCTTTACAATATTATTATTTTCGTTGTCCTCTTCTTTTTTAACGTTATCTGTTCCATGTATACCACACCCTGAAAACAGAAGTGCAGATACCATAAAAACTGACATAACTTTCCTTATTTTTTTTTGCATAACAAAATTTCTCCTTTTTTTATTTTTTTACCATATTCATGTGCGTTATTCCCGTGATTCTGTCGTAAATCATATTTCTGGTATCGCTGAAAAGGCATAATACCAGGTCAACGACAAAATATGCCGCTATTATTATAAATATCCCACATCCGATGCCATAAAACACATATTCCCAGCCGGTGGCTGTTTCTGTCAGTTTATATAAGCCATATGCATATATAAGTGAAGGAAGCTCTATCATATATAATATGATGTATCTGAAAAACAACCTGAAAATTCCGGCTTCTTTAAAATTGGTGCGGTCAGCCATAATATTTTCATTTGTGCCATTCACAAGCCTTATATTAACAAGTGCTTTTCCAACAGTCCGGCCTTTTGATGCAGCTGTAACAACAGTAAACACAATTGTTACATACGCCGAAATGCACATGATATAACGTGAATCATATATTATATTAATAATTATTTCTTTGTTAAATACAAAAAAGGCCACAACAGGTGCAATTATCAATGCAATATCAATAACCCACGCAACAGTTCTTCTGAATTCTGATACAATCTCACCACGACTGTATGCTACCTCGTCCAATCTTTCTCTTTTTGGTATAAAAAATACAAAAAGCGGCGTGATTAAATATCCAGTCATTCCACCAAGCGTATTACATATAAGGTCATCAACCTCAAAAAATCTGTATGGATATCTATATATTCCATACAGACCAGATAACTGTGTAAGCTCAAAAAAGAGGCTGTACGCAAATGACATTATAAGCACCTGCCACCATTTTCTTCTGAAATAATATCTCAGATACACTCCAAATGGCAGTAATAAAAGTATATTAAATATTATCTGCCAGAAATCAGCACAGCTGAATATATTAATATATGTTGCCGGACTTTTAAAATTAATATGTGAATTTACAATCACTCTTTTAACCGCATCAAACGGCACAAGCAGCATGCACGCTGAGTCAGATGATACAGAATCAAGCGGTGGGAGCGGTAGTATTGTCATAAAATATGACGTCAGCATATAAAATATAAACGTATATATAATTCCGGTTCTCAACACAAGTATAGAACCATATTTGTGATATTCATACAAAATATATGGTATTGTAAAAAGCAATGCAAGAACCGGAAAAACATAACACGCTGATATTATAGGTTTTAAATATATCTGCATTTTTTTAAACTTCGTAATCAAGGCATGATCTTATTGCTGTATATGGTCTTACTTTACCGTCTGCAACCGCAACATGCTTAGGATTAACAGCATATGCTTTTAATGCATCAACACTCTCAAATGTTGTATCAAGCATTACATCAGCTGTCGATGACTCAAGCCCGTTAATATTTACATGAACATCAATAAGTCCCGGAATCTGGCCTGCAAGTCCCTCAAGTCCTTCCTTTATACCTTTTTTTACACTTTCTTTTTCTTCTTTACCAAGTTCATCTTTTAATTTCCATAAAATTACGTGTTTAATCATACCTTTTATCTCCAATCTGTTTTTTACTGATATTCTAATATTATACTATATTTCGAGCTGTTTTGGCAGAAATATCAATATTTTTATTTCACAATCAGATAACTTGTAATGCAATAAAGCGTCTGTCCATTGTATACAACACGCGACCAGCCAACTTCATTGTTATAACCTGTCCTTGTAAGAATCGTTCCATTTTTAACCGACGCAACAACAACCGAATCCGAATCCGTATAACTTGGCTTCGACCTCAGATTAACTTCATCTTTCGGAGTTACCTCATCATTGCAGCTTATAAACTGAGTCATAAACTGCTGTGTTTCTGTCTGCGTCGGTGCGGACAAATCGGTTGTAAGATAGCTCGATACAGCATAAACATTCTGACCGTTATAGTTAAGCCTTGACCAGCCGCTGTCACTGATTCCTGTTCTTGTCACCGTCTCACCGTTATTTAATGTCGCAATTATTGTTGAATCAGTGTCCTGACTAGGTTTATTTCTTAATCTTACATATTCTTTTGCTGTAACAGTATCATTTACCGATGTAAAATTCATATTTGCTTCAACATCTGCACTTGCAGCCGCAGCCGTCTCACCGCTCATCGTTCCCGCACTCTGGCTGTATCCGAAATATGCAACATTTATATCAACATTTGTGCTTATTCCGCTTACATTTCCATTACTTGTATACTGCCACATTGCACATGCTCCTGAATAAGATGTTGAGGATGTATCCGGATAAGGAACTGACGGATATTGTGCAACCCACATTTTATAATTATTTTCAAGTGTTGATGTATTCCATCTGCTGTTTCCTGTAAGATGCGATGCTGAAGCATAAAACATCGGCGTGTAACATCTTGAATATATTTCCTGTAAAAATGCATCTGCAACATTAGTCCTGTCATCATTAGACATACCATTCTGCCTGCTGTCCGCCGAGTCAAAGCCCTCACAATCAAATGCCACAGGATAAGTTATATTATAATTTGCAATATAATCTGCAACCCAGCCAGCTTCTTCAATTGCTTCACTCTCATTTACCGCTGATGAGAAAAAATATACTCCGACTTTTATTCCGTTGGCTGCTGCCTGCTGCATGTTATATTTTGCATTAGTATCAGCATATATTACACCGGTTTTCTGTGTTCTGTAACCGACTCGTATCATTGCAAAATCAACACCGGATGACGCTACTTCCGCCCAGTCTATAGTTCCCTGATATTTAGAAACATCTATGCCGATTGTCGTATCTGCCGTTTCATTGCCTCCCGCCGAAAGAGTGACCGAAGCACCGCTTCCTTCATCTGACATTCCCATGTCGGCCTCATACTGAGGGTCTTCCTGCTTTTCTTCATCAGAAGAAAGTGTTGCCGTATCAGAAGCACAGCCTGTCTGCGTCACACTCTGTGCAGTTGTAGTCTCTGTTACAACATCAACCGTTCCGGCTGTCTTATTCTTTTTGCCGGAATTTATCACAACAACTATAACAACTGCAATTATTGCCACTGCAAGCAATGCCGCAACAGGAATGATTTTTCTTATGTCAAACGGCTCGTCTGTAAGATATCCGAACTCGTCTTTGTCTTTCTTAAATAATTTTATAAATTTATTCATAACATAATCTCCCAATATTTCATAATCTGCTGCCACCACCAAATGTGCACATACATGTGTATTGACTCTGACTCATTAACTGCTGAAATCGGATAAATATCTCTTAATCATAAATGCACAAAAATACGGAAATGTGTACACATCATCACTGTATCCTATATTACTATCGGCAAGCTTAATACCAAATTGAATATCAGAATAACTTTTGTTTTTTATAAGCTGACGCAGTGATTTTGAACTGTTATTATTTGATTTCACTTCTATAGGAACAAGACAATTTTTTGTTCTCGCAAGAAAATCCTCTTCTAATGTTGAATTATCTTTCTTATAATAGTATAATCCTAATCCTTGTTTTATAAAAGCTTCCGCAACAAAATTTTCATACAGTGCACCTTTATATATTCCAAGATTTTTATTTGCTCTCAAATCATCCTGAGCCTCTTCGTCCATTGTTGATATAAGCAAACCTGTATCAGGATAATATAGCTTAAATTTTGTTTCATCATAGTTACCTTTCAGCGGAAGTTCAGGATAATTAAGGCAATAGCATATTGAGACAACGCCTGCATCTTTCAGCCAATCTATACATCCTGTATATTCACGTCCTCTTGCATTTTTACTTATCATGCTGTATTGGAATTTTTTATTTTCTTTTGCAAGCTGGGCAGGTACATTTCTGTAAACACTTACAATTTTAGTCTGGTCAAGCCCTTCTGCATATTTTCTTATATCCTCCTCGTAATCAAGTCTTATCTGATTCTGTATATCCAATGTGTCAGAAAAACTGTTTGTCTTAATATACCGTTTTACAACTGCTGGCATTCCTCCAAGAATACAATAATCAAGAAATGTTTTCTTAAATACTGTACGCTGTGTCTCGCTAAACGGCTTTAATTCTTTCATATGATTAAATATATCTTCAATCACATCACTGCCATATCCTTTTGCCCACAGAAATTCTTCAAAATCCATTGAAAACATTTCATAATCGGTTTTGTAGCCAACACTGTTACTGTGAATTTTTTTATAATTAACCCCTAATAGTGAACCGCTACATATTACATCAAATCTTCCGTCAATTTTAAATGCTTTCAAAGATGTTGCTATGTCAGGATAATCCTGTATTTCATCAAATATCATCAATGTCTCATATGCTATAAACTTTTTTTCAGGTGATAACAATGTTATATTTTTTATTATGCTTTCAACATCATATCCATCACCCAGAATCACTTTATACTTAGGTTCTAATACAAAATTAATATAAACAACATTGTTATAATTTGATTTTGCAAAATTATTTATAGATTCAGTTTTTCCAATCTGTCTCGCCCCTTTTATTATCAATGGTAATCTTTCGTCATTTTGTTTCCATTTTATAAGATAATCGTCAATCTTTCTTTTTAAATACATAACCGCACCTCCTCATATCCCTATTTTAGCACCATTTCAATCAAAAGTACACACTCCATCACGTTTCATGAGCCACTTTTTGATAATTTTACACATTTCATGAGCCACTTTTTATGTTTTCATCACATTTTATGAGCGACTTTTAAAGATTTTTACACATTTCATGTAAATTTATCTTATTATACACGTAAAAAACGGATACCTCTACGTTATTCGTATGGTATCCGCTTTTGTATATTTTTATTTTGATATTTATTTTTATATTCCGTAATTCCAGCTTTTTCTAGTGCTCTGCACTCATCTGCTTTAACGGAAATGCCAGAAGAACTGCACCACCAACTATATTTCCAAGTGTAACAAAAAACTGGCTTTTTATTACTGCTGCCGTTCCAATATCACCAAGAAGCATATACCCTATTGTAAATGTTCCCATATTGGCAACGCAGTGCTCAAACCCTGCCAGAACAAACGCCGTAATAATACAAAACATCATTATCATCTTACCGCTCTCACTCTTTAATTTCATACCCGTATAGACAGCAAGACATACAAGAAAATTACACAAAACGCCACGTATAAACAATTCCATCGGTGTCGCATCAAGTTTTGTATATATAAAACTTCTGTAATAATCAACAAGAATCTGATGTGAGGCATTACTCCATACAAAAAGTCCGCCTAATATAAATGAACCCACAAAATTACCTATATAACTTATAACCCAAGTCTTTATCATATCTGACACTTTACATGTCTTTGTATACACACCCATCGCCATTACCATATTATTTCCGGTAAAAAGCTCTCCTCCGATAAAAACAACGAGAATTATGGAGTCAACAAGTAAAAAACAGAATACCCCTAAACTTTGGTACTGGGGGGAACCTAAAGGAGGAATGAGCCTTGAGGATTGTGAGAAAATAGTAAAAGAGATCCCGCATTTTGACAGGAAAACCCGGCTTGCGGATATGTATATAGCTTTTGTTTGACAGCAAGGGTTTCATTGTGGCATTTAACATAAGGAAGAGAGCCTGTTTTTATACATCGCTCTCTTTTTTTTATAACTTAGCCCCCAATTACAAAATCGAAGAACATGAAAAAGACTTTTTTATTAGCGATAGCCTTGTTGTGCTTTTGCGCCCCGATGAGCTTATTCGCGCAAAAACAGCTTGCTTTCAAGGATGGGAAATTCAAGATCGTCCAATTTACAGACATTCATTGGGATCAGAAATCATCTAAATGCGCTAAGACAGTCGCTACGATACAATCCGTATTAAAGGCGGAGAATCCGGATGTGGCAATGCTGACGGGCGACGTGGTGACAGCAAACCCCGGTTTGGAAGGATGGAAGTCGGTGATCGGGATCTTTGAGGAGGCCAAGATACCGTTTACGGTCATGATGGGAAATCATGACGCGGAGATCGTCTCCAAGGACGAGATTTATGCCATGCTTAGTAAATCACCTTATTTTATGGGCGAGAAGGGACCGGGTGATATCCATGGAGCCGGAAACTATGTGGTACCGGTCTACAGTTCGGACGGAAAGAAACCGGCGGCCTTATTGTATTGTATCGACTCCAACGATTATCCTACGCTGAAGGATTATGGCACGTATGATTGGATTCATTTCGACCAGATCCATTGGTATCGTGAGCAAAGTATGCGCTATACCAAGGAAAATGGCGGCAAACCGTTGCCAGCCTTGGCTTTTTTCCATATTCCTCTGTTGGAATATAATGAGATCGTTGGGGCGGAGACTACATTAGGACAGAAAGAAGAGGGAATCGCCTCTCCTAAGATCAACACGGGCTTCTTCGCTTCCTTGGTGGAAATGAAGGATGTGATGGCTACTTTCGCCGGGCACGATCATGATAACGATTATATAGGAATGTTATATAACGTGGGGCTAGCTTTCGGGCGTGTATCCGGATGGGACGCTTATGGAGATTTCGAGCGGGGTGGCCGTATCATTGAATTGCGTGAGGGCAAGTTTGAGTTTGATTCATGGATTCGTACCTCGTCCGGAAAGGAATATACGTATTATTATCCGTCTGGCCTGACCTCTAAGGATGAGGAAACGATGGAATTCTTACCCGCCAAAACGGTAAAACCTAAAAAGCACGGGGTAGCTTATACCTATTATGAAGGCAAGTTTAAACATACGGATCAGATCGCTTCCGGGACAAAAGTGAAAGAGGGTACGATGAAAAATATCTCCATTCAGGAGGCTCCGGCCAAGGATCATTTCGCTTATGAGTTCCGTACGTTGATAAATATCCCTGAAAAAGGTGTATATCGCTTTTATACGTATTCGGATGATGGTTCCAAACTATTTATAGAAGGTAAAGCTATTGTTGATAATGATGGCTCTCATAATGCTCGTATAGCGAAAGGAAAGGTAGCGTTAGACGCTGGTTTCCACGAATTACGTGTTTTGTATTTCGAGGATTATATGGGCGAGGCCTTGGAGGTCGGGGTTTCCAGCCGTAAAATAAAGGAAGCTGTCTTACCAGAGGACTGGTATTATTTACCGGAATAAATATCCAGTTGTAGAGACGCAGCATGCTGCGTCTCCCACTGTCTGATAGTATCTTAGTCTTGTACGGCAGCTTTCGCTTTCTCTACTGCCTCATTGATATTACTGCAAATATTTTCTGCGCCAATCTTCTTATCGAATCCGGATTTTGTTAATACACGATGTACATGTTCATTGACCCCGGAAAGTATCATATGGATATGCTCTGCCTCGGAAAGACGGAAAAGACTTTCCAAGTTATGCAGACCGGTAGAATCTATGAACGAAACCTTACGCATACGGATGATGCGGACTTTCGGTTTATCTCCCATACTTTTCATGATGCCGTCGAACTTATTCGCTACGCCGAAAAAGAACGGACCATCGATCTCGTATACCTCTACACCTTTAGGCAGGGAGAGGACTTCCTCGTCATGATGAATCTCGCCCTCGTCGGAAAGATCGATCTCATCCGTGGTGACGGATACATGCGTGGTCTCAGCCACACGGCGCATAAAGAATAACATGGCGATCAAAAGACCGATCTCGATAGCGATCGTAAGATCAAAGATAACCGTCAGGAAGAAAGTCACCAACAAGACGGATACGTCGCTTTTCGGGTTTTTCATCAAGGAACGGAACGTACGCCACTCACTCATATTATAGGATACGATGATCAATACGCCAGCCAGACAAGCCATTGGAATGTGTTTGGTAAGCGGTCCGAGGAAAAGCAAGATCAATAATAATACGATGGCGTGAATAATACCGGCAACCGGGGTTCGTCCACCATTATTTATATTGGTCATTGTGCGGGCGATGGCGCCGGTCACGGGAATACCGCCAAAAATAGGAACGATGATATTCGCCGCGCCTTGGGCGATTAGTTCCGTATTCGAATTATGCTTGTCGCCTGTCACACCATCCGCTACCGTAGCGGATAATAAAGACTCGATAGCCCCAAGGATAGCGATCGTAAAGGCGGAGGGAAGCAATAAGTTGATAGTTTCCATATTAAACGTGATCGGAGCCGGGGCTGGCAAGGAAGCGTTAATAGTAAACCGGTCTCCAATCGTCTCGATACCTGTAATACCCAAATGATTACGCATAATGTAAACAACGATCGTCATGATGACGATAGCGATCAAGGAACCCGGAATTTTCTTCGTTAGCCTCGGGCTTAACGTAATGATCAGGATACTAATGAAACCGATAACGAATGCCCAAGGGTTAACCGTATCGAACGCCCCGAAATATGCGATCCATTTAGAGATGAAATCGGCGGGGACTTTATCCATAGTCAATCCAAATAAGTCTTTCATTTGTGTCGTGAAGATAGTGATAGCGATACCACTCGTGAAACCTACGACAATCGGGTAGGGGATAAACTTAATCACGGTACCGAGCTTCAACACGCCCATCAATACCAGAATAATACCCGCTATGACGGTAGCGATGGCAAGCCCTTCGATACCGAAGTTCTGTATAATGCCATAAACGATCACGATAAACGCTCCGGTAGGTCCGCCGATCTGTACGTTGCAGCCTCCTAAAAGGGAGACGATGAATCCACCGATAATAGCCGTGATCAACCCTTTCTCCGGACTTACCCCGGAGGCGATACCAAAAGCGATGGCGAGTGGTAGGGCAACTATGCCGACAATTATACCCGCCATGAGATCCGTCATGAACCTCTCTTTGGAATAATTTCTCAGCGCCGTAAAGAGTTTGGGCTGAAAATCAAATTTGTTCTTCATTTTTCTTCTTGCCTGTTTGATTTGAGGATGCAAAGTTAATAAAATAAAGAAGATGCAAAAAATCTAAAGACGCATTCCGGTTTTGTGTAAACAATTTAGGAGGATTTGTTGTTTCATTGTATAAAGGAGGAGAAGTTTTTCCTTGATAAATAAGTGATATCTATTGAGAGATAGATATTATTTAATGTTTGCGTAATCGATGTTTGGAAACAAATTCTTACTTTTGATCGGTCATAAGAAAAACGATATAAAAAACAGACTCATTAATTTACTACATAAAATTAGCATTATGGAAAAAAGTATTAAAGGTACACGTACCGAGCAGAATTTATTGAAATCATTCGCCGGAGAATCTCAGGCAAGAAGTCGTTACACATTTTTCGCTAGCGTAGCTAAAAAAGAAGGTTACGAGCAAATCGCAGGTGTTTTCATGGAAACAGCCGAGCAAGAGAAGGAACACGCTAAACGTTTCTTTAAATTCTTGGAAGGTGGAATGGTTGAGATTACCGCTTCTTATCCTGCAGGCGTAATCGGAACAACCGCTGAGAACTTGGCCGCCGCGGCAGCTGGTGAGAATGAGGAGTGGGCTGAATTGTATCCTGAGTTCGCTAAGATCGCAGAGGAAGAAGGTTTCCCCGCTATCGCTGTAGCTTTCAAGATGATCGCTAAGGTAGAGGCAGAGCATGAGAATCGTTACCGTAAGTTATTGAATAATGTAGAAACAGGTACGGTATTTGAGAAAGCTGAGGCTATCTTGTGGCAATGTCGCAACTGTGGTTTCGTATTCGAGGGCAAGAAAGCTCCGGTTAACTGTCCGGCATGCGCTCATCCGCAAGCTTATTTCGAACCGATGAAACAGAACTATTGATAATTAAAAGTTGAGAATTGAAAATTGAGAATTACTAACTATGTTAATTCTCAATTTTCAATTCTCAATTTTCAATTATTTAACCGGCGGATAATCAATCGTATAATGTAATCCCCGGCTCTCTTTCCGTTCCATCGCTTGACGAGTGATCAAATAACCTACATTGATCATATTACGCAACTCACATAATTCACGGGATGCCTTACAACGTTTGAAAAGGCTCTCTGTCTCCTCATATAAAATATCCAGACGGTTCCACGCACGGATCAAACGTGTGTTACTACGAACGATACCTACATACGCTTCCATGATCTGGTTTACCTCTTTCATGCTTTGGGTGATCAATACACGCTCTTCATTGGTGATCGTTCCCTCATCGTTCCATTCCGGTACATCTTGGTTAAACTCATAGCGATCCATGACGCTTAATGAGTGTTTTGCCGCGGCGTCGGCATATACAACTGCCTCGATCAATGAGTTTGAAGCTAAGCGGTTACCACCGTGCAGGCCGGTACAAGAACATTCTCCGATCGCATATAGGCGACGGATGCTGGATTGCCCGTTTAAGTCTACCTTGATACCTCCACATAAATAATGGGCCGCAGGGGCTACCGGGATGTAATCTTTCGTGATATCGATCCCTAAGCTGAGGCATTTCTTATAGATATTGGGGAAGTGTTTCTTCGTCTCTTCCGGATCTTTGTGCGTCACGTCCAAATAGACATGGTCTTCACCCCGTTGTTTCATCTCGCTATCGATCGCACGGGCTACGATATCACGGGGAGCCAAGGAAAGACGGGGATCATATTTATGCATGAACTCCTCGCCGCCAAGGTTTCTCAATACAGCTCCATATCCGCGCATCGCCTCGGTGATGAGGAAAGAGGGACGGTCGCCCGGATGATACAAGGCGGTCGGGTGGAACTGGATAAACTCCATATCTTTTACGGAGCCTTTCGCGCGGTAAACCATGGCGATACCGTCTCCGGTAGCTACCAGCGGGTTTGTCGTATTCCGGTAAACGGCCTCGCAACCGCCTGTCGCCATAACGGTTATCTTTGACAAGAAAGTATGTACCTCGCCCGTATCCTCGTTCAATACATAGGCACCGAAACATTTGATACCGGGGGTATGGCGGGTGACGATAATGCCCATATGGTGCTGGGTGATAATCTCTACCGCATAATGGTTCGTGAATACGGCGATGTTGGGATGGTTGTTTACCGTTTCTATCAAGCTCGTCTGTATCTCGGCTCCCGTATTGTCGGCATGGTGCAGGATACGAAACTCGGAGTGTCCTCCTTCTTTATGCAGATCGAATTCTCCGCTTTCTTTCTTATCGAAATTAACTCCCCATCGGATAAGCGCCTCGATCTGGGCAGGGGCCTCGCGCACGACTTTCTCCACGGCTGCCCGGTCGCTGATCCAATCGCCGGCGATCATCGTGTCTTCTATGTGCTTCTCGAAATTATCTACTTTCAAGTTGGTTACGGAAGCGATACCTCCTTGCGCGAAATATGTGTTGGCTTCTTCTTGTCCGGCTTTACAGATAAGTGCTACGCTCTTGCCTTCATTGGCTACTTTCAGAGCGAAACTCATACCGGCGATTCCTGAGCCTATCACTAAGTAATCGAATCTTTGTACCATGTTTTCTACTGTTTAGGCTCACAAAGTTAGGGATTAACTGATTAGGTTGTTCCTTTTGCGCTTGCTTTTCGTACAAAATAAATATTGACTACAGGTTTCCCGGATAGAGCCTTGCGGGTTGTGTTACTGCAACCCGGCTTGCAGTGGAGGCCTTTAGAATTGGACGGATAATCCCAGCGTGAAGGTACGGGCTACAGGATAGATGGAAGTGGTCTCGATACCGGGTTCTACGCCATTCACGTTGATATTAGCGGGATCGCCTCCGGTATATCCGGTAAGTGTAAATACATTATTTACCGAGAAATAGCAGCGTAACGATTGAATCCATTTATTGTCTGGGAGAGGAATTTTATATCCCAAGGTCAATTCTTCTAATTTCAGGAAATTACCGTTCTCAAGAAAATAATCGCAATAGATCTTGTCTCCCTTGATGGCGTCGTTACGGGTATAAGCGTCTTCTAAAAGATTGGTAACCGGTACGTTTTGTAGCCCGTAGTACATTTGTTTCAGATTCAACAGGTCGTACCCCAGCCAAGAGGTGAAAAACAATCGTAAATCAAAATTCTTCCAAGTAAACGTATGGCTGAAAGAGAGCTGCACTTTCGGTACGCCGTTGCCGATAAAATTCTTGTCTTCCTCGGTTCGTTCCGTGGTCGGGATCTTTCTCCCGTCTTTGCTCCATACCAAGATATTACCCTCGGCGTCGGTTCCGGCATAGCGCCAACCGAAAAAGGAGCCGATTGGCTTTCCCTCCTCCAAGCGGATAGCCGGGCCGGGTAATCCGGGGGTGGGAAGATCATACAGATAGGTATAGCCTAGCTTGAACTGGTTGTTGGAAAGGCTTTTCAGCGTACTGCTCAATAGGCTACCGGTGAGGCTTGCCGAATATTGAAAGTTCTTGGTACGCACGGGTAGCCAGTTCATTTCCCATTCCAATCCCTTGGAGTCGATAGTACCTACGTTTGTCGTGATATTGTCATGGATCATGGGAGGCTTGATCGCGTTGTAAACAAACAGGAGATCTTTTGTCGTACGTTTGAATAGATTCAAGGAGAGCATGAGGCGGGAGTTGAATAAGATCGCCTCGGCGCCTATGTTGGTATGCAGGCTTTTTTCCCAGCGTAAATCCGGATTGGGGTTATTGCTAGGTCCGAATACTTGTATCCATTTGCCATCTACCATGACTTTACCCGCTCCGGCGTACGTCTCTAGCGATTGGTAAGGGGAGAAATTATGGCGGCCCGATACCCCGTAACCAACCCTGAATTTAAGATCGTCCAACCATTCCGTTTGGAAGGCGGGTAACTCGCTCAAGCGTATACCACCCGAAAGGGCAGGGAAGTTGCCCCATTTATGATTCGCCCCGAATTTACTGGAACCTTCCCTGCGAAACGAAGCGGAAAGCATCAATAAGTCCCGGTAGGAATAATTAAACCGGGCAAAGACACTAATCAACTTGCTGGAATTCTTGAATGAGCTTAAAGTCGCTTTTCCATCGGTAAGGTAAGAACCGGTGCCTATGTTGTTCCATGTGAAGAAGTCGGTAGGAAAGTCGGCATTTCCGGCGTTCATTCCCGAATGATCCCAACGTTGGAATGAATAGCCTATCATCGCTTTGACCATGTGCTGGTCCCACGTATTATCGTAATGATTGGTCCAGTCTAGCGTCCGGTTTACATATTTGGAAGAGGTACGATCCGCTCGCCCTTTCCGGTTATTGTCTACGGATTCTTTGGCCCGTGAGGTCCAATAGACATTTTCCTCACTCTCTTCCCGGTTCTCGGCGAGCATAATGGTGGAGTAAAAAGGTTTGCTCCAGTTGATCCGTGCGGTTAGCGAGCCGGTCATAAACTGGTTCTCTTGTTGCCGGTTTTCCTCTTTTAGTGAGGCTACGGGATTATCCCGCTCGAAACCGGAAGGATAGAGATACTCCGTCTCCTCCTCATCGGTATAGATCGGGGCGGTAGGATTGGCTAGCATCGCCTGTTGGAAAGCTGTATGGTTACCTAGGCGCAAATGTTGTTTTTTGTAAGCGAGCGATACGGTTAGCTCCAGATAGCCGGAGAGGAGGTTTTGGCTGATATGGGTACGTAAGGCGTATTCCCGGCGGGAGGATACAATGTCTAGCCCTTGTCCGTCCCTGTAATTCATGGAGATACGGAACGCCCCGCTTTTCCATCCGTTTTGAATGGATAAATCATGATTTTGTTCCAAGGGGCAGGAGCGTATCAAAGCGGCTTGCCAATCCGTATGGTACCCTAGATCAGCGTCTCTCCCGGCTGCTACAAAGGCTTCGGGCGAAAGGACACGAGGTCTATTATATTCGTGAGCGGCCGCTAGGTAGGTTTGGTAATTGGCCTGCAACTTATCCGAGCTTTTACCGCTTTTGGTCGTTATCAAGATCACTCCGTTAGCCCCGTTCGATCCGTAAATGGCGGCGGAAGATCCGTCTTTTAATACCGATATGGAGGCGATTTCGGCTAGTGATAAACTATTCAAGGATACTCCGGGTACCCCATCTACCACGACTAGCGGCTTGTTTCCGGCCAAAATAGACCCGGCGCCCCGTATCTGTATATCCGGTATCGAGTTTATATCGGACAAGGAAGATCCCGAGATACTCATTCCGGCGATCAATCCTTTGATGCCTTGGATGGGATTGTTGACCTTCCCGGATAAGAACCGTTCCGAGGATACATAACCCACGGCTGATGTCAGTTCCTTGCGTGCCAAGGTTCCGTAGCCGATCGCTACCACCTCGTCCAAATTAAAGACGGCCGGTATCAATTGGATCTGTAAATGACGGTTATCGGGCCCCACCGTCCTTAGCTCCGGCTTATAGGCCAGATGGGAGATTTGTAGCCGGCACGAATCCTTATCCGTAAAGAAGCGGAAATACCCTTCCTCATTCGTTAGTCCTCCTTTACCGGAAAGAAGGTCGATTACCGAGACAAATTCCATGGGAGACCCTTTCTCATCCGTGATATAACCCGTAACCGGGACTGGATAGGGCTTGGGCTTCCCCGTATCGATCTTAGGCATCAACAAGATTTGTACGTCCATGATCTCATAGCGTATCCCGATCGGTCCGCATAGCCGGTCTAGTATTTTACGGATATCCGGCGAGGTTATTTTCTCATTGATTTTCTGTTTCATATCCAACTGAGTCTCGTTGTATAGGAAAAGATAAGGGGATTGTTGCTCTATTTTCCGCAATACATCCCTTAATTGAGTCCCATGTTCATTCAAGGTGATGGGAACCTCGATCTCTTGGGCCCGTGTATGCGGGACGCAAAGGAACAGAGCCGTTATTAAGAATGATATGTATATCTTGATTTGCATAGGGTGAATTAAACGGTTAATAGATATATCCTTCCGAGCGTTTCAATAAGGGATTGGCCGATATCGCCCGGGCAGGTATCGGATAGAACCGGCGATAACTATCGGAGGGTTGCTTATCCCACCAGATACCGGTCGTGAATAGGCCGAACCGGTTTAAATCGGTACGTCTTCGTTTCTCCGCTAGAAATTCACGTCCCCATTCATCCAATAATTCCTGTGCGGTAAGGACGGAGCCATCTTCCGGATAGCGTACTTGTTCCCAGTCTTCCGGCGCATAGTATCGTTTGCGTATCTGGTTCAAGATCGCCTCGGCCTTGGCTGGATTACCCAGACGAAAGGAAACTTCCGCCAGCGTATAATAAACCTCTGTCAGCCGTAACACTACCAGATTATTCGCCATCAGCCCCACGTCTCCGGATGGATAAAGCGGATATTTCACGATACGGATACCTGTATTCTCCTCGCCGGTCTTGATATTGGATGCGAGGGAGGTGAATCTTTTATCTCGTATGATCCACGGCGTATCGGAAGATAATTGTTTATCTGTGAGTGCTTTCTTTTCCGTATCGGATAGATGGTCGGAATAACGTGCTACTTGATCTATGAAAATGAGGGGGTAGTTTCCCCATTCCTCGGCGCCATACTGAAGCTGGTCGCTATTGTATATCTGTTGGGGTCCGAAGAGGAATAATCCCTCGTAAATGCCTTGTGAGAGTACCTTGAAGTTCTTCTTCCGGAGATCCGTATCAGGAAATTTGGAAAACGTGCGTCCTAACGTATAAGGGTAGGGCTTGCCGGATGGATCGTAAGAGGGACTGAGGTGACAACCATTATAGGCCGCCGGCAAATCCTTGCCACAGCCGAATCGTTCGGGCGCTTGGTAGTGCATAAAAAACAGATAGTAAAAATCATCATACCCTACTTGCCGGGACTGGGGATAAGACCAGATTAGTTCCGGACAATCTTGATTGCCTGCGTTCCATAAATCAGTCCATTCCGAGGTGAGAGAGTAAGTGCCGAACTCTCCGTTGATAATCCGTTCGCAAAGCGCTCCGGTCTGTTCCCACATCGGTATATTGATATACCAAGACGCGTTAAAATAGAGCCTCATCAATAATACGGCCGCCGCTCCTTGGGTGATACGTCCCTCGTAATTCTTAGAGGGTGCTTTGGGTAAATCGGGGATGGCGTTTAATAAGCTCTCTTCTATAAAGTGGAAATTTTCTTGTGGGGTAGCCGAACCGACCTCTTCCTCTGTCGTGAGGGAGATCGCGGGGATGCGGAACGCATCCAGAAGTAAAAGTTGGAAATAAGCCCGTAAAGCGGTAAGCTCGGCGATATGCTGCCGCTTGTCGGACTCGCAGAGTCCGAAGTTATCATATGATAACTCTTGGATATCCGCCAATGTATTATTACAATATCCGATACCTCCGTAGCAAGCGTTCCACATTTGCTCACTGTTTTTCTCGTACGTGTCCCATGTATGTTGGTGGATCATACGCCATACGCCCCCGTCTTCCCAATGCTCTCGTTTTTGGGTGATCACGAGTTGATCCGCCGATAACTCTTGCAGCCAGAAAGAGAAATTAGTCTCCGCCCATTTCGCATGCTCATAAGGACGGAGTACGGAGGCCATTAAGGATTCATAATCCGTATAATAATCCTCTTTCTCCAGCTGGTCGTATAGGTCTTCTTCCAGATCGAAGCAGGAGAAGAGCAGCGGGAGAAAAAGAAAGGTTAACAGCAGTGGCGCGTATCTCTTCATTGAATAAGAATCAAGTTCGTACCCGTGAGTTTATTGGTTTGTTGTAATACGGTTTCTAATTTTTGTGTCTTTAGAAAAGCGCCGGAGAAACGTTGATCATCGTTTTCCGGACGTGTGTACATGAGTGAGACCTTATAGGTTTGTTCGATCAAGCGTACGATTTCATCTAAGGAAGCGTTATCATAAAAGATGATCCCTTTTCTCCACGAGGTAAGCCGTTCACTATCAACTTCCGTTACCGTATAATGTTCGTCATTCACGAAATAATCGGCTTTTTGGTTCGGATGCAACTGTACCAATTCTTTCTCATGCGCGTTATTCAGGCTCACCTTTCCTTCTACCAAGATCACGGAGATCTCGTTTCCTTGATCGGAGGTCTGTACGCTGAAAGAGGTTCCCAGTACCTTGACCGATAAGCCGGAAGCATCAACTATAAAAGGCTGCTCGCTATTGGGAGTGACCTCAAAGAAGGCTTCTCCTCTGATTTTCACTTCTCGTACGGAAGAGGCGAATACCTCCGGATAGCTTAGCTCGGAATTCTCTCTCAAATAAACGGAACTACCATCGGGTAAAAGGATCGAACGATCCTCTTGCTCAGCTATAATCGTTTGCCATTCGGCATTTCCTGTTCCCGCTTTTCCGCCTTGATTCAAGAAATAGACGGTAACTCCGGATACAAGCAATAGTAAGACCACCGCTGCTATCGAGAACCATATTCTTCGGGAAGAAGTTGAGACCAAGGAAATAACCGGTGCCTCTTCGGTTTGCGATTGAGATTCCGAGGGCGTGATGATCGAAGCGATCCGATTCCATTTCCGGTCCGTTTCCGGATCGGCTTCAGTCTCTTCCAAAGGATTCCATTCGGCGGTTCGCTTCCGGAAAGCGGCCTCCCATTCCTTGGAGGCATGGATGGCTTGAAGCAACTCCGCTTCTTCCTCCGGGGTCGCCTTGCCTTTCAGATACCGTGTAATTATATGTTCGAATCGTTTATTCTCCATTTTCCTGTTTTACTAAATCTTTATTACCATTTCCAAAGACTAAGGAGCGTTCCCAGTAATAAGGCATAACGCCTTAATCCATCCCGGAATCGTTTCAAGGCACGGGTAATGTGTTTCTCCACCACTTTCTCCGTAATAGCCATATGTTCCGCTATCTCCCGGTTTTTCAAGCCATTCAGACGGCTGAGAACGAACGCTTCCTTGCATTTGGGCGGTAGTTCCTCCATAATCTGATCGATCGAGTCGGACAGTTCCTTTTGGATCAGCAAGGAGGAAGGGTCGGGTACGAAATCCGCTGCGTATAATCGCTCGGCAGTCTCGGTATCCGGTATCCGTTGCTGTACCGAATCGGCTATCTGACGGTGTTTTAAATAGTTTAGACAACTATTCCTTACCATCATGAAAAGAAAAGAGGCCAGCGAGATGTTATCCAGCAACTCCCTTCTTTCCCATAGTTTCAAGAATACATCCTGTACGATATCCTCCGCCTCGTTTGTATCGTTGGTGTATTTCTGGGCAAATGCCTCTAAACGGGGAGAGAACTTGCGAAAAGCGTATTCGAACGCCTTTGCGTTGCCCCCTCTGATCTTATCGAAAAGAAGACGATCATCCGTTAGATACAATTGCTCACACATACCACTTTAGATAAAAGATTGAGGCAAATGTAACAAAAGTATTCTATTTTATGATCAAATCAATTTATTATATAACAACTAGGCCCGCTTTTACCCGCCCTTTATTCCTGTAAGATTATTTTATGTCCGAGAAGGGGGGGATTCCCCCTCTTGGTTGTTTTATCAAGCAAACGAAATAAATAAAATTAATTTAGTAATCTTAAATTGTAAAGCATGAAAAAGCATTTCTTCTCTTTGCGGGAAAGAGGTCTGTTCCTACTTCTTTTGGGACTTTTTCTTTCCTTTAGCAGTTATGCTCAAGACATTACCGTAAAAGGTGTAGTGAAAGACTCTAAATTCGGTGATCCGATTATTGGAGCTAGTGTCCTTGTGAAAGGAACAACGAATGGTACGATTTCCGATATGGACGGAAATTTCACGTTGGCAGCTCCGAAAGACGGGACTCTGACCATCTCTTATATCGGTTATAAATCACAAGAGATCCCGGTAAATGGACAGCAGAACCTGAATATCATTCTGGACGAGGATGTAGAGGCGTTGGACGAGGTGGTAGTAGTAGGTTACGCTACCGGTAGCAAGCGTACGATCTCCGGTGCGGTAGAGCGTATCAAGAAAGAGGATATGAACCAAGGTGTGGTGAATACGCCGTTGGAATCCTTGAAAGGTAAGGTTGCCGGTGTGGTAATCTCCAAGACGGGTGGCGACCCTGCCTCTAAGCCTTCTATCCGTGTACGTGGTACGACCTCTTTGTCTGGTGGTAATGATCCCTTGGTGATTATCGATGGCGTATTCGGTGATTTGAGCATGTTGGACGCAATCGCTCCCGCCGACATCGAGACGTTCACGATCTTGAAGGACGCTTCCGAGACCGCTCAGTACGGCTCACGTGGTGCCGCCGGTGTAATCGTAGTGACTACGGTGAAAGGTAAGAACGGTATGAAGACGTTGAGTTATAACGGCAACTTCGGTATCAGTAATGTTTATAAGAACTTGAAGATGTTATCCGCCGATGAGTTCCGCTCTACGGCGAAGGCGTTAGGCATGACTCCGCTGGATATGGGAGGTAATACGAATTTCTTCGACGAGATCGAGCAGTTGGGTTATACGCAGAACCATAACATCTCTTTCGGCGCGGGTAACGACGATTCGAATTATCGTGCTTCTGTAGGCGTGATCGATCAACAGGGTATTATCAAGAATAGCGGTATGAAGAATTATACGGCTAAACTGGACGCTTCACAGAATATGTTCAACAATAAGTTGAAAATCGAGTTCGGTATGTTCGGTTCCTTGAAACAAGTGGATTATACGAACGATTATGAGAAAACTTTCTATTCGGCCGCCACTTACAACCCGACCTTCCCTACGCATAAGAATGAGGATGGCAAATGGGATGAGGATCCCTATGCGAACGAGATCCAGAACCCGCTGGGACGCCTTGAGATACAGGATCGTGAGAAGAACGCTTACGTGAACGTACACGGTAAATTGACTTGGACGATTCTGGACGGGTTGAAACTGAGCGCATTCGGCTCTTATACGTATAACGTGAAGGAGAACATGAAGTATATCCCGAAAGATTTGAAGGCGATTACGCAAACTTCCGACGCTCATGGTTACCGTGCGGATAATAAGCAGAATATCTTGATGGGTAATATCCAGTTATCCTATAATAAGGATTTGAATGAGAAACATCATATCGACGCTTTGGCCTTGGTAGAGGGACAAAAATATCATTATACGGGATTTAGCGCCGGTGCCCGTGGCTTTGAGACGGATTACTTCGGTTATAACAATCTGAAAGCGGGTGGTACGGTGAAATACGGAGACGTGACTTCTTTCCAAAACGAGAATCGTCTGGCCTCATTCATGGGTCGTTTCAATTATATGTATGACAACCGTTTTATCGCCACCGTGAACTTACGTGCGGACGGTTCCTCTAAATTGGGTATGAATAATAAATGGGGCTTCTTCCCTTCCGCTTCCGCCGCTTGGGTGTTGAATGAGGAGGCTTTCTTGAAAGACGTGGATTGGCTGAGCCAGTTGAAACTACGTGCGGGTTATGGTCTGACCGGTAACCAAGATGCTATCGAGGCTTATAACTCGTTGGCTTTGATGAGCCCGAACGGTGTGACTTCCGTCAATGGAAATTCTACCGCTACCTATGGCTTTACACGTAACTCGAACCCGGACTTGCGTTGGGAGGTGAAAAAGACATTCGATGTGGGTGTGGACGCTGGTATCCTCGATGGCCGCTTTACGTTGACTGCCGATTGGTATACTTCCAAGACTACGGATCTGTTGTATAAATACGCGGTTCCGGTTCCTCCGTTCGTATATCCGGAATTATTGGCGAACTTGGGAGAGATGACCAACTCCGGCGTGGAATTGGCTGTAAGCGGTGGTATCGTGAAGACAAAGGACTTCGATTTCAACATGGGCGTGAATTTCTCTTACCAGAAGAATAAATTGAACTCCTTGAGCGGTTCTTATATGGGACAAGAGTTGCAGGCGAAACAATATATGGATCTGTCCAGTATGAGTGGTGCCGGTTTCGTAGGAAACAACCGTGTGGTTTATCAGATGGTAGGCCAGCCTGTCGGAGTGTTCTACATTCCTCGTTGCTTGGGCTTGACTCCGGCTTTGGATGAGAATGGAAACGCTATTGAAGGCCGCTATATCTATAACTTGGACCAGACGATCGATGGAAAAGAGGGTTTGGATACCAATGATGGTGGCGACCGTTATATCGCCGGCCAAGCCATGCCGAAATATTATCTGGGAATGAACTTCAGCTTCCGCTACAAACGCTTTGACCTGATGACGCAGATGAACGGCGCTTTCGGTCATAAGATCTTCAACGGTACATCGCTAGCTTATATGAACTTGAGCCAGTTCCCTACATACAACGCGTTGGCTAAGGCTCCGGAAAGCAAGATCTACGACCAGTCGATCTCTGATTATTGGTTGGAAAAGGGCAATTATTTGAATATCGATTATATTACGTTGGGTTACAACATCGATTGCAAGAAGATCGAGAAATACGTGAAGAATATCCGTGTGACATTCTCGGTGAACAACGTGGCTACGATCACGGGTTACTCCGGCTTATCTCCGATGATTAACAGTACGACGGTCGATAAAGATAATAAGGATCTAGGTATGGATAACAAACGTTTCTATCCGTTATCCCGTACGTATTCATTAGGTTTGAGTGTTAACTTCTAAATCCATTTAAAGAGTCATGAAAAAGAAATTTATATATAGCTTTATGATAGCCGCTGCCGCCGCGGCATTTTCTTCCTGTTCTAATTTTTTGGAAGAGCGTCCTACAGACGCGTTTGATGAGGAGACGGCGTTTCAAAGCCCTACGTTGGTCTATGTAAACACGGTTGCGAGCCTGTACAATAATATGTTCAAGATCATGGGTAACGACCGTCATGTATATGACTTGAATACCTTCTCCAGCGATGAGGCTATGCTTCCTTGCCGTATCGGCGACTGGGAAGATGGCGGTTTATGGCAGAATATTTTCTTACACCGTTGGGGCACGATGAATGATTTGACCAAGAACTCTTGGGATTTCTTGTATGAGCAGATCGGAAAATGCAACCAGAGTGTTGATAAGTTGCAAGCCTTTGCCGAGGAACAACCGGACGTGGAATATTTCAAGGTTTATCTGGAAGAGGTCCGTGCGGTCCGTGCGTTTTTCTATTATGAGTTGTTGGATTTGTTCGCTCGTGTTCCGTTGGTAACTTCCTCTACGACACCGATGTCTGAGGTAAAGCAATCTGAGCGTAGCGTTGTATTTAACTTTGTCCGTTCGGAGCTGGAGGAGGCGTTGCCTTATCTTTCGGATAACCGCAGCAACCAAAAGGGCGAGTATTACGGGCGTATTACCAAGCCGGTGGCTTATATGATCTTGGCTAAGTTGGCGTTGAACGCGGAGGTTTATGCGGACGACAATTGGACGGACGGCAATCGTCCGGCTGGAAAGAACATCAAGTTTACCGTTGACGGTAAAGAGATGAACGCTTGGGAAGCAACGATCGCCTATGTGGATAAGTTGGAGGCTTTGGGCTATAAGTTGCAGGGAAACTTCTCGGAGAATTTCGCCGTAGCGAACGAGACCTCGGTTGAGAATATTTTCACGGTTCCTATGGACCCGGTCGCTTATCCGGACGCTAAGGACTATAACGTGGTACGTACCCGCCATTATGATCATGCTACGGCTTACGGCCAATCCGGATGGAATGGCGCTTGCGCTACGGTGAAGGCGATGAACGTATTTAAGTTCGGTACGGCGGATGAGGATCCTCGTTGTAAGCTTACTTATTTTACGGGCGAGGTGACCGGCCCGGACGGAAAGACGATCTATACGGAATGGGACGGACAGAAAGTGCCTTTGAAATATGAGCCGAACGCCCCGAAGGTATATATGGATGCCTCCGATGGTTTGTTGGTGAAGACCGCCGGAGCTCGTATGGCTAAATATGAGTTCGACCAGAATGCTCAGGATGGTGGAAACTTGCATGGAAATGACTGCGTGATCTTCCGTTTCGCCGACGCGTTGCTGATGAAGGCGGAAGCCAAGATTCGTCTGGGACAGAATGGAGACGATGAGGTGAACCAAGTTCGTAACCGTGTAGGCGCCAAACCGCTACAAAACGTAACGCTGGATACGCTATTAGACGAGCGTATGCTTGAATTAGCTTGGGAAGGCGTACGCCGGCAGGATTTGATCCGTTTCGGCAAGTTTACCGAGGCTACGGTAGACCGCTATGTAGGCGTGAAACATTCCGCCAGCTCGCTGGATTATCAAGAGGATAAGACGGGATATACAACGGTATTCTCCATCTATGCCGATATCCTTAGCCTGAATCCTAACTTGACACAGAATCCGGGATATTAATACGATTCATTTTAATCTTTAAGGCTTTATCAGGGGGCTGTCCGTTATTGGGCAGCCCTTTCTTCTTTTTGCTTGATTTTCCCTAGTATCTTCGGGAATTTCCATATAAATAACAACGTACAGCAAATAGCGGCCGTGGCATCCGATACGGCTTCTGCCGCATATACGCCGGTTACCCCCATAAAATGAGGTAATAGTAATGCCAAAGGAATCAAGAGGATTACTTTACGAAGCAAGGCGATAAAGATAGATATCTTAGCTTGTCCCAACGCTACGAACATATTCTGGCAAGCTCGTTGTAAGCCAAAAATCGTCATACCCGCCAAGAAGATGGGCATGACCCAACGGACGGTATCGATCAACTCCTCGTCGCTTGTAAAAGCGGAGGCTACGGTTGAGGGGAATAAGATCATGAATAGCATGAGTATCAAGTTGAAAGAGAACATAACGATTAGCACGATACGAAAACAATCTTTCACCCGCTGTTTGTCTCCATGTCCGTAATTATAGCTTATGATCGGTACGAATCCTTGGGCGAAACCGGTCAGCGGTACGCTAGCGAATTGCATGGCACTCTGTAAGATAGCCAATGCGCTCACATAGATATCGCCAAAATTTTTCAAACTACTATTCAAGACGAAACCGACCAGACTCTCCGTGCTGGCCATGATGAACGGAGAAATTCCCAAAGCGAACATCGAGAGTACGATTCTTCGGTCCAGTCTCATATACCGCCTTTCCAAAGGCAAGGAGGCACGTCTTGAGAAAAGGAAGCTCAATACCCATATGGCACTGCAAGCTTGTGATAGGATCGTGGCGAGCGCGGCGCCTTTTACCCCCATATCCAACCAGAAAATGAAGATAGGGTCTAATACGATATTCAATAAAGCCCCGATCAAAACCGAGCACATAGCGATAGACGGACGCCCTTGTGCGTTGATAAAGGCATTCAAGCCCGTGGATATCTCGACAAACAGAGTGCCCAGTAAATAAATAGAGAGATAATCCACCGCATATCCTAACGTATATTTTGATGCTCCTGTAAAAAGCAGGATCGGTTCCATGAAGGTATAGGTGATGAGGGAAGTGAATATAGTAAATAGGATAAGCAATATAAATCCATTTCCCACTATTTTTCCGGCCCGTTCCCGGTCGCCCTGCCCGAGAGCGATAGCCGCTAACGGCGAACCTCCCGCTCCCACGATAGCGGAGAAAGAAGAGATCAAGATCACGATGGAGGTGGTCACCCCTATACCAGCCAAAGCGTTTGTCCCGATCTCGGGAATATGCCCGATATAGATACGATCTACGATATTGTAAAGTAGGTTGACAAATTGGGCCGCTACCGCCGGAAGCGCCATTTTGAAAACCAGCGGTAGCATACGTTCCGTACCTAGCCTAGCCTCGTATTTGTTCTTCATATTCAATCGGGATTTCAATTAAAATGGCTGCAAAGTTACAAGAACTTGTTGGATTATATAATCGAGTTCCATAAATTACCAGTTAATAAAAAACACTTAATATCTACCACATCTACAATTCCTTCTTATATGCCTTATAAATAAACATCTTATATAGTGGTTGTAGATAGAAAATATCTACAATTATCATTCTTTATCTACCATGTTTTGATAGAAAACGCAAGAAACCAAATTATCGTTTAGGTTCGTGTGTCGTAGTGCCTATATATGTAAAAGTAGTTTCTATTAGGGAAAACAAAAGTTTCGTGCTGAAGAAACTTTAGTTTCTATATAGGGAAACAAAAGTTTTCT
>OOCM01000593.1_pt1 | contig 34088 bp, 46 predicted proteins | sample 1671111 | NCBI WGS metagenome assembly OOCM01 (sample SAMN06348123, study PRJEB24527) | human gut metagenome | biome: human gut; feature: ankylosing spondylitis patient; material: feces | host: Homo sapiens | place: China | collected 2015-10 | reverse complement strand
TTTCCGGCACTGGTCCTCCAGACTGCCGGAATTGAGGCAAAAGATGAATACTGGCAGCAGGTAGTTGAACAGATCCATGTTGTATCTGAAAAATATAACAAAAATGGATTTGTAGATCACATGCTTGTTGCTTATTCGAATTATCTTTCCAAGATGTTTAATAAGGCAAAAGAATTGGAAAAGGAGAATCAAAATGCCGTACAACACAAAGAATAGATACGAACAGGGACAGGCTCTCAGAAAAGAAATATATATGTATATCGTCAGTTATATCAAACTGGTTGGATATGCACCGTCGATTACGGAGATTTCTGAAAAGGTAGATGCCGGGAGAGCTACGGTCTGGAAACATATCAATCAGTTGATTGATGATGGTTTACTCAGAACAAACCACCCCAGTACCGACAGGGCATATACTCCAGTTGGGTACGGAATAAGAAAGATAAACAAGGAGATAAAATGAAACTTTATGACATTGTTACAGCAGATGGTGAATTTGTAGAGCCCTTGACGCAAAGAGAAATTATGAATAAATTCGGACTTGCAAAATACAGATTCCGTACATTCTTGGATAACAGCTATCTGATTGACGGCAAATATTGGATAGATGACTCTGCCGAAGATATGCAGGTGACCAGAAACGGATGTCGGAAGATGTTAAAACAGTTTGATGCTTTAACAGAAAACATAAGGAGGGCTGTTGGATGGGAAAGTTAAAAATCAAGCAGAAAAAGAAAGCATTCATTCCGTATACGAATCAGCAGGCTCATATGTTTGCGCAGTCTATCCAGAACTGCCAGAAAGAATTAAAAGAGATGGAGATGAAAGCCTTTGATGATGGGTTCGAGGATGGAAAGAACTGGTCTGACGTGCTGAATTTTGTGATTTTGTTCTATGTAATGCACGAATTGCATGGATGGGGATGGAAACGCTACATGAAGTCCGTAAAAAGAATTAATAACTACATCAATGATATTAATTCTGGGAAAACATCATTGTCTGAAATGGTTGATGATTTGGAAAAGAAGCATCACATTCAGATTTGTGATGATTATAAGGAGCTGATTGAGAGATATGGAGCGTAAAGCTGCACCGATGATTTATATACAGAATAACGGGCAGTTAGCGTTTGGTTAAATGAAAGTAGGGCAAGAAATGGACATTAAGTTAAAAGAAATCAACAGAGACGATTTAAAGGTAGGAGATACCGTTGGAATCGCCAGGGAAGTGTGGAGTGGATATGGAGTAGGGTTTAGACACGTCATGGTGTATCCGGCAAAGATTATTCGCATAACTCCTAAACGAACCAAAATTGAAACCGACATTGGAGAATACGATAAACATGAAGTGTTTTATAAATACGATTCTGATGCCATAAAAGAAAGCGAAATGGCGAAGAAGTTTAAAGCAATCAAAGATGGTGTATATGTTATCGAAGATTTTAAGTCGAGACATGGGCTGAGAGCAATCAAAGATGAAGATTTAGATACACTGTCAAAGCATATTAATGCAGTTGCAGAGATTTTGAAAAGATCCCGAAAGCGACAATAAAATTCAGATATGCCATCCGGGTAGAAGCTGGGAAGATTACGATACATTCAATACCGGTTCAAAGCTGTTGAAACCATTTTACGACTTAGAAGTATGTTGCCTTTCAGCGATAGAAACAGATGTGATTAGAGTTGACTTGGATTTTAATGAGAAAGGTTGATGGAAATGCGTTTAATTGATGCAGATAAAATAATTGACTCTCTTGGAATGTCGGATATGGATTTTGCAATAGGTGCAGTTATTGACGAACAGCCGACAGTTTTTGATGTAGATGAAGTTGTTCAACAGTTGGAAATGTTAATCGAAGATAAATGTTCAGAATTGGGTGACGATTGGTATACAGCCGAATGCCTGAATGAAGCAGTTGAAATTGTGAAAGGCGGTGGAGTTGAATGAGAGAAATTCTTTTCAAGGCAAAGCGGATTGATAACGGCGAATGGGTTGAGGGATATTATCAGAGAAGATATTATTTTTTAGGCAATGAAGAACATTTAATCTTCCACGCTGATAGTTATAAAGTGTGGGAATATGCGGAAATTGACTCAGAAACCCTCTGCCAGTTCACAGGTCTGACCGACAAGAGCGGGCAGAAAATTTGGGAAAATGATATTATCAAATATCATTTCGGAGAAATCTATGCTCCAATCAAATATGGATGCTATCAAAATTGTTTTGATTCTCAGAAAGCGGAACATGTCGGATTCTATGTAGATTGGTCGGATGACAAATGTCTTAGAAAAGATTTAGGGTATTGGATTGACATGGTAGACACTATGCCAGTTGGAAACATTTTCGACAATCCAGAATTGCTACAGGAGGAATCAGATGAGTAAATCAGTATTAGTAATAGATACACCAGAGAATTGCTATGATTGCCCGTTCGGAACTTCATACTGCGGCGAACTTGAATATGAGGGATACTGTGAATTAGCCGATTGTTTAGATTATGATGTAATTCTGATGACAGAAGAACATTATGATTACGAAAGCAAATCAAGACCTAAATGGTGTCCATTGAAGCCATTGCCGGAGAAAAAAGAGTATATCGTTCCGAATGACAATGTAGAATCACAAAAAGATATTATTGCGGTTGGTTGGAATGCCTGCTTGAGAGAAATTACAAAAACAAGCGATGAAAATGAGCGATAAAAAGCAAGCGATAAGAGGTGAAGTAGATGGAGAGATTAACAGAAAGAGAAAGAAATGTTGATGGTACAGGAGTTGCAAAAGAAGAAATTACGGATGGATTATTAAAACCGTTTGCGGATAAAATTCTTACGAAACTTGCTGTTTATGAAGACTTAGAAGAACAGGGATTGCTTGTGAGATTGCCGTGTCCTATTGGCACAACTGTATGGGACATATGCGGCATGGATATTCGGGAAAACGTGTTAAGTGGAATTGAATGTGGCAAAGATGGCAAACAGTTTTTGTGGGCAAACCATGATGAATGGCTCGGAGAATTAAATGATTTGGTATTCCTCACCCGTGAAGAAGCCGCGAAGAAGCTGGAGGAGATGAAGAAATGAATAACAAACCTACACCAGACATAACGCCAAACCTTGCTATATCAGCATACCACGTACTACAGCAATATTGTACTGGACAGCCAGCGGATTGCAAAGGCTGCGGATTCTACGAACACTGTCCAGAATGTTTTCGAGGCATGCCATGTGACTGGAACTTGAATGAAGAAGGTGAAATAAATGAAGCTGAGAAAGGCAACACTGATTGACTACGGAGTACCGCCGGATGATGTACCGACATTACAAAGCCACTTGCGGAATCTTAGCGAAAGCGACAAATACAATCTGTTACAGGTATCTATCAAATATGCACCCGGCATTGAATCGCAAATCTATGACAGCATTGTGAACAGTATCGGCTATCGAACGATGGAGAAGATCAGAACGGTTCCTGCAACGGAGAATGACTTTTATGGCTACAAACGCAAGGTCATGGCGGAATACTATCAACTGGCCAAATTGATTGGCAGACTTTAAAAAACTTAAAAATTTATAAAAGTGGTAGAGAGCTAAATCTCCCCAGTGTGGTATTATATTTGTATATAACTGCTATACTGGGGTTTTTTTTGAATTGAGGTGATGACATGGCGAACTTAAAAGCAGTTACAAGAAAACTCCAAAAAGCTATATTATCCACCGGATTAATTATAAAAATTGAAACGTCACAATTTTACAGCAAAGAACAGGAAAGATTGATTACTCTTACCATAATCTCAACGCCTACACTTCATTTGACCAAAAGAAAAGAATGGAAAGATTGTGATTATGAAATATTACGAACTGCATCCCAGTATGATGCAGCGATGTGCCTGAAAGAGATATGGGAGGCGTGCCAAGAATGGAAATAGATAGAGGTGATTAGATGGACTTGACGCCTAAACAGAAAGCGTTTGCAGATGAATTTTTAAAATGTGGAAATGCCACAGAAGCGGCTAAGAGGGCCGGATACAGCGAGCAATCAGCAAGACAAATGGGAACTGAAAACCTGTCAAAACCGTCTATATCCTCATATATACAGGAGCGGCAAAAACAAATTGACGATGAACGCATAGCAGATATTGCAGAGATTCAGCGATTCTATTCATCCGTTTTAAGGGGCGAAGTAAAGGACCAGTTCGGCCTTGATGCTTCACTTGAAACAAGGATAGCAGCAGGGCGGGAACTTATGAAGCGTTTTGAAAAGGCAGAATCAAACAAGAATGATTCTTGTGGAATCACAATCATAAACAATATTCCAAGGCCGGAGAAACAGGATGGATAATAATCCTATTAGTCTGAAAGATATAATAGCTCCTGCCTTCTATGAAGCCTTTTGGGACATTCTGGACGAGAAACATACATATTACGATCTGTACGGCGGACGTGGGTCCACGAAGTCGTCTTTTGTGGGCGTAATGATTCCTTTCCTGATGATGCAGGACGCAGAGAACGGCATAATGTCAAATGCTGTTATTTTCCGTAAGGTTGGAAATACGCTTCGAGAATCCGTTTATGAACAGATAGCATGGGGAATTGACGCACTCGGAGTCAATGAACTATGGGACACCAGTGTAAGCCCTATGCAGTACACTTATAAGCCTACCGGACAGAAAATCATATTCAGAGGACTGGACAAGGCAAAAAAGACTAAATCTATTAAAGCAAGAAAGGGATATTTCAAGTATCTCTGGTTCGAGGAACTTGACGAATTTTCGGGCATTGAAGAAATTCGTACAGTGCAACAGTCAGTCCTTCGAGGTGGCAGTAAGTTTGTTGTATTTAAGACATTCAATCCGCCAATTAGCCGGAGCAACTGGGCGAATGTGTATGTAGAAGAACCACGAGACGATAGCTATAGGCACAAGAGTGATTATAGGTCAGTCCCTGTTGAGTGGCTAGGGCAGCAATTTCTTGATGATGCAGAGCATCTCAAAAAGACAAATCCAAGAGCCTATCAGCATGAATACCTTGGATTACCTGTCGGACTCGGTACAAATGTCTTTGAGCTGTTGGAAATCCGAACGATTCCAGACGAAGAAATTCAGAAGTATCAAAGCGTATATCAGGGACAAGACTGGGGATGGTATCCGGATCCCAAAGCGTTTATTCGTGTGGCTTATGTACCTAATCAGGAAAAAGTTTTTTTATTAGACGAGCTTGGAGGTTCCAAGATAAGAAACAAGGAAATGGCTAACCAGATAAAGAAAAAAGGATATGATGATTATTCAATATCTTGCGGAGTTGATGAAGAAGAAAGTATTATTGACTTCCGAGATGCAGGGCTTCCAGCACGTAGGGCCATTGTTACACCGGGAAGCCGCAAATATACTTTTGAGTGGTTACAGTGCCGAACATTAGTCATTGATCCGGCACGAACGCCTAGAGCATACAAGGAAATTATCAATTATGAACATGAAGTAGATAGCAATGGAGAAGTTATCGCAGATTATCCAGATGGTAACGATCACTGGATAGATTCTCTCAGGTATGCGACAAGTCCATTGTCGATGAGAAGAGGACATAGTGCATAATGGGACTTATAAAAAAACTAAAAAGGTGGTTTAATATGATATTCAAAAAACAAGCCGAAGAGGACTTCAACATTCAGGCAGCAGAATTTCCAGAGATGGAATCGCTGATTAACCGGTGCGCGAACATTTACAGAGGTGCGCCGGAATGGCTGGATGATAAGAATAATATCAAGACGATCAATTTTGCTAAATCTGTCTGCTCAGAAACAGCTCGGCTCGCAACGCTGGCGATCGGCATTCAGATAGATGGCTCTGAAAGGGCGGCATGGTTGCAGGAACAGATTGACAAGGTGTATTTCCAAATTCGCCACTGGGTAGAATACGGCTGTGCTTACGGAACAGTATTTATCAAGCCGAACGGTGAGAGCCTTGATGTATTTACTCCGGCAGATGTGATGATTGTGGATTACGATAATCAGGAAATCAAAGGGATTATATTTAAAGATTCGTATACAGTTGGACGGAAATACTACACAAGGCTCGAATATCACAGGTTTGTTGAGACTACAATAGATGGCGTGACGACCTATCCGTACTACGTTTCTAATAGAGCCTATGTGTCAAAATCCCCTCAGTCAATCGGCGATAAGATTGACCTTAAACAGACCAAATGGGCTGACCTTATGGCAGATACGCCGCCGATTCTCAAGGCAAATGGAGAGAAGCTGGACGGGCCTCTGTACGGAGTACTGCGGACGCCGCAAGCGAATAACGTGGATATTAATGCACCATTGGGATTGCCGATTTTTGCCGAAGCTATCGAGGAGTTAAAAGACCTCGACATTGCATACAGCCGTAATGCCGGAGAAATATTTGATTCTCAGAAAATTGTCCTGGCAGATGATAGACTGCTGATGCCAAACGGTACGCCTATGTCAGCCATGTCGCCACAGGGCATGGAGAGCAGGCGCAATGAGATGAGGTTACCGCACTTTGTTAAGAATGTATTCGGTCAGGACGCGAAAGAATTCTACCAAGAAATCAATCCGCAACTCAACACAGATACCCGTATAAGCGGCATAAATGCCCTTTTAAGCCAGTTGGGGTATAAGATTGGATTCTCCAATGGGTATTTTGTTTTCAATGAATCTAGCGGCATTCAGACAGCTACAGGAGTAGAAGCAGAACAGCAGAGGACAGTCCAGTTTATCAAAGACGTTCGAGACAAACTGGAATCCTGTCTGAACGAAGTAATCTACGCACTGAACGTTTACGCTGACCTGTACGGGCTTGCACCTGTCGGAGCTTACGAGGTCAATTATGATTTCGGGGACATCCTGTATGTACGTGAAAATGACCGTGCGAGATGGTGGCAGTATGTGACTACTGGCAAGGTTCCGGCATGGTTGTATTTTGTAAAATTTGAGGGAATGACTGAGGAAGAAGCGAAAGCAATGGTTGAAGAAGCCCAGCCAGACGAACCAACATTATTCGGAGAGGAGTAAGAAAGATGGCAGATAAACCAGTAACAAGGGAAGAAAAGTATCTTGCGTACTTGACAGGCGATTACACGGGCGAACTCCCAAAACCAATCACGAGAAAAGAGAAGTATTTATACGAATTATGTTTAAAAGGAATTGGCGGGGAGATTTCGCCGGAAGAAATCAAAAATGCAGTAAATGAGTACCTTGAAAAGAATCCAGTCAAGCCCGGAGCCACGACAGAACAGGCACAGCAGATTGAGCAGAACAAGACGGACATTGTTTTGCTAAAGAGCGATATATCCACCAAAATCACAAAGTTCTACGCAAGTTCACAAGGCGAAACTCATATTACTGATTCTGATAATGGCAAGATTCAAGATATGATGTTGTATGGAAAGAGCGAGCAGAACCAATACAAAGGGATAAATTTACTTCCTGCTGACATTAGTTATCTCGAAACAATAGAAGTTTTGATTCCAAAAGGAACACACATTTTTTGGGCTACAGACGGTACACCTGCTCTTGGCGGTGATTTCAGGTTCCGTAATGAAGATAGTACTCAAGAGACATGGTTCGGAGTTGATGCTGGCAAGACTGCAATGACAAGCACGATAAATATTGATGCTAAATATATAGATTTCCTTATTCCCAAAGACCAATCAGTTAAAATATGTTTAGGCATTGGAGATGATCCAGTATATGAACCCTACACAGGCGGTCAGCCATCTCCCTCTCCTGACTATCCACAGGAGATTAAGAGCGTGGTGAATCCAACGGTAAAGATATCAAGTGAAAATGAAACAGAATCTCAGACCGTTACCCTTCCATACACATTGAATGCAATTCCAGTTTCAAGTGGTGGTAACGTCACAATCGACGGAAAGCAGTATATTGCGGATTACGTGGATGTGGAGAGGGGAAAGTATGTTCAAATGATACAGACAGACAAAGTTCAAAGTAACATAACGTGGAACATCCAGAAGCAACAAAAAGGGTATTCGCTTGGGTATACAGGTTTATACAAAAATGGTATACCAACAAATAAACCCGGAATGGAGAAGACATGGAAAAGCAATGTAGGAGATTCGTCGGGTATATGGAGTAATGCTTTTTCGTTTGGACGAAGTACTGTATTCTGGATTGTCCCATACAAGAATGACGGAAATATTACATCGAACGATATTAATGCATGGCTTGTGGAGCATCCAATGGATATAATGTATCCACTTGTAGAGCCCATCGAAACCGACCTAACACCAGAAGAGAATGAAGCGTTTAAGGCACTTGTCACCAACTACCCAGTAACCAACATCAGCGTCACATCCGACCAGTTAGACGGATATACAGTATTTAACTATCCGATTAGTATGGCTAATGGATGGAACTATGTAAAACAGCAGTTAAACGACAACCGAGATTATATCTATGATATGGATTTACAATCAGCAGAAGCCTATGTCAACAGCGAATATGCAGTAGCACTTACAGAATTGGAGGTATGATTATGTTATATAGAACATTATTAAAACTTAAAAAAAGAAACGGACTGACAGACGATTTAAAGAATAAGATTGATATTTTCTTCGCAACGGGCAGGATTACAGAGGAACAGTACAATGAGCTGATGGATGTTAATAAGAAAGAAGAACCGAAAGCGGAAACTAATTAACTAAATGGGGCTTTAGTAAACCAGTAGAAATCAAAACATGTACCACAACATTTATCGAAAGAGGTGATATACTATGCTTAGCCCTGAATATTTACGCCGGATAACAGAGGGTAGCGAACAAATTGCTGAAGAACTGCATCAGCATATCATCTCTGAGATTGTGTCGCGGATGATGGCAAGAATCGGCAGAGGTGAGGATTATATCCTGACCAATGCTGATGCGTGGAGAATCAGAACGCTGCAGGAATCCGGTGAACTGCTAGAGGACATTCTGGCAGAACTATCAAAATACACCAAACGCGAACAACAGGAACTCCTTGAAGCGTTTGAAGATGCCGGGATTACTGCAATGAACTACGATGATAAGGTATACAAGGCGGCAGGATTAAGCCCTGTACCGCTCGAACAATCACCATCTATGATAAGACTCATGGAACGGAATATGCTTGCGACCATGGGTGAGTGGAAGAACTTCACACGAACCACCGCAAGTGCCGCTCAGAGGCTCTATATCGAGCAATGTGACCTTGCATATAATCATGTAATGTCTGGGGCAGTTGGATATACGCAAGCCATTAAAGAGGCGGTTAATAACGTTGTAAGCGATGGCGTTACTATCACATATCCATCTGGCAGAAAAGACACGATTGAAACAGCAGTTGCACGTTCTGTCAGAACTGGTGTGGCTCAGACTACGGGAGATATATCTCTCAAACGCATGGAAGAAATGGACTGGGATTTAGTTCTGGTCAGTGCACACATGGGAGCGAGAACGGGTGATGGTGGCGAGAATCCGGGGAATCACTCGTTTTGGCAAGGCAAGATATACTCTCGCTCTGGAAAGAGTAAGAAATTTCCACCGTTCTCATTGACTGGATACGGAACAGCGAGTGGACTGTCAGGAGTCAACTGTCGGCATAGCTTTGGGGCAAGTGATGGAGAATTTAATCCCTATGCAGAATTATCGGCACAGGATAGAGCTGACAAAGGTAAACAGTACGAAAAGGAACAGCGGCAACGTACTTACGAGCGAAGAATCCGCAAAACGAAGCGTGAAGTTCTCGGAATGCAAGCGGCGGTTAATAACTGCAAGGACGAACAGGCAAGATTTGCACTCCAACAAGACCTTGACCGGAAGTCTTATCTTTTACAGAAACAAAATGCTACATATAAGGATTACTGCAAGCGGAACGATTTGAGGGAACTGCAAGACCGACTCATGATAGCAAAGTGGAATCGTCAGAACGCCGCAAAAGCCAGAGGAGCAGCAAAACGATATAAGACAGCAAAGGGGATTGACTGATGGACAGATGGGAATATTACAATCCGAACCCTGCCGGGAATCGAGTCGGAGATTGCGTTGTCCGGGCAATATGCAAGGCAACCGGGCAGGACTGGGAAACGGTATTTACCGGATTAATGGTGCAGGCGTGTGCTCTGTCAGATATGCCAAGCGCAAATTACGTCTGGGGAGTGTACCTCTATAAACATGGATATAGACGCAAGCTGATAGAACAGTCAGAACGATATATCTATACAGTCAATGACTTCTGTGCAGACTATCCAACAGGCACATATATTCTCTGTATAGATGGTCATGTGGTGACGGTACAAGACGGCAAATATTTCGATACATGGGATTCCGGAAATGAGATCCCGGTATATTACTGGGAAAAGGAGAATAAATGAGCATATCAGAATTTATACAGATTTTCCTCTCTATCTGCGGAGGGGTGTCTATTGTCGGAGGGGCAGCGGCTGTAATCTTTAAATGGATTACTCCGGCGTTTCGACTTAATAAGCGAGTAGAGACACTGGAAGAACATGATAGACGAGATTACGAAAGCCTTCGGAGAATCGCAGAACGAGATTCATTAATTCTGGAAGTGTTATCGACCATGTTAGACAGTCAGATCAGCGGGAATAACGTTGAGGAATTAAAAAAAACAAAACAGAAGCTTACAAATTATCTTGCGCAGAATCAACGTTAGTATTAGTAAGGGGTATGCTCATGAAATTATATGTGTTCACGAAGAAAGATATAGACAGATTCTTGATAGAGTGTAATTTCACACCGGACGAAGAAAGACTGTTCCGGCTGAGATGCAAGGAATATACACTCGAATACTGCGCTGAGCAGATGAATGTGAGTATATCCACGGCGAAACGATTAAGCCGGAGGGTGAACAATAAAATAATTAAAGTGTGTTAAAAATATGGAGAGGATATTTCTACCCTCTCCTTTTCTTATTTCTCACAATCTTCCAAGACAGCTCGCTCTAACAGCTGTCTAACATAATCCGGACATTTGCTTTTTCCAGATTCCCAGTTTTCGAGCGTTCTAATTGGTATGTTGTACCTCCTTGAGAATTCTGCTCGGGATATCTTTAAGTGTTCACGCATTTCCGCGATGGACATGTTTCCTTTTAGTTCCAGATTATTGTTCTCGAATCCTTTCGTTTTATAAGATAGGAATCCTACTGCGGCTGGGAATATACGGGTATAGTTAGTTCTACCTTCATCGATCCATTCAATACTCACATACACTTTAGCACATATATATGGCCACTCGGGACTCAATATAGTGCCATCGGCATATATGAAAACATTGCATTCGTCAGCAATAGAATTATCATATATGATACGGTTGACTTCTTCCTTGAAAAATTTGGCGCGGCAATAAGCCACGATGTTGTCCATTTCATACCCGTCACATTCGGTGATAAAACATTTGATCTGCTTTCTTTTTATTTCCCAAAGATCAGTACTATATGTTTTTTCCATTTTAACCAAACTGTCGATAAACCCGCCAACAGGAAAGGGATTTAAGATTTTGTAAGCGACATCAAGCTCAGCGTCAGATTTTCCACAGCTTTTCTTGAAATCATACATTAATTCATCCATCATGGATTCAAATTCAGATTGATTATATTTATACATACATTTCGCCCTCTTTCTATCAATGCTCTTTGACATATTTATGTATACGCTCATATAAATTCATTTCATTTCGGTTCGCCATTAATTCGCTTAAATCGTTTGAATCATAATTTGTAGAATATACGGTATAACTGCGATTTTCGATAAACCATGAAGCTTCTTTGATGTTGCTAAGAATCTCCATATCTTTAGCTCTTTTTTCTGCGCGAGTAGGTCTGCCTTCAGCTTCGTATTTTCTAACGAGAGCAGATAAATAAGAAATCATGTTTTTTCTTATATCTTCAGCCCATGCAATCTGCTTTGGACTTCCGACGAGTTCAACTAATTTTTGTTCCATTGTTTTTGCTTCCTCCCATGCTTTCTTAAGACCGGAGGAAATTGTCATTGCAGATTTCTTAACCAGTTCCCATGCTCTTTTCATGATTTTTGATAAGTTGTATTTCTTCATTTCTGTTTCCTCCGTTCCTTTGATGATTATATAATACCACCAATTTGGTGGTATGTCAATACTTTTTCGATACTTTTTTGAACTTTTTAGATTGATGCATCTATGCAAAAATATAATCAGAAAGGTGGTGCATAAGATGGCGTTATATAACAATCCTTATCAATATAGTTTTGGCGTTCCGGGGCAAATGAATCAGTTTCAGCAACAGCCTGTCCAGATGCCAGCTCAACCAGTACAGCAACCCCAGCAGAATAGTAATGGTATCCTGTGGGTATCTGGCGAAGTAGGCGCAAAATCCTATCTGGTAGCACCCGGGACAAGTGTTTTACTGATGGATTCAGAGAGCGAAAAGTTCTACATAAAATCCACAGACGCTTCCGGTATGCCACAGCCATTACGGACGTTCAAGTATCACGAAATAGGCACTCAGATGCCACCTAAACAGCCTGTTCAGAACATGGATAATAAATATGTCACAAGACAGGAATATGATGATTTAAAGGGCAAATACGAAGCTATCATAAACCGATTAAATTCTTTTTCTAAACCTGTTAGGGCTAATACCGTGCAGGAATCAGCGGTCAAGGGAGGAAACGCAGATGAGTAATCCATTATTTAATGCCCTCGGTGGTGGGATGCCACAGGGAAACGGGCCAATGCAGATGATGCAGCAGTTTATGCAGTTTAGGCAGAATTTTAAGGGGGACCCGAAAGCAGAAGTTGAGAAGATGCTACAGTCTGGACGGATTTCTCAGCAGCAACTTAATCAGGTTCAGCAGATGGCAGGACAGTTTCAACACATGTTGAAAGGAATGAAATAGTACATTACAATCTGGCCAGATTGATGTAAATACACAAAAAGGAGATTATATTATGGATGGAAATTATAGCTTAGCAGATATTGCCGCTGCTACTGGAAACGGTAGAAATAATGACGGCATGTTTGGCGGAGATGGTAGCTGGTGGATTATTGTTTTATTCATTTTTGCTTTCTTTGGATGGGGAAACAACGGCTGGGGTAATAACGGCAATGGCGGTGGATATGCAGCCACAGCAGCTACTCAGGCAGACATTCAGAGAGGATTTGACAATTCCGCAGTAATCAGCAAACTTGACGGAATCAATAGTGGCCTGTGTGATGGATTCTATGCCATGAATAACGGTATGCTTACCGGTTTTAACGGAATCAATACAAACATCATGCAGACCGGCTTTGGAATCCAGCAGGCAATCAATGCTGATACTGTAGCAAACATGCAGAATACAAATGCTTTACAGGCTCAGCTTGCGAACTGTTGCTGCGAGACCCGGGAAGCTATCCAGGGCGTGAACTACAATATGGCACAGAACACCTGTGCATTGCAGAACACCATGAACAGTAACACAAGAGACATCATTGATAACCAGAATGCAGGAACAAGAGCCATTCTTGACTATCTTTGCAATGAAAAGATTTCTAGTCTGCAGGCTGAGAATAATGATCTCAGACGTGCTGCATCTCAGGATCGCCAGAGCGCACTTCTCACAACTGCAATGGCTTCTCAGACACAGCAGCTCATTAACGCAATCAATCCAGCACCGATTCCGGCATATCAGGTTCCTAACCCGAACACATATTACGGATGTGGATGCGGATGCAACACCGGATGCAATTGCTGATAACTTCATATCGAGAGTATCTTTCGATTGATTCGAATGTCGGCTTATGCCGTATTACACAGAGGGGCAGGCTGAGACCTGTCCTTTTGTGATACGAAAGGGGTAAAAATTATGGCAGAATTTACAAGTGTAGCTGCTCAGACTGTAGCAGCAAATGGAAACGTAGTATTTTCAAATACAGCAGTTAAGGGTTCTAACTGCATTCAGCACAGAGAGGGAAGCGGAATCATCACTCTAAGAGGACTGACTAACCAGTGTAAAGCGAGATTCTTCGTGGATTTTTCTGGTAATATCGCAATTCCAACAGGCGGTACTGTCGGAGCTATTTCTCTGGCAATTGCAATCTCTGGTGAGCCGGTTCTTTCTTCCCAGATGATTTCCACACCGGCAGCAGTAAATCAGTACAATAATGTGTCCTCTGGCATCTATATTGATGTACCTCGCGGATGTTGCGTTAATATCGCAGTAGAGAACACAAGCGACCAGGCAGTATCTGTTGCGAACGCAAATATTGTCGTGACTAGAGAAGCGTAGGAGGTGTGATTATGAGAGATATTAAAGACTTATGCGCAAGAATTGAAGACGAGCTGTCCAAAATCGCTGACAATGGACTGACCACCGGAAATCTGGAAATGACATACAAACTGATTGATATGTACAAAGACATAAAGAACACGCAGTACTGGGACAAGAAAGTGGAGTACTATAACACTGTCCTTGATGAGATGCGTGGCGGATACAATGACGATTACAGCGAACGCGGAAGAAAGCGCGACAGCATGGGGAGATACAGCGCAAATGACGGCAGAATGATGCCGGATTATGACCGAGGCAGTTCTTATGCCAGACGTGGTGAGCATTATGTTAGAGGACATTACAGCCGCTCTGACGGACGAGATGCTTATGACGACTATATGACACAGAAACAGAGCTATCGTTCCGGCAAGTCTGAAGACTGCAAAAGAAAGATGCTCGCCGCATTGGAAGAACATCTGGACGAACTTACAACAGAAATGAGTGATATGTCTAAGGATGCAGAGTGCCGGGAAGAACGTGATCTTGTCAAGAGATACGTAGAAAAACTCCGTGATATGCTCTAAAAACACAAAAGTGGTAGAGAGGTAGTTAAAAGAAATCTGTTATAATGTAATTGTGCAGCAGGAAGCACAAGTAAAACGGTTGTTTTTGACATTTTCGTTTTAATCCTCCTTCCTTTAATTTAGTAGCTGGTACGCACGCTTTAACGGAAAGTTGAACAGGTTCGAATCCTGTCGTGCGTATTTGCCATCTGGCACGCAAGATGGCTCACCTCCTTGATTAAGGTTTTTGTTATTCATACTTTTCTTTTAAAAAAGAAATAAATATCCGAAACAACTCGTGGCAGGCATGACACGTTAAACACCTTGCTAACCCGGGAATCCGGGTTATGTGGAATGTACGCTAGTGGAAAACTGACAGAGTCGCACTCTGGTCTCCGGTTCGATTCCGGGCGCTCCGCTTTAATTCGCTTAGAGTTAAGCTGTTTGTATACAGGTGGTCTATGTCTCAGGTGGATTTACGCTATAGCGAAAGAAGTGAAATTCACCCCAGTTTCTTTTTAGAGGGTTGGCCGTTATAGGCGGCATGGAATGTAGCTCAGTGGTAGATCGCACTGTAAATGTGAGGTCGCAGGTTCGATTCCTGCCTTTCCGATTACCTTGCCAGTGGTCTAACTGGCTTAATCCATTTACCTGCGGCGGCAGGTCAATAAACACGACCAGGAGGATGTTATGCAGAAACTTATTGACACTTTAAAATCATTTGGAATTGAAATCCCGGAGGATAAACAGGCAGATGTAAAGAAAGCACTCTCTGAGAATTACAAGAATGCAAAGGAAGTTGCAAAAACTCTGTCAAAAGTCGAGGGAGAACGTGATGACTGGAAAGTACGTGCTGAGACAGCAGAAGAAACCTTAAAAAGTTTTGACGGTATCGACCCGGCAAATATTAAAAGCGAGTTAGAGACTTGGAAACAGAAAGCGGCAGATGCAGAGAAAGAATTCAATGCAAAAATCTACGACCGTGATTTCTCGGATGCTCTGAAAGCGGCACTCGATGACGTTAAGTTTTCCAGCGAAGCGGCAAAGAAATCAGTCATGGCAGACATCAAAGAAGCAGGATTAAAGCTGAAAGACGGTAAAATCCTTGGCCTGAACGATCTGATCGAGCAGATGAAGCAGTCTGACGCATCTGCTTTTGTGGATGAATCTCAGCAGCAGGCTCAGCAGAATCAGGCAAGATTTACAACTCATGTTGGACAGCAGCAGACACCGGGAAGCATGACCAAGAAAGATATCGAAGCGATCAAAGACCCGTCCGAGAGACAGGCTGCAATCGCTCAGAATATCCAGTTATTCCAGTGATTTTTACACCGACTATACGCCAGAGTATAGCCGCTAACCCAATACCTTAATAATTATGGGTAGAAAGGATTTTTTATGCCAGCAAAAACAAATCTTATTATGACTAATGATATCCAGGTCACAGCACGTGAGATTGACTTTGTAACCAGATTCGAGAGAAACTGGCAGCACTTACGTGATATTCTGGGTATCATGAGACCTATCAAAAAGCAGCCGGGTGCTGTACTCAAGTCCAAATACGCAGAGGGTACTTTACAGAGCGGAAAAGTTGGTGAGGGCGAGGAAATCCCTTACAGCAAATTCGTTGTAAAAGAAAAACCCTATGCGGAAATGACTATCGAGAAGTACGCAAAGGCTGTATCTATCGAAGCGATTAAGGATCACGGTTACGAGAACGCTGTTCAGATGACCGATGATGAATTCCTTTTCCAGCTTCAGACTGATGTTACCGGAAGATTCTATGACTATCTGAAAACCGGTACACTTACTTCCACAGAAACTACATTCCAGATGGCTCTGGCAATGGCTAAGGGTCGTGTTGAGAACAAATTCAAGCAGATGCACAGAAATGTGACTGGCGTCGCTGGATTTGTCAACATTCTGGACGTATATGAATACCTCGGAGCAGCTGAAATTACTATTCAGAACCAGTTCGGATTTCAGTACATGAAAGACTTTATGGGATTCAACACAATCTTTTTACTGTCTGACAGCGAAATCCCGAGAGGACAGGTTATTGCAACACCTGTCGAGAACATCGTTCTGTATTATGTTGACCCGAACGAATCTGACTTCGCAAGAGCAGGGCTTGTATACACCGTATCTGGCGAGACAAACCTGATCGGATTCCACACTCAGGGCAACTACCACACAGCAGTTTCCGAAGCGTTCGCAGTTATGGGACTGACTCTTTTTGCGGAGTACATTGATGCAATCGCAGTAATTGCCATTGATGAGACACCAACGCTTGGCACTCTGACAGTAACATCTGCGGCAGGAACAGCAACTGGTGATACAAAAATCACTGTAAACCCGGCTAAAGAAAACGCTAACAATGTGTACAAGTACAAAGTTGGTGCATCTGAAACAGCTGTAACTTATGGCCAGAATCTCAGAAACTGGACTACATGGGACGGAAAAGCCGACATTAAGGCAGCAACCGGGCAGAAGATTACAGTGGTTGAGTGTGACGGAACATACAAGGCACTGAATGCCGGAAGTGCAAGCGTAACAGCGAAATCATAAACGTAGGGGGTGACTGGCATGGCTTATGCAGATTATAAATTCTATACAGAATCATTCGGCAATGTCGTGCCAGAAACCGACTTTCCACGACTGGCAAAAAGAGCCAGTGATTTTGTGGACACAATGACGTTTGACAGGTTGGTGGACGGACTGCCGGAAAATGAACGCTCACAGAAACGTATTAAAAAGGCGGTCTGTTCATTAGCTGAATTAATGTATCAGATTGAACTTGCTGAAAAGAATGCTATTAATCAGGCGTCAGCAAATGTGACCGACACAAATACCGGTGGCAAGTCAACAGGCATTGTAACATCTGTATCTTCTGGCAGTGAATCTATTTCTTATGTCACACCTCAGCAGATCGGGGCGAGTGCAAAAGAATGGAGTGCGGTATATGCCGCCGCCGGAGATGCGCAGAAAACGAACGACTTACTCTTAAAGACGGCTTTGCCGCTTCTGATGGGAGTAAGGACGGATGATGGCATACCGATATTGTATGCGGGAGTGTGAGTATGAAATATGTACGAATAAAACCGACTATAATTGAAGCTATTCAGTGTTTTGCCACTCCTAAAGGTATAGCTCAAATTGAAAAATTTGTTGGCAATTCGGTAAAAATTAATAACAAATTTAACCCACCTAACATTGAGATTTCCGCATATCCTGCTCCATTTAGAGATGGCGAAATGGCTGATTCGGTACTCGTAGAGCCTGGGGATTACGTCTTGTGTGATGAAGAAGGATATTTCGATACAATGACAAAGGATGAGTTTGAAGAAGAATTTAAGGAGGTATCTGAATAATGGACATTTCAACATTAGGCTCATGTATCACAATCGTTATGATTTGCTACATCGTAGGAATGGGCTGTAAAGCATCAAAAAGAATCTCTGATGAATGGATTCCAGTAATCATGGCGGTTATTGGCGGAATTCTCGGAGCTGTCGGAATGGGAGTTATCCCGGATTTCCCGGCATCGGACTATATCACGGCGGTTGCAGTCGGTATGTTTAACGGATTGTCGGCTACTGGTGTGAATCAGGTTATTAAGCAGACAGTGCAGAAAGAATAATTAAGGAGAGGGTATCATGTATAGCAAAACTGTGACGATTTTTGATTATTATGAATCAGCCACGACAGGAGATGCATACTGGTATCCTCATGTTTTATCCGGTGTTGACCTCATTACGGACAAGGGGGCAATTCTTAAAAAGTACGGACCAGACGCAACTGACAACGCACAGTTACACATTCGTTATACTGTTCAGAATGGCGATATAACCATTACTGACAAGAATGGTAAGATTCTCCCATGGGTGCCAGTTAAAGAGTGGAAAAGGCAGATTAACAACGCTCTGGAAGACACTATTACATTCTCAGATGAATCATTCTTCTGGGAGGGTGAGTGGACTGGCAGAACGGTATCTGATGGTGATTATCGGAATGGATTCTACCAGTACATGAATGAGAACAAGGATAACGTGTTTAAGATTACCAGTGTTGGCGGTCCGTATACGCTGATTCCACATTTTGAGATTCTGGGTAAGTAATATGAGTAAGATTCATCATTTCAAAGGATTCTCCATAGTCGATGGAGATATGAAAATCAAGCTGAATATGGACAGGTTTTCCAGACAGTATCAAGAAGCCCAGTATCTCCTTGACGGAATGGTTATGGACAGCATGGTTCCATTTATGCCAATGATTACCGGAAATTTTATCAATCGGACAAGAGTTGAGAGTACATCCTTGCAAGGAACTGGGAAAGTATGCGCGGCGGCGGCTCCTTATGGGCGTTTTCTGTACGAAGGAAGAGGAATGGTCGACGAAGCAACCGGAAGTCCCTACGCAAGACGTGGAGCAAAGAAAGTCCTTGTCAGTCAGTTTTCTGGTCAGACAGCCGCAAAGGAAAATCTTGAATACGCCAAACAGGCTCACCCACGGGCACAGGCTGAATGGTTCGATGCCGCTAAACGACAATACGGCAGTACATGGATTCGTAAAGTAAAAGCACAGGCAGGAGGTGGCAGACATGGCAGATAAGCCTATTGGTAAAGATGCAACCGGATACGAGATTCTGACAGATGCCATGAAAGCACTTCTGAACCAGTATCCGGGGCTGTACGAAAATGAAACAATCAAATTTGAGGAACTCGGCAAAGAATCGGGAATTGCGTTCTCAGCGGATAATGGAGCTTTGGTTTATAAGGAAAAAGAAGATGTCTGCGGCACAATGCATCAGGTATGCCAGTATCCATTTTATGTGGTATACCGAACAGCATCCGACAAGGAAAGACAGAAATTATCTGTTCAGAAGTTCCTTGACAATCTCGGTAAATGGATATGTCGAGAACCAGTTGCCATAAATGGCGTTGAGACACGTTTGAATGCGTTTCCAGAGCTTTCACAGGGACGAACGATAAAACGCATCATGCGCGACAACTCATATGGTTTAGAACCACAGGAGAGCGGCGTACAGGATTGGTTATTGCCATTGTCAGTACGCTATGAAAATACTTATGAAGTAATATAACAAGTAACAACCGGCTATCAATTAGAGATAGTCACTAACCTACGCAGCCTTTTAAAAGTTATAGGCAGAAAGGACATTTCTATGGCAGTTACAGGCAAAATTGACCGTAAATATATGGCTCATTACATTGATGCAGGTTCCCTCTGTGGAGGACTAACACCGAAATATGAGCGTCTTGGAAAGGATTTGGAAGAGTACAATGTAGAACTCAATCCAGATACTGAAACATCTAAAAACATTCTTGGAGAATCCACATTCAAACACAATGGCTATGAAGTTTCTTCTGACGCTGATCCATTCTATGCAGACACTACTTCTGATCTGTTCACAGCATTACAGAAGATTGTAGATGGACGCCTCAAAGACGACAACCTCAAAACAAAAGCAGTTGAGGTTCATCTCTGGACAGAAGCTACGGCAGGTAAGTATGAAGCGTATCAGCAGGATTGCTACGTTGTGCCGACCTCCTATGGCGGTGATACATCCGGATATCAGATTCCATTTACCGTCAATTATACCGGCGAACGTGTAAAAGGAAAGTTTGATATCAGTTCCGGTACATTCACAGCTGACAGCGAATAATTTTTAGGAGGGTATAGAAAATGGCAAAAACAATTAATACAAACATTGATGATGGATTTCTTCTTTTTACATTCACGAACAAACAGGGAGAAGTGTTTTCTTCGTTTAAATTGAATCCTACTGACATTAACGTTGCGGCAAGAGCGGAAGAATTGGAAACTTTCTTTGAACAGGCTCAGGAATCTGTTAAAAATGTTTCTTCCAGCAAAGAAATGGCAGAGATCAATAAACAGATTGAGGACAAAATCAATTATATGCTCGGATACGAAGCATCTAAGGATTTATTTAAAGAACCAATTACCGCAACAACTGTTTTTGGAAATGGTCAGGTGTTCGCCTATATTGTTCTGGACAAAATCAATGAAGCACTTACACCGGAAATTGAAAAAAGAAAGAAAAAAATGCAGGAAGTGGTCAATAGGTACACGGAGAAGTATACAAAATGACCGCCTATGAACTTCCCACCTCACTAAAAATCGGTGAGGTGGATTTTTCTATCAGGACGGATTTCCGAGTAATTATCGATATTCTGGTCGCCATGAACGACCCGGAATTAGACGAGCAGGCAAAAGCAGTTGTTATGTTGCAGATTCTGTTCGAGGATTGGCAGAGTATACCGCTGGAACACTTATCTGAAGCCTGTCAGAAAGCGTGTGAGTTTATTGACTGCGGACAGACTGATGACATTCCGAACAAACCAAAGCCCCGTTTAATGGACTGGGAGCAAGATGGAGACATGATCGTGCCGGCTGTAAACAAGGTTGCTGGTAAAGAAATCAGAGCCGTACCGTATATGCACTGGTGGACGTTCTTCGGATACTTCATGGAATCCGGCGAGTGCCTGTTCAATACAGTTGTTGGAATCCGCTCTAAAAAGGCGAAGGGTGAAAAGCTCGATAAATGGGAAAAGAAATTCTATCAGGAAAATAAGAATATTATTGACATAAAAACACGTCTCAGCGACGAGGAGCAAGCTTATAAAGATAAGCTGAATGAGATGTTGAACCTCAAATAGTTAGGAGGTGGACACATGGCTGCTGATGGCTCAGTCATTATTGATACCAGAATGGACACATCAGGTGTACAAAACGGCGTATCAGCAATCAGGCAGTCTTTTAACGGACTTGGCAGCGTAGTAAAAAAAATAGGCATACTGATTGGCGGAGCATTCGCAATTAGGAAACTGGCTCAGTTTGGGAAAGAGTGCGTAGAACTTGGTTCTAATCTGGCAGAAGTACAGAACGTGGTTGATGTTACATTTACCACAATGTCGGATAAGGTCAATGAATTTGCAAAGAATGCCATGACCTCGGCCGGATTATCTGAAACAATGGCGAAACAGTATGTCGGAACGTTCGGAGCAATGTCTAAGTCGTTCGGATTCTCAGAAGCGCAGGCTTACGACATGTCAACGGCTCTGACACAGTTAACTGGCGATGTGGCATCATTTTATAATATCAGTCAGGACTTAGCCTATATCAAACTGAAATCAGTGTTTACAGGTGAAACGGAAACACTCAAGGACCTCGGTGTGGTAATGACCCAGTCGGCGCTTGACCAGTTCGCGCTGGCAAATGGCTATGGTAAAACCACATCCGCCATGACTGAACAGGAGAAAGTGGCTCTCCGCTTGGCTTTTGTACAGAAACAGTTGTCTGCCGCATCTGGAGACTTCATCCGTACTTCAGACAGCTGGGCGAACCAGGTAAGAGTAATGCAGTTACAGCTGCAATCTCTCAAGGCGACAGTTGGACAGGGATTAATCAATCTCTTCACTCCTGTTCTGAAAGTTATTAATATCTTGCTCGGTAAGTTAGCAACTCTGGCAAATGCCTTCAAGTCATTTACGGAGTTAATCACCGGAAAGAAATCATCTGGCCAGACAGGCGCGAGTGGCGCAGGTCTTGCCGGGACAGATGCAATGGCTGATACGGCAGACCAATATGGAAATGCTGCCGACAATGCCGAAAAGCTGGCAGATGCAACAAATGATACAGCGGACGCAACCAAGAAAGCTACTAAGGCGGCAAAAGGATATCTTAGTCCTCTCGACGAAATAAATAATTACTCAACAGATAAAAGTACGGATTCATCATCAAAAGTACCGGGCACAACCGGCGGACTTGCAGATCAGATGAAAGATGCTGTACAAAATGTTGATTACGGAAAAGTGGCAGAGGGTGAGACAGTTCTTGATAAAATGTCAAAACCGCTAAAAAAGATAATCGACAGATTTAAACAGTTGGCTAAGTTAATCGCAAAAGGATTCTGGGATGGATTAGGAGATTACGAACCAATTCTTGACGGAATAAAAAAGGATCTCGATTCCATATGGAAATCTTTAAAGGATATCTTTACTGATTCAGAAGTTACTAAAGCAGCAAATAATTTTCTTGATTCATTTGCATATGCAATTGGACAAGTTGCCGGTTCATTTGCCAGAATTGGATTGACAATTGCACAAAACATTATAGGCGGAATTGAAAAGTTTTTAAAGCAGAACACACAAAGAATAAAGAAATATCTGATAGATATGTTCAACATCGGTGCTGAAATTTCACAAATCGCAGGAAATCTTGCAGTTGCTTTCGCAGATGTTTTCTCAGTTTTTGGTGGAGAAACCGCGCAGCAGATCACAGCAGATTTAATTGGGATTTTTGCTGAAATTGGAATGACCGTCACGGAAACGGCTGCAAAACTTGGCAGAGATATCCTTAACATGATTGCACAGCCTTTTATCGACAACAAGGACATTTTAAAGTCAGCAATCGAGGGTAGCCTCGGAGTAATAGAAACCGTAACAAGTGGGGTCTTAACAGTTGTTCAAAACCTTAGTGACGCAATATCGAGGTTATACGATGAACATGTAAAACCGTTCTTTGATTCTATAGCAGATGGATTATCAAGTATACTTGAAACTCTAATAACTGGATATAACACATACATTCTTCCGGTGTTACAAGGACTAGCAGAGCAAATTAAAGGGTTGTTAGAGGGACCATTAGGGGACGCGATTTTAAAGATAGAAACATTCCTCGGGAAACTCATTGATTCTCTGAAGCTTCTGTGGGAATCGGTATTAGTACCTTTAATCAACTGGATAATCGCAAATTTGCTTCCGGTTGTGGCAAAGATAATTGACGTTGTAGGCACTGTGGCAATCAAAGTCATAAAATCATTAATTAAAATTATTGGTGATGTAGCAGACACTCTGAGCGGAATCATTGATTTTCTTGTCGGCGTTTTCACAGGAGACTGGGAACTGGCTTGGCAGGGAATAAAAGAGATTGCGAATGGGGTATGGAGTCTTATCAAGGATATTATAACTGGTGCATGGGACGTAATTAAAACCGCGACGAAAGGCGCACTTAAAATAATAAAAACCGTCATTAGTACTGCCTGGAACGCAATCAAGACAGCGACTTCAACAGTCTGGAATGCCATTAAAAAAACGCTTTCTAATTTATGGAGTGCTCTTAAAGCCACCGCGAATACAGTATTTAACGCAATCAAAAATAAAGTTACAGGTGTGTGGGATAGTGTAAAAAACAAAACATCCCAAGTATGGGAAAGCGTAACTACATTTGTTTCCGATAAAGTAGAAGCAATAAAAAATGCTATCACTAATAAGTTTAATGCCGCCAGAGATGCAGTCAAATCTGCATTTGAAGGTATCGTGAATTTCATCAAAGCTCCGATTAATCAGGCAATCAGCATTGTTAATAATGCAGTTGGGATGATTAATAATGCAATTGGTGGAATTGAATCTGCATTTTCCTTTGGGCCTTGGACTGTTCCAACACCGTTTGGCTCAAAGACTATTGGATTTCATGCAACATTTCCACGTATCGGAACTATCCCATATCTGGCCAGTGGTGCAGTTATTCCACCAAGGTCAGAATTCCTTGCGGTATTAGGCGATCAGAAGAAAGGCAATAACCTGGAAGCACCGGAAAGCCTGTTGCGTCAGATCGTCCGGGAAGAATCAGGAAAAGGACAGGGAGACGGAAATACCTACAATGTTACAGTTAATGCATCTGGCAGAAAACTGTTAGATATTATTATTAGTGAAGCTGAAATGAGAAGAAACCGGAACGGGAAGAACCCATTTGAGTTAGCATAAGGAGAAGAATATGCCGCAGGAACAATTTAAAATAGACAACGTTGTTATAAGAGCACCGGATAGTTACAAACCGGTGTTCGCAACCACTTCTACGGAAGACTCTAAAAGAAGTCAGGATTTGATTATGCACAATACACCAATGGGAACAATTGGCGGGTATGACATGCAATGGGGCGAGCTTACATGGGCTGAAATAGCAACCATACTAAATACTGTACTTAACAAAAGTCAATTCACATTCCACCATAAAGACCCAACTGTTCCGGGAAGATGGATAGACAGAACATTCTACGCATCAAATTTCAACATGGCTGCGCAAACTCTGAAAGATGGGGAAGAAAAGTGGACAGATTTGTCTATCAATGTAAGGAGGATTGAGCCGATTTGATAAATGTATCTACTCAGTTAAAGAAAGAATCACTTACAAACAGAAATTATTACGTGACAGCAAATGTTACATTGTCAAATGGCACAACTCTTAAGCTAGGCAAAAAAGACTTTTATCTGTCTGGAAATAATCTTGTAGATTCAGCAGACTCCGGGGACTTTCCGGTGGGTGTGGCAATCGCAAAAACGGCAAGCTTATCATTAGTAAACGATGATGGGCGTTTTGACGGATATAATTTTAACGCTGCAAGGTTTGTTATCTTTCTCAATGTGCAGTTATCCGACAGGATAGAAACCATAAAGAGAGGTACTTACATTGTATCGAAAAAGCCCGCAACAGCAAGCGAAATAAGTCTTTCTCTCTTAGATAAAATGCATAACGCTGATAAGGCATATGATTCTAATCTGTCTTTTCCTTGTACGGTCAAGGAACTGCTCTCGGAATGCTGTCAGCAATGTGGAATCACTCTTGGAGATGCAGTGTTTCCAAATGCGGATTTTCAGATTCAGAAAGCGCCATCTAATGCGACATACCGTACAATAATCGGAATGTGTGCCGGGATAGCCGGTGGAAATGCAAGAATCGACGAAAATGACTTACTCAGGATTATTACGTTTGATAAGACATTTACCAATACGACTATTTACGATGGTGGAGCAGTAAAGAACTGGACAAATGGTGATGATCTGGATGGCGGCACGCTTAATCCATGGACAATGGGGACTGTGATTGATGGTGGTACGTTAAGCAATAACGATTATCACGCGTTATTTTCAATTCAGAATCTACAATATGACGTAGACGATGTTATTGTAACAGGTGTCAAATATGTAGAAGATGAGACCGAATATATGTCAGGCCAGGACGGCTATGTGATTACTATTGACAATCAGCTATTGTCGGGCAATGCACAGGCAGGAGTCGAAGCTATTGGAAATCAATTAATCGGTTTGCGAATGCGTCCTTTCTCATGTGACGGAATCGCCAACGGATACGCCACTTTCGGCGATCCGGTCGAATTTATTGATACAAAGAATCGTGTCTTTAGATCGTTTGTGACAGATATAGAGTTCGTGTTCGGTGGCTCAACATCATGGAGCTGTAGCGCAAAGAGTGCCGAAGAAGATGCAAGCGAGTTTATTGGCGAACAGCAAGCAGTGGTAGAGCAAGCAAAAAAAGACACAGAGAAAAAGCTATCTGCGTATGACATAAAGCTCAAACAAATGAATGAGCTTGCAGCAAACACGCTGGGCTTCTTCTATACAGAAGAAATGCAAGAAGATGGTTCCGTAATTACATACCGGCATGATAAACCTACGCTTGCTGATTCTAAAGTAATTTATAAGACAAGTGCTGATGGATTCTTCTTGTCAGTAGACGGCGGTCAGACATGGAAAGTCGGCTTTGATAGTAATGGAGATGCCGTTCTGAATATTCTCTATGCCATCGGTATTCAATCAGAATGGATTAACACGAGAGGTTTTACAGCAAAAGACAATAATGGGAATACGACATTAAGAATAGATGCCGACACAGGCGCTGTCACATTAGAGGTTGAAAACTTTACACTGAAAAGTAGAACTATTGAACAGATCGCCAAGGACGTTGTGGATGGGTCAGTTCGTAATGTGACTATCCCGAACTATTATGGCACGTATACACCAACATTGCAGAATTATCCGGCATCTGAGTGGAAAAGTGAAGAATATGAAAAGCATGACGGCTCGATATTCATGAACTTCTCTACAAGCCAGGTATATATGTTTTCTGGGACTGATGGTGCTTGGCGGGAACTGGATGCTGAAAAAATTGTCAATTTTGAAAGAGTTTTTAACGCTTTAACGGATAACGGTAAGCAAGAGGGAATTTATATGCAGAACGGACATCTGTATATAAATGCTTCCTATATTAAGTCTGGCCAGATTTCAGCCGATTTGATTAGCTTGAAAAACATTAATGTTACAAACAGTTCTGGAATATCAACATTTGCGATTGATAACTACGGAAATGTTACGCTCAGACCTAACACATTCACGTTAACAAACGGTGATACAATATATAGCGTTGCTGAAGATAAAGCTTCGACAGCGTTATTGAATGCGAATCGCTATACAGACAATGCACTTAGTGATCTCGACATAGGGAAAATGTCTAAACAAGAGATTATTGATGTGTTAAGCGATAACAGCAATAATAAAGGTCTGTATCTATCAAATGGCAATGTGTACATGAACGCCGATTATATTAACACAGGTGAATTAGCAGGATGGAAAGTTGGAATTAAAAAGCTTTCAGCAAGTGGCACGTATGGAGAAGTAACGCTAGATGCTTCAACTGGAGAGATCTATTCAGAGACGAATACAGGAGTATATGTGCCGGGGTACGGGACGTTGTATGGAACACGAATTAGAGGAATCAATCTTTATACAGGAACTGTACACGCAAGTTCGGTCTCGGTTAATACCAGTGTTTCTGCTGGCAGTGTTTCTGCTGGCAGTGTTTCGACATCAAAAGAAGTTGAAGCAGGTACGCACGTAAAAGCCAGTGGTCATTTCTACAGTGCAGGTACGGGGACAGACCTTGCAGATGCTTCTATCAGAGGAAATCTGAAAGTAAGCGGGACAAAATCAAGATCAGTTTCGACGGTAGACTATGATGAACAGCTCTTTTACTGCTATGAAATGCCAACCCCATTCTTTGGAGATATCGGTGAATCTGTAATATCGGATGACGGGACTTGCATGATTGACATAGATGATATCTTTCAAGAGTCTGCAAATGTCGGCATTAAATATTATGTGTTCTTGCAGAGAGAAGGAGAGGGCGACTGCTGGATAGCTGAGAAAGAGCAGAATTATTTTGTTGTAAAAGGAACTCCGGGACTTAGATTTTCGTTCGAAATCAAAGCAAGACAAGCTGAATATGAGCATATGCGATTTACTGACCCGGGAGATACGGCTTATACAGACGCAAGAGATATAGAAATCCCAGAACCAAATTATGAGTCAGAAGAAACAGAGGTCTCGGAACCAGATTATGAATCAGAGCTTATTAACGACAGATTAAGTATTATCAATCAGATGGAGGCAATATCATGAAGAAGATTTTAACAAGTTTTATGAATCTTAGCACTGGAGAAGGAAGTCGCATTGCTTACACTTATTCGGAAGTAGACGAAAACACAGGAAGTATCATCAGCCAGAACAATAAGGGCAATTTCCTTGTAATGGATGACAATGTGCAAAAAAATCTTGATTCCGTAAAGGATTACATAAAAAATAATTTCCTTTCATAAAGAGGTAAGTCTAATATGGCCGATACATATACAATACAATTCCGGCGCGGTATGTACGCCGATTTTGATACATCGAAAATTCGCCCCGGAGAGCCCGTTGCGATTCTTGGCAATGACCCGTCCGTTCCATCTGGTAAAGCCTTATACATTGCATTTGCGGCTAATGATGTAAGGCGGTTGTGTTCCATTGAGGACATTTCAGAGATGGTCAATGCTGGACATTTTGTTGGTCCACAGGGTCCAAAAGGCGACAAAGGAGATAAAGGTGCAGATGGCACCGTAACATTTGAATCGTTGACTCCTGAGCAGAAAGAATCACTAAGGGGCACCTCTATCACAGCAGTCAGTATTGACACAGATGGAAATTTGACAATAACATTTTCAGATGGTGATAGTGAAAATGTTGGGAATATTATGGGACCTCAAGGAGTGCGAGGCCCAAAAGGTGAAAAAGGAGGCGTTGGTCCGCAGGGACCAGTTGGTCCGCAAGGCCCGCGAGGAGAAAAGGGCGAACAAGGAAATGACGGAACATCTCTTAATGTCCTTGGTACAAAAGAATCTGAGGCAGACCTCCCCCTGAGTGCAGAGAAGAACGATGCATATTTAATAGACGGAGAAATGTGGGTTTTTGACGGCACGAACTGGAACAATGCTGGCAAGATTCAAGGCCCACAGGGACCAGTTGGTCCGCAAGGCCCAAAGGGCGACCCAGGGCCGCAGGGTGTAAAAGGAGACCCTGGAGAAAAAGGAGAGCAGGGAATACAGGGTCTAAAAGGCGATACTGGGCCACAAGGCGAACAAGGCTCGGTTGGTCCAAAAGGTGAGCAAGGAGATACTGGTGCGCGAGGAACCACATTCACTCCTGTTGTAGACAGCGAAGGAAACATAAGTTGGAGTAATGACGGAGGACTTGAAAACCCTCAGACAGTAAATGTTACCGGTCCGCAAGGCGATACGGGCGCAAAAGGAGATACTGGACCGCAAGGAGAAAAGGGCACTACATTCGTTCCAAGTGTAGACACTGATGGAAACATAAGCTGGAGCAATACAGATGGAATCGCCAATCCCGAAACAGTAAATATCAAAGGGCCAAAAGGAGACAAGGGGAGCGATGCGACTGTCCCGATTGCTACAATCGAAACTCTTGGTAAGGTTAAGCCTGACGGCAAGACAACATTCATAGATGAAGACGGAACACTCCACGCAAAAGGCGGTGGCACAACCGTTACTCCCAAGCCCGTAAACAACCCAACAATTGAGAATTTAAACGCATCTGTCACAATTAAATGGCAAGACCCTGAAAACACGGTAATCAGTGGCTCAACATTTTCTACATGGGCTGGCACAAAACTTGTAATGAAAGAAACAGGCTATCCCGCAAATCCAGATGACGGAACGCTTGTGGTTGATAACACAGTTCGTGATAAATACAAAACCACAGGTTATACAGTTACAGGGCTGACAAACGGCAAGCAATATTACTTTGCGCTGTTTCCATATTCTACCGATGGCGTATATAACTACGATGCAGGTAACAGACTTCTCGGCGAACCAAAAGAGGATTTGAAGATTGTCACATTTGCCGACGGAACAGACACAGAGATTGAAAATATGATTGAAGCGCACTACGCAGGCAAAATTAACATTAGCGACTATTGGGCGGTCGGCGACAAGAGAACCATCCATCACAATGCCATGGATGCAACTGGCGTAAGTGAGTCACACAGAGCGAATGATTATGCCTATGTAATTATCGGAATCGAACATGATGACTTAGTGACTGCTATCAATGGCAAGACTAAAGCTGCTATTACAATTCAGACAGAACGTATGTTGTATTTAGACACTACGACAGAATATAACACCTCCTATAATGCATCACATGAATGTGGTTATATAAACAGTTCAAGTACAAATAGTGGTGGTTGGGAAGGCTGCGCAAGACGTGCATGGTGCAATAATGTGTACAAGAAATGTTTGCCTACTTATATTCAGAATATGATGAAGCAGGTCAAGAAGTTGACATCTGTGGGAAGTCGAAGTAGTACGATTAAAGTCTCAAATGACTATGCGTTTTTGCTTTCTGAAATTGAGATTTTTGGCAGTATAAAGTATTCTTTCGCAGGCGAGGGAGAACAGTATCAGTACTTTAAGAACGCAACTGCTAATAGATATAAGAAACCGTACTTTAGCAGTAATTTCGTGTCTGGCCGCTATTGGGAACGTTCGCCTTACTCCAGCAGCGGAAACAAATTCTGTCATGTGGACATGGGCGGGGAATCGTACTACAGCGACGTCAGCTACGCTCTTGGTGTTGCCCCCTGCTTATGTATCTAAAATCCTAGCAAAACCCATCTACCGCCGTAAGGCGGTTAAAAGGATTTGCGGTACTATTTTTAATCAAAGGAGATGATAATTGTGGATAAAAAAGAAATTGCAAATATCTACAAAGCCATCAATCGAGTTTCAAACAGACTGAATGAAATGTCTGAAAAACTTGACTTGGTGATGCAAATGCTTAATGCGGAATCTAATCGTAAAATTCTAATTAATGGTGATGGTATTGACGGTCTGGCTGAACTTGTATCAACGCATGATTCGGCACTTGATGAACTGGCTACTTTAGTTGCAGGCATTGGAGGTGGAAACAATGGTTAAATTTTTCGAAGAACGAGTAATCAATGGGCTGAAAAAATGGACAGATGTTCCTGAGCTGTGGAATGCAAAGGTGATTGAAAAGTTGAAAAAAGATGACTATGTGCTGAATGAGGATGGGACGGTAGAAAGAGCAGGTTCACTACAGTAAACGTTATGCACGCAGGAAAAATTTGAGAGGATTTTTGTATGACAAATAATCAAAAAGTAGTTCTCAGGAAAATTATTTATGCGGTCGAAACTGGCGAACAGGTTTACGGACAGCAGGATTATTCGGACTTCACGGAAGCCTACACCAATTCTTCTGAAGAACACGCAATCACAATCGGGGCGGGACAGTGGTACGGAATCGAAGCTAAAACACTTCTGGAACGAATTTACGATGCCGACCCTGAACAGTGGAAGAAGATAGACAAGGTCAGACTTTTGGAACAGGTCCAGACCGCAAACTGGGAATGTTTTAATATTTCCAGGGTATCACAGCTCGCAGACACTATAGTTGCTCTTATTTCGTCCGATTTAGGCGTTAAATGCCAAGATAGCCTTATGGATGAACAATTAGCCACCTATGCAGAAGAAGCCTTTAAACAGGGCGTTGCTGACGCCAGAGCACAAGCTATGTGTGTGAACTTTAGGCACCAAGGTGGACAAGGGGCAGTAACGAGGATTCTGGCAAAGGCCCAGAAACCATATACACTGGACAGTCTCTATGCAGCCTGCCAGACGGACACAGGGAATCAAGTCGGGGCATATAAGAGCAGACAGAGATTTGTTTATAATGCGCTGAAAACATATTTTCCAGAAAGTGAGGAAACAGGCATGAACGCAATTGATAAATTAATCCAAATCGCAAAGAATGAAATCGGATATCTTGAAAAGGCAAGTAATAGTCAGCTTGATAGTAAGACAGCAAATGCCGGAGAAAATAATTACACAAAATACTGGCGAGATATTAAGCCGGATTATCAAGGACAACCATGGTGTGCTGCATTCGTTTCGTGGTGTATGATGAAAGCATTCGGATTAGACACAGCAAAGAAACTTTTGAAGCACTGGCCATACGTTTACTGCCCGACAATGGCGGATTTGTTTACTTTGAACAGTAATCCAAAAGTCGGAGACATTGTTATTTTCTACAGAAACGGTACATTTACACACACCGGAATCGTAATAAAGGTATCAGGAGATCGGTTCTGGACAGTCGAAGGAAACACTTCTGGTGGCTCTACAATTATCGCAAATAGTGGTGGTGTATGTCAGAAAAGTTACTACAACAGCAACCTTCCCGGAACAAAATTCTGTACTCCAAATTACAGTTTAGTTAAAAATACAACGTCAGTTTCAGACTCAGATACAACCAAAAAGCAGAACACCAGAGCCTATATTGCACAGATCAAAAAGGACACAAAATGCTATACAAAATCAAACAAAAACAGCCCGTCAAAGCTGTTTCCAAAACTGAAAAAAGGTGCAGTTGTAGAGGTGATGAAGTACACAGAAACTGACAGTTCAGGGCTGAAATGGTATTTTATCCGCATCCCGCATCCGGCAGAAGGGTTTGTTTTTGAATTTGTTCCAAAAGGAGCATTCACCAGAATCACAGAAATTTCTAAATGATTTTCCCGGGGAATTACCCCGGGAGTTTTATCTTTAAACATATTTTGTATCATTTCGGAAGTTTTAGACTGTTATCGTTAGTCACACGTTAGTCACAAATAAAAATATTGTTTCCTAATATAATAGTGCCAAAAACACTGTATTTACAGGCATTTGCGCAAATTCTCAATTCCTATTTGCTGGTCACAAACAATAAAATTAGAATAATGAAAATGAAATGTGGGAAATCCTTGCAAAATCGCTGAAAACATTGATTTTAATAGGGTTTCCGGCATTTCGATAATAATATTTCGGTTGTTTTAGAAAGATTAAAATTGGTTCCGTTAGTCACAGTTAGTCACAAATGGAACTTTTATCTTTTCTATTTCTGTCCGAAGTTCTTCCAGTGTCCTGTGTCCATATACCGCATTTGTAACATCTCCACCAAAAGAGTGGCCGAGCATTCGTTTTCGGTCATTTTCCCGGACACCGTATTTTTCGCACAGTGCAGAAAAGGTGTGCCGGCAGTCATGCGGCGTGTGTTTCGGATTACCGACTATTCCTAAACGTTCCAGTGTAGGATAGAACAATGCTTTTCTGTGATGCTGCTGAGTATATACGCATAGTTTCCCATCTTGTGTCAACACTTTCTGCTCAACAAAATGATATACAGCAGGATGTATCGGAACAATTCTGTTTTTACCGGCTTTTGTTTTGATTCCACCTTGAAAGTATCTTTCTTCTAAGTCGGTTGTAAGTTTTAGCACTTCCCCGATTCTCCAGCCGGAGTAACACATAATAAGAATGAGCTGCACTTCTGGATCGTCGGTATTATTCCACAGTACTTGCATCTCCTGATCAGAAAATGGCGTTCCATGTTCGGTGTCGTTATCAGCGTTGACATGGACGTATAATGCCTTATTTTCCGTTACGATTTCTGAGTAGACTGCATATTTGTACATCTGCTTAAACAGAGTTAGGATAGCCATCTGGCTTTGCTTTTTCAGTGTACAATCATCAATAACTTTTTGCATATCAGGAGCCTTTAAATCTTCGAATATGCGATTGTGCAGAACAGTACAGTTTGTATAAGCTGTCCGGTATGCTTCTTTTGAACTGTACGACAGTTTTGTCCCCTCTGGGAACTTCCACGCATAAAACTGTTTATATACCTCTGAGAACGTCAATTTCTTGATTTCCGGGTGTTTATCCTCGACACACTTGATTGTATTGTAGTCGGCAATTAAGCGGCTTATAAGAGTATCTATGTCGGTTGTAGGAGATACCTCAAGAGTCCGCTCCATGCCGGGTTGATACGTGCCGGCTTTGTATGCTGTCAGGACAGTAAAGCCTTTTATCCAGTCATCCACATAGCAGATTGCCGGCGGACGTTTTAGTTTACCATTATCGCCCAGTGTAGCCGGTGGATGCACTGCGAAGCAGTTTCTCCGATTCTTGCCAAGATACCGGATAGAGCCGAAGTTATTCGGCAATTTTGGATATTTCTTTCTTTTCTTCGCCATTTTTATTCCTCTTTTCTTT
>OOCM01000582.1_pt1 | contig 34594 bp, 28 predicted proteins | sample 1671111 | NCBI WGS metagenome assembly OOCM01 (sample SAMN06348123, study PRJEB24527) | human gut metagenome | biome: human gut; feature: ankylosing spondylitis patient; material: feces | host: Homo sapiens | place: China | collected 2015-10 | reverse complement strand
CTTTTGGTGTTAAAAATGCTCAGAGAACATCCTCTCAGCTAGTCAAGAGCCTTTTTATAATATACTGATAACTCCTATAACTATGACATATTATATTTCTTTTTCCGTGTCCTTCCTTCGTGTTCGATGATGTGTGCGGACAAAAGGCATGGCTGGTGCTGACACGGTGCGGCCCCAAAATTTATTGTTGTGGCAAGCAGTTTTTTTGAATGGGAGGACTTCACATTTCTTTACAACATTATCCGTTGCCAGTTACGATTTTTTGACTGTACAATAGGAAAAAGGGGAAACGTGATGGGAAATTCCATCCCTTCTGCTTTTTGATGTGCGGAACTTCTGGGAAGAGAATCTCGGAAGCTGCTTGTGGGAATTTTTCTTTCCGGTACCCGCAGCGCATATCCGGGAGACGTTCACCATTCAGAAAAAACGTCTGTACAGGTCCAACGGATTTTTATGAGTGAAGAGAAGAACGGAAGACTGCTTTTAATAGACGATGATGAAGAGTTCTGCCTTCTTGTCAAGGATTACATGGAGCTTCAGAATATAGGACTCGATTACCGTCTGACGGGAAAAGCCGGCTTGGAGAGCCTGGACGGCAAAGATTACGATCTTGTTCTTCTGGATATGATGCTGCCCGATGTCCCCGGCGTGGAGGTCCTTCGTCGTCTCCGCATGAAATGCGGAATACCAGTCATCGTTTTTTCGGCACACAACGATGAAACGGACCGCATCGTCACGCTGGAACTCGGGGCGGACGACTATGTGCCGAAGTCGTTTTCCTCCCGTGAGCTTTTGGCCAGAGTGCGGGCCGTACTGCGTCGAAGTTCGGGCAGTGCGGAAGGAGAGAAGGAAGAAATTCTTTCGGTGCACGGCCTGGAACTTAATCCGCGTACGCTTCAGGTATCGTTCCACGGGCGGCCCATAGAGCTGACCTATGTGGAATTCCAGATCCTTCAGGCCATGATGCGGGAACCCGGACGTATTTTTTCGCGGGAAACGCTGCTTAATCTTTTTGCCGACAAAAAATGGAACAAGTTCGACCGCAGCGTGGATGTGCATATTTCCACATTACGCAAGAAACTCACCGATGCCACGGGAGCCAATACGCACATTCGAACCGTGCGCAGCATCGGTTACGTGTTTATCCGACAGGATGAAGAGGCATGAACCTGCTGAGATGCAATCTTTACGTCAAGATCATCCTGTGGATGCTGCTTAATCTTGTTCTTCTGGCGGTGCTCGGCTGCGGAATCAGCTGGTACGTCATGGCCGGCAAGGGTTACGACGGTGTGCTGCCCGCTTCCCTGTTCAGTACCAGGGCCGACAGCGCTCTGCGGGTGATAAGTGCAAACCTTCAGTACCGTTCCGTGCTTGAGTGGGAGGACCTGCTGGAACCTCATGCCAGAAGACTGCCCGTACGTGTTCATCTTCAGTCTCTGGATACGGAATCCATAAGGGATTCTGCCATTCCCGACCGTATGGTCGAACAGGCGAAGAATCTGCCCCGCGCCATCTACTCCTTCTGCCCGTCGCCGGAGGTCATGTTCTGGGATCCCATGGGGAGTACCATGTTTGCGGGCCGGAACAGCAATGTGGAGTATGGACTGCCGCCTGTTCCTCCGGCGCTTTTCCGGCATACGAATGCTCCTTCCCGGTACTGGCTGGGGCGCGTGATGTATATTCCCGATATCAATCGCCAGATACATACGGTGCTTGTCGTCATGGAGTCCGACACCGTAGACGGACACGGACTTTTTTTCGATATCGATAAGATTTTTCTGCTGGTGGCCGTTATCCTGGGCGTATCGTTTCTCTGGTGGCTTCCTTTTGTACGACATCTTTCGAGTCCGCTTCGCCGTATGGCGAAGTATGCTGAAGACGTGGAGTTTGAAAGTTTTTCCTGTGTAGATAAACCCTTTCTGCACGACAAAGAATTTTCCGGTGCCAGAAAGGACGAAATAGGCCGTGTGGGCTATGCTCTGGTAGCCATGATGCAGCGGATGAACCGTATGCTCACAGGTCAGCGGCAGTTCATCCGCTATGTGGCCCATGAGCTGAATACGCCGTTGGCCAAGGCTCAGATGGGACTGGGAGTGCTGGAGTGCAAGCTGAACGGTGATGAGCGTCTGCGCGTGCAGCAGGTACTCAGACATATCAAGCGATTATCTATCCTGACCGAAGAAGTGCTTGCCTATCTTCAGGCCAAGGCATCCATGACTACTCCGAGAGAAGTCTCTGTGGAACTGTGTCCCTTCCTTTCCTCCATAGTTCAGAGCGAGGCTTCAGACGCCGACGTGCATGTGGAGGTGGAGCAGAGGCTCTGTCTGTGCACGGACAGGGACTATCTGCAGAGAATTATCAGCAACGTGCTGAGAAATGCACTGAATTATGCGGGAAACGATGGTCCCGTGGTTATCCGTGCGGAACGGGGAGAGGCTGAAACCGTGATATCCGTGACGGATCACGGTCCCGGGGTACGGGAAGAGGATCTGCCGTCGCTGTGCGAGCCGTTTTTCCGGGGCCATGCCGCGACCACGCACCCCGGGGGTACGGGACTGGGACTTTCCATCGTGAAAGACTGTATCGAGGCCTGCGGGGGCAGGATGGAATACGGGAACGTGCTTCCTCGCGGTTTTTCCGTATGTCTGCACTTTCCGCTGAAGAAGAGGAATCACTGCGGCTGAACTATAGGGTAATTGTAAAGTCGACTTTACAATAGTTATACTTTCCTTATCACTCTTTCTCCCGTTTTCGTGTATTCTTTTTCACAAATGGAAGTTCTTTGTGGGAAAGAACTGCGGACCCTTCTAACAGGAGAAGAAGTATGCTGAAACTTTCTCAGATCATCGCCATGGGTGCGGTCCTGCTGCTCGGGACCCCGATGGCGCAGGCGGTGGAAAAGCCGCAGGAGTGGGAGCTCGTCAATCCCACGGGTGTCATTCAGATTGCTCAGGTAAAGCCTGCAAAGCGTATCAACACACTTGACGGCAAGACGATTGCCCTGCGCTGGAACAGCAAGCATAACGGTGATGTAATGCTCAATCACCTGGCCGATCTGCTTGCCCAAAAGTATCCTACGGCCAAGATCGTCAAGACCTACGAAACCGACAAGAGTCTGAACGGCATTTCCGGTTCGGCCTCCGAGTCTGAACGAGTAGCCAAGGCAGTGGCAGCCGTAAAGCCTGATCTGGTCATTGCCTCCCAGTGCGACTGAGGCAGCTGCACGTCATGGCTGGTAGTTGACCAGTGCAATCTTGAAAAGCTCGGCATTCCTACGGTAACCATCGTCACCGATCAGTTTGTCACCCTTGCCCGCGGAACTCAGAAAAGTCAGGGCCTGACCGATATGAGTTTCGTCGTTGTGCCTCATCCCATCGGTATGCTTCCCAAGGCCGAAGTAGAGGCAAAGCTCGATAAGGCCTTTGATGACATCATCAAGGCTTCCATCAACTGGGCTCCGTCTACGGAAAATGCTGCGAAGCAGGCAGCGCCCTATCCTGCCAAGACATTTAAATTTACCGGTACCTACGCGGATGTGAACGCCATGTTCGCCAAGCGCAAGTGGTCACTGTCTCTGCCCATCGTTCCGCCCACTGTGGACAAGGTGGCCGAGATGCTTAAGGGTACCAAGCGTGATCCCTCCGAAGTGGTATGGGTTGTTCCTCCGCGCAACGGTATGCTCACTGTGGAACTTGTAGCTACCCTTGGCGTTATGGCCGGCGCCAAGCCGGAACATATGCCCCTGCTGCTCGCCATGGTTGAAGCCATGAAGCAGCCCGAAGCCGCCTGGCGTGGTACCTCTACGACTACGGCAGCCACATGTCCGCTAGTCATCATCAGCGGTCCTATAGTGAAGAAGCTCAAGCTGAACAACGGAACCGGTACTGCTGGTGGTGAAAACCCCGTCACCAACGCGCTCGGTTACTTTGTGAACCTTGTCGGTGACGTGGTGGGCGGATCTGTTCCCCCGAACCTCGACAAGAGTACTCACGGTTCCTCTTTTGACCTGATTGCCAACGTCGTATGCGAGAACTTTGAAGCTACGCCGTGGAAGCAGTCTTTCGCCGAAGAGCAAGGCTTCTCCAGAGAAGACAGCATAGTCACCATTTCCACCTCTTATCCTCCAAACGCCAACGTTGACCACGACAGCGTGGCCAGTAAGGATCTGATGAACACCTTCTCCGCCGGTATCGCCGGTACGGCGTCCGGTATAGGCAGCTGCCTGACGGTGAACGTTGCCGATCCGAAGAACCCTTACAACCGTCCCATAAGCCAATGGAACAACTCCATTACTTATGCGGTGCTTATCCTTTCGCCCGAACATGCTGCTACCATGTTCCGCGATACGAAGAGCAAAGAGGCCATCAAGGAATACCTGGTCAAGAACACCGTTCTTCCCTACAAGCTATACACCAAGGCCATTTGTGAGCCTGGTGAAGCCTTCGGCCCGTACGACGACAACACCCTTATCCCCCGCTTCACGCAGCTGGAATCCATCAAGCTGGTCGTAGCCGGTGGTCCGGGCAAGCAGTCTCAGATATGGGTACCGTTCGTCAATGTGTGGAGACCTGTTTCCGTAAAGATTGCTGAATAATCATTAACCTCAATACGACGGGGAATCTTTCTGCGGAAGATTCCCCGCCGTATTTCAGAGTGTCTGCATCTGATTTTTGAAAGTTTTCCCTGTATGCGGCGCAGGTCGGCAGCGATCCGCTCCGTTTTTGAGGCGGAGACGGGCGGGCATGTGAAAGAAGCAGAAGAATCACATAGTTGGCTCTGGAACTGATCCGGCTTGAGCGGGCCGCCACCGTGCTGGGCACGAGGTGCTATTGAAGTCATTCATGTTCATACAGAGAGACTTTCAGTAAGTTTTACTTTTGACGGCAGACGACACATATAGTAGGCGGTCGTCATGACCGTTTTACGCCGTAAAATATTTCTTGCTCCTTCGGTGAATTCTCCGCGGCATGAAAACATACGGTCCTGAGGATTCTGACATGGAGTTTTAAGCCGCGGCGCCGAATGAAAGTCTGCGGAGGCAGTATGCGTACGTTGCTTTTCCTGCTGCTTGCGGGACAGCTGTTGATTCCAGATGTATCTTGTGCCCTAACCGTATGTAACCCCGCCGGCCAGACGGAGGAAGGCGTATATATCGACGCAGTACTGGAACAGTCGGGAGGTCTGAAGGTCGGTTTTCCCCGGGCCGAGCGCGAAACGATGACACCGGGTAATGATGGACTGGAAGACTTCAATGAACTGTTTCTGGCCCGGGGCTGGGGCGACGGACTTCCGCTGATTCCCCCTACTCCGGAAAGAGTAGAAGCCATGGTGGCAGGCTATGATTTGCCCGGTGATTTTCCCATCGCTACTCTGGCCCCCATGGAGGGGGTCGCTACGGTGGAAAAAATTGCCGTCAATGCCGTCATGGCTGGATGTGAACCCAGGCATATGCCGCTTCTTGTTGCTGCTGTTGAAGCTGTCAGCCAGCCGGAGTTCGATCTGCGAGGCATGTCGACAACGACCAATCCCGACGCCGTGCTGATGATCGTGAGCGGCCCCATCGTGGAAAAAATGGGGCTGAACGCGGGAACGGGAACTTTCGGCCGAGGAAACCGGGCCAATGCCTGCATCAGCCGGGCGCTTCATCTCGTCATTCAAAACGTGGGAGGAAGTCGCCCCGGTATTACCGATATGTCCACACTCGGACAGCCCGGGGAGTTCGTCATGTTCATGGCAGAGAATATTGATGCCAGTCCTTGGCCGTCCTGGCATACGGAATTCGGTTTCATGCCTGAGCGCAATGTGGTCACCGTAGCATCTGTCGAAGGCTATTCGAGCCTTATGGGTATAGGCTACAGCAGACCGGAATATCTTGATCTGATTTCTCAGTGGCTGAGGGGACACGACAGACCGTACCGCAGCGCCATCATTCTTGTCGTTGCTCAGGACACTGCAAAGATGCTGGCTCATGAAGGCTGGACTCGTGAAAGCATACGTTTGTATCTTCGAGAACATTCCCGCATTCCTTTCAAGGACTGGATACATCAGTATCATTCGGCAACGGAGGCCAGAAAGGGAGTCCCAGAGAGCGTGCTCGCCACTACGGGTGGTGATACCATGATACCCAAGCCGTTTTTTGATTCCATGCCCATCATTGTTGCCGGTGGTACCGGGGAAAAGAGCATGATCATGCCGTGCTGGGCTGCGGGGCGCATGGTCAGCATGGAAATACATCTGCCGTACGGCTGGAAGTAAGACGTATGATTGTAAAGGAAAGGAGACGAAACTTTACAAAAAATGTGTTGTATCCGCTACATCTGAACGAAAAAATTCGTTATGGTAATTCGGCAAGAAGGCAGTTTATCCTGCCATATGCTTGATAAGGAGATGTTTATGAAGATACGTTTTTTGATGCTGGCCCTGGCGCTCATGCTGTCCGCCGCTCCCTTGGCCTACGCCAAATCAGACAATCCGTTTGAACTCAACAACGCCACGACAGAAGAACTGATGAATCGTTGCTTTTTCTCGCAGGAAGATGCCGAGCGTATTCTCGATCTGCGGGATTCTCTTGGCGGATTCCAGAACTGGGACGACCTCAAGGAACTGAATCTTTCCGATGCCCAGCTCAGCATTCTTGCTTCCGAAGCAACGATTTCCGGCATTGCCACCGACTGCAACTGCTGACATTCGACGTTGCAGCCATTTTTAAAAAGCGGTCTGACCTTTGATTAAGGTGCAGGCCGCTTCTTTTTCCCCGCAAATAGAGACTGCTGTTCCGCCTTATGTCGGAGTTTTTCTTTGAAGAGACTCAGCATCAGCACTTTTTTCATGTTCAACAGGCAGATTTATCATGCTCGAGAGTTACTCACGAAAAAATTTTCTTAAGCTGAGTGCGTCCCTGCTCGCGGGCGGGCGGCCATTGCCGATCCCGACAAAGCCCAGGCCATCAGCTATGCGGCACCCAAAGGCGGAGCGATGACGGAAGTCAAGGGATATTGGCCCTTCTGCCAGATTCGCTGCATCTATACGGCAAGAGTGCAGGATGGGAAGAGCCTCAGCGTTACCGGCGACAAGAACAATCACTGGACGGGCGGCACCATCCACCATATTAGCGTGCCCGTTTCCAGATCGATGACTTCGACAACCTCACTCCGCAGACGGAAAAGTTTACTCTGAATTATTTTTCCCATCTCCTCACGGTGTTGTCATACATTACTTTTCTCCTATACTTGGGAGTGAATACAATATGGTACACCTGCACAGCCATTTCGTATGTGCCAGATTTTGTTCTTCCGCCAGAAAAAACACATTTTTGATGTGGACGGGAATCTGAACACAACTCCGTCTTATCGAAAAATTTTTAAGTATAACCGTTTTGTGGTCCACCCGCTAAGCGGGTGGTTTTCTGTTTCGAACGCTTCCGCTCCCTCAACTGTCTGAAGGCCTTACCCAAAAAAGCTCCGGTTCCCTCGGGAACCGGAGCTTTCAAAAGATATCCGCCGAACGCCGGAAATCAGAACATGCCGGGCAGATGAATGCCGCCGGAGATGTTGGCCATTTCGCGGTCAAGGTTGGCGCGGCCGATGCGCACGGCCTCGTTCACAGCGGTGATGACGAGGTCCTGAAGCATTTCCACGTCGCCGCTTTCCAGAATGGCCTTGTCGATGGTGATGGACTTCATTTCCTGACGTCCGTTCATGACCACCTTCACCATGCCGCCGCCGGCCGAAGCTTCCACTTCCTTCTCCGCCATTTCCTGCTGAAGCTTGGCGATCTTGTTCTGCATCACCTGAGCCTGGCGCAGCAGGTCGTTCATGTTCTTCATGCCATGTCTCCTTGAAAGGCAAGGGCCGTCGGCCCTTCTGTTGCGAAGTTAACGATTGATGGGGGTACAGCGTACCAGTCTGGCATCGTACGCGTCCTGAAATTTCTTTATCACAGGATGATCCTGTATCTCTTCCCGCAGCTCCGCTTCAGTGCGTACCGTCTTCTGCGGAGGCCGGAACACGATCTGCAGAGGTCTCCCGGCCCAGGAAGCCGCCATGGTCTCGAGAAGCCTGAGCTTCTCGGTGCGCTGAAGCTGCTGACTCACCACCTGAGAGAGAGCCTGAAGCACAAGATAGTCTCCGCGCACTTCTCCGGTCACCTGACGAAGGACGGGCAGAGGAATGTCCCGGCTGTCCTGACAGGAGTCAAAAAAGCTGTTCCACGGCAGGGAGGCATCCACCGGCAGATCCTTCCAGTCGGCGGCAGGACGCCGCTTCTCCGGCGCCAGAGTTTCAGCAGTTTTCGCCTTTTCCGTCAAGTCCGCAGAAGGAGTCGACGGCCGGAACGAAGCGGTCGGAGCGACCGGAACGGAAGGCGATGCAACAGCGACGGGTGCGGGAGCAGACGGAGGCACGAAGGCAGGGCTCTGCGTAGCCGAGGGGGTTGCCTGCACGGGCCGGACGGGCGACGGAGCGGCAGATCGCACGGGTGCAGCTCCGGCGGGGGCCGGAGATGTGGCCGGCGGCGTTTGCGGCGCAGCTGAAGGCGTCGGAGAAGACGACGCTTCCGGATTTCTGCCCGAAGCCGACGAAACAGGCGCGGCAAGCTCCTCCAGAGGAAGCAGCCGGGGAAGCATGGCAAGGTTCAGAAGCAGAAGTTCCAGCCCGGCCGAAGGCTCAAGACTGGTAAGAATGCGCCGCTGGGAGTCCAGCGTCATCTGCCATGCCGCATGAATATAGGTCAGCGAAAAACGGGAAGCGAGGGCAACAAGCCGCTCCACTTCGCCTTCGGGCAGATCGAGCTCTCCGGCGGCCTCCTTTCCCGCCTGCCGGAGAAGAAAAAGATTGCGCCACAGACTGCCGAGTTCCCGCAGGAAGAAGCCCATGTCGGCGCCCTGCGCCAGAAGCTCCCGCACAAGCACGGTGATGCCCGCGGCATTCTGCCCGGCAAGAGCGTCCATGAGGCGGTCCATCACTTCCTGACCGGCCAGTCCCAGCACCTCGCGGGCCTGTGCGGCCGTAAGCGGTTCGTCCGGCCTGCAGCCGAGCGCCAGCACCTGACCGAGCAGCGACATGGAATCGCGCACGCTGCCCGCCGCACGCCGGGCAATGAGGTGGGCGGCCTCCTTTTCAAAGGGGCGTCCTTCACGATCAAGAATGTCGCAGATATGCGACTCCAGCACGGCCTCGGGAATCTGCCGGAACACGAAATGCTGACAGCGGCTCACGATGGTCACGGGGAACTTGTGCTGTTCCGTGGTGGCCATGATGAACGTCACATGCGCAGGCGGCTCCTCCAGCGTCTTGAGCAGCGCGTTGAAGGCCTCCTTGGTGAGCATGTGGGCTTCGTCGATGATGAAGACCTTGTAACGGCCTTCCAGAGGCGCATAGCCCACGGCGTCGCGCAGACGACGTATGTCGTCGATACCGCGGTTGGAAGCGCCGTCGATTTCCACCACATCCACGAAGCTGCCCTGCGTGATGCGGCGACAGGCCTCGCACTGGTTGCAGGGTTCTCCCGTGGGCGCATGCTCACAGTTCAGCGCCTTGGCAAAGATACGGGCTATGGTGGTCTTGCCCACGCCGCGCGTGCCGCTGAGAAGATAGGCCGGAGCCACACGGTCTTCACGTGCCGCGCGGGAAAGGATGGACTTCACCATATCCTGTCCCACCACCTCGGCGAAGGTCTGCGGCCTGTACAGTGCCGCAAGAGAAGCGTTTGCTGCCATAATATATCCGCTTTGCGCCGTATCCGCCTCTCGAAGAAGCGTCCGGCCGATCATGCGTCCCCGGAGGGACCGGCATTTGTGAACATTCTGCGGAAACTTTACGGCCTGCCCCTTTTCCGGTCAAGCACGGAGAGAAAGAAGAACAGGACGCCTGTTTCAGCGATCAATAACAATATAAAAAGAAGCAGACAGCATTGTCCCGACCGTCAGCGGGCCAGTTCCCTGATCTTGGACAGGCCGTCCTTCAGCTCGTCGCGCATTCTGGCGATGAGCGCCGCAGCCTGAGGACTCAAGTGCTTGTGATCGCGCAGAAGAATGCCGTTATGCACCGGCGGAAGAATACCTTCCAGAGAGTAGGAACGCAGCCCTTCACCCAGATTGCCGTATTTACTGGCTATGAGGCACAGTTCGTCCATGATGGCCACGCCCATGCCCTGCTTCACATAGCGGAGCATGAGGTGATAGTTGTTCACGCTGAGCACCGTGTGCATGGGCTGCGAAAGGGACGCCAGAGACGTATCGAAATAGGGATCGCCGCCTTCCTCCATATTTTCGGCCAGAAACGAGATAAAAGGCAGACGAATCAGATCTTCCGCCGTAGGATGCTCCGGAAGACCGAACTCGTTGTCTTCCCGGGCGATGAGCAGCGGCTGTGAGGTGAAGAACTCCTCCAGGTGACAGTTCGGGGCTTCTCTCGTGATGCCCGTCAGGCCGAAGTCCACCCGGGAGCTTACCACGTCATCCACGGTTTCATACGGAAGTGCACGGCGGATCTTGATGTGAACGTCGGGATGATCCCGCCGGAAGGCGGCAATGATGCGGACCGCCCGGGCCGAAAACGGAAGATTGCTGGAAATGCTGATCGTTCCGCGCAGCACGCCGGAGGGGGAGCTGATGTCCGACTTCATGCCGCGCAGAAGCTCGAAGGTGGAAATGGTCCAGGACAGCAGTCTTTCCCCTTCGGGAGTAATGCGCAGTCTTTTCATGTACCTGTCGAACAGTACCGTATCAAGCTGCTGTTCAAGCTGACGTATCTGCCAGCTGATGGTGGAAGGATTGCGGTTCATGAGCTGGGCAGCCTTGCGGATGCTGCCCGTATGGGCCGTATAGTAAAAACCTCTCAGCTGCTGAAAGAAATCTCCGCTCAGTTCTTCTATCATGACACACTCCGTAGAAATATCTGATCCAGGATAAGGCCATTCCTTAAATTTCGTATGTTTTCAGGCAGGTTCCATCACCTGTGGATACCGACTCCGACAAGGTTTTGCTCCAAAAAGAACAATATTGCTTTTCATCCGGCAGTGCCACGGCAAAAATTTCGTTTCAAAAAGCCCCTCCCAAGGAGTCTGACGATCAGAATATTCTTACTCAGAGCCACCATTTATGTCTGTTTTCATTAAAACAGAAAAAATGATTACGTTCTGGATTAGATAATAAAATAAATAATTTTAATTGGTTATGATAACAACACCTTATTTTTGACCAACAGTCTCATTTCTGAACTCCATTCACAGAAAAATAAATAATTCAAATAAATTATATATATTTTTCTCAAGAACTCCCCATCAATGTTTGATTACATGCAACAATAAACAAATCTTTTCAAATTGACAAGACAGTGCTCTTTATGGATTATTTTCACAACAGCAACCAGGAGGCTACGATGGCACGTTTTTCTTTCAAGTCTTTGGCAGTTTGCTTACTCGCTCTCGGTCTCTCCACTCCGGCCCATGCCGCCGACGTGGAAATTCAGGCCGGCATCTTCGGCGGCACCCTTTACCAGATGAGCTATGCTCTGACGGAAATCCTTAAGGTACATGCCCCCGAAATCAAAGCCAATGCCGTTGAAACCAACGGCACCGGCATGGGCATCATCAAGGCATCCCAGGCTCCGGAACGCCGCATTGTGGCCGGAACCCTGGTTCCCGTGATGGAAGCCCGCGCGGGCGTTGCCCCGTACAAGAAGGCTTTCACCGGCCTGAAGCTCATCGGCAACATGAGCGAAAACATTCAGACGCTCATTACCTTCGATCCCAGCATCAAGACCATTGAAGATCTCAAGGGCAAGCGCGTCGGTCTCGGTCCCAAGCCCACGGTTCTCGGTCACAACCACGCCTCCATCGTCATGGCGGCCTGCTCCGACCCCGAATCCATCGACTTTGAGTACATGAACTGGGGCAGCATGCGCGATGCCATGCTCGACGGCTCCATCGACGCCATGATCCTCGGCGTGAGCTCCCGTCAGACTCCGCCCTGGGTTCCGGTTGCCGTCTACGGCGAACTCATTGCTTCCCGCGGCAATCCCCACTACATCGACATTCCTGAAGAAGCCGTGAAGAAGGCTTCTGAGAAAGACAAGATCGCCTATGAATGCAAGGCCGTTCCGGCCGGCGCCATCGGCGAAAACGTTCCCGCCAAGGATATTCCCAGCTGGCGCGACCTGCTCGGCATCTACGCCTTCGACGAACTGGACGAACAGACCGCGTACACCATCGCCAAGGTTCTCTATGAACACTGCGATGAAATGGCGACCTACTCCGCCGCTGCCAAGGGTATCTGGCCCGAACTCATCGTTCCCACCGTTCCGGACGAAATGATCCATCCCGGCGCCCTGCGCTTCTACAAGGAAAAAGGTCTGCGCTGATCTTTATCATCCCCTGCTGCGCGCCGGGGATGCCCCGGCGCGCTTCTCTTTCGCGACATTACTCTTCCGCAATACTCCATTCAATTGAGGCGTAACTTCGTTCCCTGTTTCTCCGGAAGCAGGGGGACTTATCTTACGCCCTTCCCCTCGCTTATCCCAACAAGAGGAAAACATGGAAAAGGCAAAGAACAACGTGGTGCACTTTCTTATGATCGGTGTCGCCCTGATCATGGCCCTGTACCATCTGGTATACACTCAGTGGATGCTCATCGGCCCCATTCAGCATCAGAACCTGCACTACATGATGGCTCTTGTTCTGGTATTCCTGTGGGCTTTCACCCGTCAGAAGTCCACCTTCGGCAAAGCCGTCGTCGTCGTGCTGATAGGCCTGTCCATCTATGCCACGGCGTATATGTTTCTCAACTACAGCGGCCTGCAGGAAGAACGCGGTCCCATGCTCGACCTCACGGGACAGGATATGTTCGTCGGCGTTCTGCTCGTGGGACTGGGCATTGAAGCTTCCAGACGCTCCTTCGGCTGGGTCTTCCCCATCGTTGCCATGTGCTTCATCGCCTATGCCGTGTTCGGTCACTACATGCCCGGACCGCTGCAGTCTCCCAACATCAGCATAGACGAACTGCTCGTCAGCTATGGTCTCGACCTTTCCGGCGGCATCTACGGTCAGGTGCTCGGCATCAGCGCAAACTACATCTTCCTGTTCGTGCTCTTCGGCAGCCTGCTCGGAGCCACCGGCGCCGCCCGCTTCTTCAACCAGGTCGGCATGCTCACCGGCAGCAAGCTGGACGGCGGCCCGGCCATCACCGCCGTGGTGTCCAGCGCCCTCATGGGTTCCGTGACCGGCAGCGTTATGGCCAACGTGGCCGCCACCGGTGCCTTCACCATTCCGCTCATGAAGAAAGTGGGCTACAAGCCCTACCAGGCCGGCGCCATTGAAGCCGCCGCTTCTTCCGGCGGACAGATCATGCCCCCCGTCATGGGCGCCACGGCCTTCGTCATGGCGGAACTTGCGGAAGTTCCCTACGTCACCGTCATGGCCGCAGCCCTCATTCCCTCGCTGCTCTACTTCTTCTCCGTAGGCCTGTATGCCCAGTTCCAGGCCAAGCGCCTCGGCATCCGCATGGATCCGAAAGACATCGCCGCTTTCTCCCTGCGTGCCTTCATTCACGACGCACCCATCTTCGTTCTGCCGCTGCTGGCCATCATCGCCCTGCTGGTCATGGGCTACAGCCCCATGTTCACCATCTTCTGGGCCATGATGCTCCTGCTCGTGCTCAACATCATCGACATCGTCACGTCCAAGAAGTACGATCAGCTCAAGAGCATCCTCCCTGCCTTCATCGACGGTGCCGTCACCGGTGCCAAGATCGGCGTCACCTGCGCCGTGCTCGGCCCCATCATGACCACCGTGACCAAGACGCTGCTTGGCATCAAGATCCCCCAGCTCATCGTCATGTGGTCTCACGGCAGCATTCCCATCGCGCTCTTCATCACCATGTGCGTGTGCCTCATCCTCGGCATGGGCGTGCCCACGCTGGCGGCCTATCTGCTCGTCTCCATGGTGGGTATCCCGGTGCTCGTGAACATGGGCGTGGACCCCTTCGCCGCCCACATGTTCGTCTTCGTGTTCGCCTGCTTCTCCTGCCTTACCCCGCCCATCGCCCTCGCGGCTCTGCCTGCGGCCGGCATCGCGGAGTCCTCATACATGAGGACGGCTCTTGAAGCTTCCATGGTAGGTGCCGTCGGTTTCGCCATTCCCTACCTCGTCGTGGGTCGCCCCGCGCTCATGCTCGGCCAGGGACCTCTCGCTGAAACTCTGCTCGTCACCGCCGTCGGCGCGTTCACCGTCGTCGCCTTCTGCATGATGATCACAGGCTACGGCCTCAGAGTGCTCAACGTGGTGGAGCGCTGGTGCCTCGGCGTCGTCGTCGCCCTGTGCGGTCTCTGGATCGCCATCGGGCACACCTCCTTCCTGCTTATCGGCATCGCCGTTTTCGTCGCCCTCTTCATCTTCCAGCTGAAGGGACGCAGGAAGGCCACCGTTTAGTATTGTTCCTTCCTTGCCAGAATTTTCTTCCCGGTTTTTCGAACAAGGAACTAGCCCTTAAAACATAGAGGATTTTTCTATGAAGATTTCCCCTCATCCGCTTGGCACGCTGATTGAAACAGACGTGCTCGTCATAGGCTCCGGCGCGTCCGGCTGCGGCGCTGCTCTCGGAGCGCGCGAGCAGGGCCTGGACGTCGTGCTGCTGGACAAAGGCAAGCTGGAAAGTTCCGGCTGCATCGGCGGCGGCAACGACCACTACATGGCCGTCCTGAACGAAAAAGGTGCTGCTTTCGACACCGCAGACGATCTTGTGAAGTTCTATTCCAAGCCTCTGACCGGCTACACCCCCACCATGATCGTCAACGGCTGGTACAATCACATGTACCACATGCTGAAGCGCCTCGAACAGTACGGCGTTGACTTCAGCAAGAATCCCGACGGTACCTACAAGCGTACCCAGGGCTTCGGCCAGCCCGGCACCTGGTGGGTCCACATTGCCAACGGCATGACCATCAAGCGCATCATGGCCCGCATCGTTCACGACTCCGGCGTACACGTCGTGGACCGCATCATGGTCATGAAGATCCTCACCGACGGAGGCCGCGCCTGCGGCGCCCTCGGCTGGAACGTGGTGACCGGCGAATTCGTCATTTTCCGCGCCAAGACCGTGGTTTCCGCTCAGGGTCGTTCCGCCACCCGCGGTTACAACAACTCCACGCACAACCCCTACAACGTGTGGATGTACCCCTACAACACCGGCGCCGGCGTGGTGCTCGGCTATGATGCCGGCGCTGCGGTCACCGAACTCGACACCTATCAGCGCGCCACGATGGAACCCAAGGGCTACGGCTGCCCCGGCATGAACGGCATCAACAGCTCCGGCGCCCACGAACTCAGCGCCATCGGCGAACGCTTCATGGGCAAGTACGACCCCATGTGGGAAAACGGCGTGCGCAACAACCAGATTCAGGGCACCTACCAGGAACAGCTCGAGGGCAATGGCCCGCCCTTCTACATGGACATGCGCCATGTGGATCCCGAAATCGTGCATGAACTGCAGTACATCCTCATGCCCGGCGACAAGGCCACCTTCGGCGACTGGGCCGACTGCACCGGCACCGACTTCCAGCACAAGCTGCTGGAAGTGGAAATCGGCGAACTCATCTTCGGCGGCACCATCGCGGTGAACGACCAGTTTGAAACCACCATTCCCGGACTGTTCTGCGGCAGTATCTTCCTGTACTGCTCCGGCGCCATGTGCGGCGGCTTCGAAGCCGGCCGTCAGGCCGCCATGAAGGCTTCGGGCATGACCGAAGCCGGAAAGATCGACGAAGATCTGGCCGCTCAGGTGAAGTCCAGCATCTTTGCGCCCCTCGGCAACGATCAGGAACTGACCTATCAGGAACTGGAAGAAGCTGCCCGCAACGTCATGATGTACTACATGGGCTTCCGCCGTTCGATGGTCGGCATGGAACGTGCTCTGGAAAAGATCAGCTTCCTTGAGGAACAGATTCCCCAGCTCCACGCTGACAGCCTGCGCGATCTCATGCGCTGCCATGAATCCAGCGAAGTGCTCAAGGTGTGCGAACTGGCTATCAAGGCCACCATGGAACGCAAGGAAACCGGCCGCTGCGTGTACAAGATCACGGATTACCCCGATCTCAACCCCGACATGGCCAAGCCTCTGCTTCTCATCAAGGGCAAGAACGGCACCGAATTCCACTGGGGCAAGGCCCCTCTTCTGTAGACCCGTTCCCGTCTGAAACCGTTTTCCGGGGCGACAAGCCCCGGAACGGCCCGGCTCCGGATTTCTGATCCGGCGCCTCCCTTCCCGGATTCCGGGATCGGATCAGTCACTCAAGGAGTATTATCATGCCGCCTAGATATAGTCGTGAAATCACCTTGCCCATCGTCATGGGCGACAGCCTCAAGGAGCAGTTCCGCACCTCCCCGTGCGAACACTTCTGCCCCGCGGGCAATTCCATCCAGAAAATGCAGGCCCTCGTGGAAAAGGGCGAGTTCGGCGAAGCGCTGCGTTACCTGCGCGCCAAGAACCCCTTCCCCGGCGTGACCGGCCGCGTCTGCCCCCATTTCTGCCAGTCCAGCTGCAACCGTGCAGGCTACGACGCCTGCGTGAACACCCGCGCCCTTGAACGCGCCGTGTTCGACTACGCCCCCTACGGTTCCGCGCTCTTCAAGCGCCGTCCCGCCACGGGCAAGAGCGTCGGCATCATCGGCGGCGGCCCCGCCGGTCTTACCGCCGCCTACTTCCTGGCCCTTCTCGGCCATGACGTCACCGTGTACGAAGCCAATCCCGTGCTCGGCGGCATGACCCGCTACGGCGTGCCGGACTTCCGTCTACCCCGCGACGTGGTCGACCGTGAAATCGGCTGGATCCTCGAAGTCGGCGTGCGTGCCCGCGTCAATACGCAGGTCGGCCGCGACATTTCCTTTGCCGACGTTCGTGCCGCCCACGATGCCGTCATCGTGACCACCGGCACCCCCAAGGAAAACAGCCTTCCCATTCCCGGCGCGGAAACGGCCGTGAAGGCCGTCGAATTCCTCCGCGCAGCCTCCCTCGGCCTGCGTCCTGAAGTGGGCAAGCGCGTAGTCGTCATGGGCGGCGGCGGTGTCGGCTTCGACGCTGCCTTCGTCGCCCGTCGCCTCGGCGCTGAAGAAGTGCACGTCATCTGCCTCGAAAAGGCCGGTGAAATGCGCGCTCCTGCGGAAGACCTCGAACAGGCTGCCGAAGAAGGTATCCAGATCCACAACTCCTGCACCATGTCCGCCATCCGCACCCAGGACGGCAAGACCGCAGGTGTGGACTACTTTGAAGTGCAGGAATGCCGCTTCGACGAAAAGGGTCGTCTCACCCTCGTACCCGTGGAAGGCGGCGAACACAGCCTCGACTGCGACACCGTGATCTTCGCCGTTGGTATGAAGACCGACCTCGACTTCATGGCTGAAGCAGGCCTCGACCTCACTCCCCGCAACTGGATCGTGGTGGACGGCAAGCAGGCCAGCTCCGTTGAAGGCATCTTCGCCGCCGGCGACGTGTCTTCCGGCCCTGCCTCCATTGCCGGAGCCATCGGCGACGGCCGTCGTGCAGCCTTCGGCGTGCATGCCTGGCTGACCGGTGAAAACTCCCGCGTGTACGCCATCGGCGAAGACGACACCATCGTTGCCCGCGACGACCTGGCCGGAACCAAGGAGCCTTATGTGGTGCCCGTGGAAGAGATCTACGGCATTCTCCAGTACGAGAAGACCGAACCTCAGAAGCAGGCCTGCACCAACCACATGGACTTCACGGAAAACAATGCCGGTTACACCGCCGAGCAGGCTCAGATCGAAGCCGCCCGCTGCATGCACTGCGGTCACTGCAAGGGCTGCGGCACCTGCGTGGACGACTGCCCCGGCTATGTGCTGGAACTCAAGCACCTGGAAAACGGTCTCGACCGTCCTGAAGTGGCTCACGGCGACGAATGCTGGCACTGCGCCAACTGCCGTACGAGCTGCCCCACCGGTGCCATCGGCTTCCGCTTCCCGCTCCGCATGCAGGTCTAGTTTCTGATCTGTCCGATCTGTCTGCAAGCGCCCTGTCCTGCAAAAGGGGCAGGGCGCTTTTATTTCCGTGTTCCGTACGCTTAAAAACTCTGCAACCGGATCACGGAATATTTCGACCAGCGCCCTTATCCGGCCAATCCTGTCACGCCTGCCCCGCTCCGTTCTGGCAGCCAGACGTGTCTTCTCCGCCTCACCGCCATGCTGATGGCGTTTCCTGCGGAAAAGTCCGATAAGGCCCGGTCGTTTGACTTATACCGCTGAAAGCACGAGCGTTACCGCATTCTTCCTGTTTCACGGGAACGGGCAAGACTATCCGAACCGACTGCCACGTCCGGACGCACCACGCATGGACGCCGATCTTCGACAGTCATTCCCAGAAGCGCCGTCGTTTTTTCCGGCAAAATGTCCGATCTCCGTCCGTTCCGACAAAGCGATCCGCAACGGCCCTGACCAGTCCGCAGACGCAACGTGTACAAGCAGAAAAAACTCATGAGCATGAAAGCCGGTCACCGAACATAAGACAGAACATCCTTCTTGCTCCGACGGTGACAGAAACGTATCTCTACGGCAACATGCATGCCCGGACGGGTCATGCAACAGCAGGACTCCGTCCATTTCCGTCCCTCTGACCACGCCGATTCCATGTCGAGCGGCATCGCCTGCCGCCCGAAGATCTCTTTCGCGCGTTTTACCAAAAACTCAACCGGCGCCCTCCCCATGGTCGAACACCTGCCGCAGCAGGTCTTTCGTCCCGGAGTCCCCCCCGTTTCCCGGAAAACAACAGACTACTCCCGTCCTTTCAGGAGAACCTCATGGCCGACAACTCCTCCGCTTCTGCCGCCAGAAAGCCGGATCTCATGTATTTCGTTCATTCCATCATCTGCCTTACCGTCATGTTCGGATTCGGACAGCTTCCGCCGCTTCAGCCCCTCACGCCGCTGGGCATGAACCTCATCGGCATTTTCCTCGGCGTGCTCTACGGCTGGATCTTCATCGACATCATCTGGCCCAGCATCGCCGGACTTCTGGCCCTCATGCTCGTCGGCGGCATGAAGCCCGTCATGTTGCTCAACAAGAGCTTCGGCGACCCCATCGTCGTCATGATGTTCTTCATCTTCGTATTCTGCGCAGCCATCAACTACTACGGTCTTTCAAAGTTCATCTCGCTGTGGTTCATCACCCGCAAGGCGGTGGCTGGAAGACCGTGACTGTTCACCTATACCTTCCTCGCTTCCATCATGCTTCTCGGCGGTCTGACCAGCGCCTCTCCCGCTGCCGTCATCGGATGGAGCATTCTGTACGGCGTCTGCGACGTGTGCGGATACAAAAAGGGCGAAGGCTATCCTACCATGATGGTCTTCGGCATCGTGTACGCCGCTCAGGTGGGCATGTCCCTCATTCCCTTCAAGCAGGCCGCCCTCACGGTCATGGGCGCCTATGAAACCATGTCCGGCACCCCCATCGAATACGCAAGCTACATGATCATCGCACTGGTCATCTGCATTCTCTGCTCCCTGCTGTTCCTGATCGTAGGCAAGTACGTCTTCCGTCCGGATGTCAGCAAGCTTCAAAAGCTCAATGCCGGCGCGCTCGATACGGATCAGAGCCTCAGCCTCTCCAGCGTGCAGAAGACCGTGCTCGGCTTTCTCCTCGCCCTGATGGCCCTGCTGCTGATTCCCGCCTTCCTCCCCGGCGATCTGCTGATCGTCAAATTCCTCAAAAGCATAGGCAATACCGGCATCTGCATGCTGCTCGTGGGCATCATGAGCTTCATCAGAGTCGACGGCAAACCCCTTCTCCGCTTCAAGGCCATGGTGGACGACGGCGTGGCATGGGGCATCATCTTCATTCTTGCCCTGGTTCAGCCGCTGTTCGGAGCCGGTTCGCCGATGATCTTCGCCCTCTGCATGGGTCTTCTGGCCACCATTCTTACCCAGTTCATCAACAACGGCGCCGTAGGCGTGGCACTCATGCCCATCATCTTCAGCTACTACTCCAACATGAACGTCGGTCCCGAAGCGGCCGTCATCATGGTGGTCATGGGCGTACACCTTGCCTTCCTCACCCCGGCCGCCAGCTCCATCGCCGCGCTGCTGCACGGCAACGAATGGGCCAGCACCAAAAGCATCTGGAAAAGCTCGCCGCTCGTCATCCTGCTCTCCTGGGCTCTGATGAGCGCCGTCATCACCATCATGAGTCCGATTCTCTTCTAACAGGCTCTTGCCGCTCTTTCCGCCCTTCCCTCCCCAGAGGGAAGGGCTTTTTTTACATTCTTTCCCCCGCTTGCCTTTTTCCCCGTCTTCCTGCTAGACCGTCGTCATCGAATACGGTCCGGTTCACCCGGATGCTCCGGCATACGGGAACGCCGCAACGATTCTCCCTCTGCCGTTTCTGTCCCCCGCCTCGCCGTTCCGGAGTAACTTATGACCGACTCCCCGCTTTTACGCCCCGGCTCCCCATCCTCCCTGCCTCTCTTCACATCCTTTGCCGTTCCCGTGGTACAGGGGGAAGTCGACCCGGATTCGGCCGTATGGCGGGAAATACGTCGGGAAGGAACCAGCATGCAGGTCCGGGCCGGAACGTTCATCGATATTTCCGGAGCGCATCTGCTCGATATGTACTGCCTGGAAAAAGGCAGCGTACGCATTCTGTTCGACACTCTGGAAGGCCGGCAAAGGGCGCTCATGACCTTCGAGCCCGGAGGCATCTTCAATCTTGCCTGCGCCCTCACCAGAAAAGACGCTTCCGGCCAGTACCAGTGCGTGAAGGACAGTGTGATCTGGCGTGTTCCGGGCACCGTGCTTCAGGATGAAAAAGGCGTCACGACCTGCCCAGCCCTTGCCGCCTATGCACTTCGTCAGATGGGTACCGTGGCGCTGATTCACAGCACTTTTCTTTCCGACATGCTCATGGATGACTTCATCATCCGTTTCTGCCGCTACCTGCTCTCCCTGTCCGCGCGATACAACAGCACGGACTTCTCTCTCGGCATGACGCAGGAACGCTGCGCCTCCATGCTCGGCGTGCACAGGGCAACGCTGTGCCGAGCCATTCAGTATCTGAAAAAGAACGGCGTCATCGACTGCTTCCGGCGCAGCAGAGTCACCATTCTCGACCCGGAAAGACTGCGTACGCTCGCCGGCATATAATTTCCGCGCATCTGCCGCCTTCGGAAAATCCCACGTCTCGTTCTTTTTATCACGATCTTACAACGCAAAACCGTAACCGCCCGCAAAACTGTTCCATCTGCCGGAATCATCCTTTCTGACTGAATGGAGAACACGGCCGAAGTCCCGTGCCTGCCGAGCTTCAAAATTCTCTTTTTTCCCCGCAAATCCACCAAAATGTCGCACGTGCGATATTTTCACCTGCTCCTTTGTGAAATCATGTACGCATCGCTGATCAACGATGCTGCCGTGCAAATGCCACTTCTGCAAAGGAGAAAAATATGCCCCCGGTCATCAACAGAGAAAAATGCCTTGGCTGCGGCGTGTGCGCCGATGTGTGCCCTCTGCAGGTGTTCAGTCTCCACAGGGAAAAGGACAAGGTTCCCGAAGTCAGAAGACCCTACGAATGCTGGCACTGCAATGCCTGCGTTCTGGACTGCCGGGCAGGAGCCATCGAGCTGCGTCTGCCCCTTACCCACATGCTTCTGTATGTGGATGCCGATACCCTGAAGCCCAAAGACCTGCCCGTGCGCTGATCTCTCCCCCAGGCAACCCGTTCCCGGCAGGGAACACCTTTTCTCAAATTTCTCGGAGGTCCCCATGATCCCTCTTAAAAATCAATATGAAGCCGATGTCGTCGTCATCGGCGGCGGCATAGCCGGTCTCATGGCCGCCATTGCTGCGGCGGACAAGGGTGCAAAAGTCGTTCTTCTGGACAAGGCCAACACGAAGCGAAGCGGTGCAGGCGCTACCGGCAACGATCATTTTCTCTGCTGGATTCCTGAAAAGCACGGCGACATCAGCGTGGTGTACAACGAATTCATGGACAGCCAGAACGCCACCAGCAACGACACTCCCCTGGTCATGCGCTTTCTGGAAACCAGCCCGAAGATCGTGAACATGTGGAACGACTGGGGCATCAACATGAAGCCCACGGGAGACTACCATTTCGAAGGGCATGCCTACCCCGGCAGACCCCGCATCTTCCTCAAGTACGACGGGCACAATCAGAAGAAAGTTCTCACCGAACAGGCGAAAAAACGCGGCGTGACCATTCTGAACCATGCGCCGGCGCTGGAAATGTTCCGTGACGCCGACGGCATCTCCGGCGTTCTTGCTCTCGACGTGAGCACCGACGAACCGTCGTTCATCATGGTCAGGGCCAAGGCCGTCGTCGCCGCCACGGGCTATGTCAGCCGTCTGTTCACCACGGATCCCACGCCCAGCCAGATGTTCAACACCAATATGTGTCCTTCCGGCACCGGCGACTCCATCGCTCAGGCATGGCGCATAGGCACCTATCTCGTGAACATGGAAAAAACCTACCGTCATGCCGGTCCCCGCTTCCTCGCCCGCTGCGGCAAGGCCACATGGATAGGCGTGTACCGCTACCCCGACGGTCGTCCCGTAGGCCCGTTCATCACCAAACCCGACGTGGAAACCGGCGACATGACGAGCGACGTCTGGTCTTCGGCCTTCACGGATCTCAAACTGAGCGGCCGCGGCCCCGCCTACATGGACTGCTCCGGCGCAAGCAGGGAAGATCTGGAGCACATGCGCTGGGCCATGAAGTGCGAAGGACTGACCGCCCTTCTGGACTACATGGACAAGGAAGGCATTGATCCCGGCAAACATGCCGTGGAATTCGGTCAGTATGAAGCCAACCTCGTCACCAACGGCATCGAGATCGATATCAACGGCGAAAGCAACGTCCGCGGTCTTTTTGCCGCCGGAGACATGATGGGCAACATCAGCGGCGACATCGGCGCCGCCGCCGTGTACGGATGGATCGCCGGTCATCATGCCGCAGACTACCAGAACCGTACGCTCTCCGAAGCCGAGCCGGAAAACGCCGAAGAACGCATGGCCTTCTACAGCGCCATCTACGAACGCAGCAGCGGCGCATCCTGGCAGGAAGCCAACTTCGCCCTCCAGCAGATCATGACGGAATACGCCGACTGCGGGCCTCACCGGGTACGCTCCGACACCATGCTCACGGCCGGCATCAAGTATCTCGGCGACCTGCGCCGGAAAATCGAAAGCCAGCTGTACGCCACCGATGCGCATGAACTCATGCGCGCGGCGGAAGTCGTCAACCTGCTCGACCTCGGACAGGCGCTCATGATCTCCGCCCGGGAACGCAAGGAAAGCCGCGGACGTCACATCCGTTCCGACTACACCTTCACCAATCCTCTTCTGCGCGACAAGTTCCTCCGCGTATGGAAGGAGGGAGACGACGTAAGAACAGCATGGCGCGACCGCCTTATATAAGCGCTGCCGCATCCGCCGCGTAACCGGAGAGTCGGGGCGGCGGATGCGGCTCAATCATCGACCAGCTCACGGCATCTCGCGACAGTACTCGAAATCCTTTCAGGAAAGTGTGAGGCTCTATGAAATATCTCTCCGTTTTCCGCTGGACGCTGACCCTCGTTCTTCCCGTCATCATCTATGTCTACGCCCCCACCGACATTTCTCCCAAGGCACCTCTCTTCATGGCCATGACCAGCATGGCCATTCTGGCATGGGCCTTCAACGTATTTCCCGCCATCGGCGTAGCCGCTCTGCTTACTTTTGCCTATGTCCTCGGCAACGTAGCTCCGGCGGAAGTCGTCTTCGGACCGTGGGCTACCGTACTGCCCTGGATGTCCTTTGCCGCCGTCATCATAGGCGAGGCTATGGACAAAACCAACCTTGCGCGCCGTCTGGCCCTGTACTGTCTGAAAATCACAGGCGGCAGCTTCTCCGGCCTGATGTGGGGCTTCTTTCTCGGCGGCATTCTTCTCGGCATCATTCTCCCCGCTGTCCTCGCCAGGCTGGTCATTCTCTGCACCATCGCCACAGGCATCATCAACTCTCTGGAAATCAATCCCAAATCCCGCCTGTCTTCGTCCATCATCTACCTTGCATTCATGGGTGCAGCCGCGCCCCAGTTCATGCTGCTCCACACGTCCGAATCCTACATATGGGCCTTCACCATGCTCTTTAAGGACGGCACCACCGTCAATTTCTGGCAGTACGCATGGCAGAGCACGCTCATATCCATGGTTTATACCGTCGTTTCCATGTACACGGCCTATCTGGTCAAAGGTAAGGAGCAGATCAGCTCCCGCGAGCACATCGCCGCCTTCATTGACAGAAGTGCCTCGGAGCTCGGCGCGCTCCGCCCTGTGGAAATCAAGCTCATGCTGATCGTGCTCTGCATGGTGCTCGGCTTCATTCTGCAGCCCTGGACGCAGATCGACCCGGTCTTTCTCTTCTGTGTGGCGGCACTGCTCTGCTATATGCCAGGCATCGACATTCTCGACAGCAACAGTATAGGCCATCTGGAAATCATGTTCCTGATCTTCGTCACCGGCTGCATGGCCATCGGCTTTGTGGGCGGAGCCGTAGGTTTCAATGCGTGGGCCGTCGAACAGGTTCTGCCGCTTATGCAGGGCTGGAGTGAAACCGTTTCCGTTATCATCGCCTATGTCTCGGGCGTGCTCGTTAACTTCCTGCTGACGCCTCTGGCGGCGCAGGCCGCCTTCACGCCCGCCATCGGAGATCTCGGCGCGGCTATGGGCGTCAACCCGCTGCCCATCTTCTACGCTTTCGGATACGGCATCGATCAGTACATCCTGCCGTATGAAGCCGTCTATTTCCTCTATATCTTCATCACCGGACGCGTTACGCTGCGGCACATCATTCCGGCCCTGACCGTCCGCGCCGCATGCTGCGGCGTCATTCTGGTCTGTCTTGCCATACCGTGGTGGAAATTCGTCGGCATCATGTAATATACTGATATATGAAGTATAGGAGAATTTCATGAGAATACGCGACCTATGCAACAAAACAGGCGTCCGCCTCGGTCTCCTTCCCACGGGACAGTGGAACGCCATCACCGATGTTCCCGGAGTCAGGGTAGGACACAGTACCATCATCAGGAATAGTCCCGTCATCACCCGCACCGGGGTCACGGTCATCGTCCCGTGTGACGACATCGTGGAAAATTCCGTCTACGCCGGCTACTTCAGCCAGAACGGCAACGGAGAGTTCACCGGCTGTCACTGGATGGAGGAGGCGGGACTGCTCTCCACCCCCATAGCCGTCACCAACACTCACAGTGTGGGTGTGGTGCGCGATGCCATGATTTCCTATTACCGGAAAAAAATGCCCGATCTTGTTCCAGAATGGATGCTTCCGGCCGTCGCTGAAACATGGGACGGCTGGCTTTCCGACATTTTCGGCATGGCAGTCACGCCGGAACATGTGCGTGAGGCGCTGGATCATGCCTCGTCCGGACCTGTGGCCGAAGGCAACGTCGGTGGAGGTACGGGCATGATTCTGCACGACTTCAAGGGCGGAATCGGCACAAGTTCCCGGGTCATTCCGGAAGACAAGGGCGGCTACACCGTCGGCGTACTCGTGCAGGGCAACTACGGAAAGCGTCATGATCTCACCATCGCAGGCATTCCTGTAGGCCGCTACATTCCCACCTCCCGCATTCCCGGCAAGGCCGAACAGGAGCAGGGAGAACGTCCGGGCAAGGACACCGGCTCCATCATCGTCGTGGTTGCCACGGATGCGCCCATCACGGCCGACCAGTGCAAACGCCTGGCCAGAAGAGCCACCATAGGTCTTGCCAGAACGGGCGGCGTCTGCGGAAACGGCTCCGGCGACATTTTCGCCGCGTTTTCCACGGCACACCGGTTCAGAGAGGAAACGAAACGCCTTTACAACATACAAACGCTCGGCAGCGACTGCCTTGACGAACTGTTCCGCGCCACCGTGGAAGCCACTCATGAGGCCATTGCCAATGCCCTGTGCGCCGCCGACACGACGACGGGCATCAAAGGGCGCGTCATGCATGCCCTTCCTCTGGATGAAGTGGAAAGCATCTTCCGCCGCTACGGCGCTCTTGATGCGGAACTGGTCTCCCGCGCGGAATACGGCCATGCCGACTGATCGCCGCTCCCACGGTCCGCTGCTCATTCTTGCCGGAGCGCTCTGCTTCAGCACGACGGGATTTGTTCAGGCGCTGGCCCCGGAAGGGGCCACGCCCTATGTTATCGGAGCCCTCCGCATGGCAGTCGGCGGAATCGCCCTGCTCTTCTGGTGTGCCCTGAAAGGTCTTCTGCCCCGACGGAAAAACTGGCCTCTGCGCTATCTGCTGCCTGCCTCGCTGTCGCTGGTCGGCTTTCAGATCTGTTTCTTCCGCGGCGTACAGGAAGCCGGCGTCGCCGTCGGTACCGTGGCAGCCATAGGATTTTCCCCTGTTGTCGTGGCGGTACTCGGATTCTTCCTTCTGGGAGAAAAGCCGGCAAAGGTATGGTATCTCTCAACGGCGCTGGCTATAACGGGACTCACGCTGCTCCACTGGAATCAGGCCGGAAGTCAAAACTCCGGATCTCCGCTTCTCCTTCCTCTGACGGCCGGGTTCTGCTACGCCTGTTACTACGTCTTCAGCAAGCCGCTGGGACAGAAACATCCTGCAGAAACCGTCATGATGGTGATCTGCCTCATCTGTGGAGCGCTTCTGACGCCGGTGTTCTTTCTCTTTCCCACCTCCTGGCTGCTGAGCGTCCCCGGCTGCCTGACGGCATTGCATCTCGGCATCACAACGACCGCGCTCGCATTCTCCCTGACGCTGGCCGGCTTGAAGACCACTCCGGCCTCAACGGCCGCCACGCTGGGACTGGGAGAGCCTCTGGGAGCTGCCATCCTTGGCATCTTCCTGCTGCATGAATCCGTCAGCATCTCTGCTCTTGCCGGCATGGCGCTTCTTCTGGCAGGTGTCATTCTTCTGGCGATTCTGTCCGGAAAGTCTTCCGCCTCGTAAGCTTCCCTGTTTTTCCATCACTCTCCCTCCGGCATTCCGCCGGAACAGAAAAGCCCCGTCTTCCTTCAGAAAGGCGGGGCTTTTCCTCTTTTTGCGCGACATTGACGCTCCGACCCTGTAGGGCTAGAATATCTGTGCCCTTCAAATGCCCGGGCCTCGTGCCCTGTCGCATATCACGCAGATTCGAGGAAATCAGCCATGCTTGATCTCAAACTTCTCCAGAAACATCCCGAAGTGGTGGCCAAGGCGCTTGCCGACCGTCACTCCAGCATTTCCGTCGACGAATTTCTTGAACTGGACGCCCGCCGTCGCGCCGCTCTCACCGAGGTGGAAACCCTCAAGAGCAAGCGCAATGCCGAATCGGCGGAAGTTGCGCGCAAAAAGCGTGCCGGTGAAGACGCCTCCGAACTGGTGGCCGAACTCGGCAAGCTCTCCGACCGCATCAAGGAGCTGGACGCCGAAACCTACGAGATCAAGGAAAAGGTTTACCAGTGGATGCTCCGCGTGCCGAACATTCCCGATGCCTCCGTTCCCGTGGGCGTGGATGAAAACGACAACCCCGAGCTTCATCGCTGGGGCACCCCGCGCGAATTCACCTTCCCGGTGAAGCAGCACTTTGAAGTGGGGGCCGCACAGAAGGGACTCGACTTCGAACGCGGCGCCAAGCTCGCCGGATCCCGTTTCTGCGTGTCCCACGGCGTTTTCGCCAGACTGGAACGGGCGCTCATGAACTTCTACCTCGACACGCAGACCACGGAATTCGGAGCCACCGAAATTCTGCCTCCCTTCATGGTCAACGCCGCCACCATGCAGGGCACGGGTCAGCTCCCGAAGTTCGAGGAAGACCTGTTCAAGATGCCTGCCTGGGACTACTATCTGATTCCCACGGCCGAAGTGCCCGTCACCAACCTGCATGCCGGTGAAATTCTTGAAGAGGATCAGCTTCCCCTGCGCTACACCGCCGGTACTCCCTGCTTCCGCTCCGAAGCCGGTTCCGCCGGCAAGGACGTGCGCGGCCTCATCCGCCAGCATCAGTTCATCAAGGTGGAAATGGTGCGCTTCGCTCATCCCGACAAGTCCTGGGAAGAACTGGAACACATGCGCCGCTGCGCGGAAATTCTGCTGGAAAAGCTGGAACTTCCCTACCGTACCATCACGCTCTGCACCGGCGACATGGGCTTCGGCTCCGCCAAGACCTACGACGTGGAAGTCTGGCTGCCCGGACAGAACTCCTATCGTGAAATTTCCTCCTGCTCCAACTGCGTCGACTTCCAGGCACGCCGCGCCAATATCCGCTTCCGTCCAAAGGGCGGCGGCAAGCCTGAATTCGTTCACACGCTGAACGGTTCCGGTCTGCCTACCGGCCGCTCTCTCGTGGCCATCATCGAAAACTATCAGCAGGAAGACGGCTCCATCGTCATTCCTCAGGTGCTGCGCCCCTACATGGGCGGACTTGAAGTCATCACGCCCGACATGTAGTCATTGCTTTTCCCGTAATGCCCAAAGGAGACGGCTCTGCCGTCTCCTTTTTTTCGACGTTTCCCCCCCCATGCCCCGCAGACGGCACGCTTTCCAAGCTTGTGCCTCTGGCGCGGCATCAAGCAGCGTCGAGGCCACCCCCTGCACGACCTCAACCGCTCTCCCTCAGTCGGAAAGCTGCGAAAAAGGCGTCAGGGAACGACATGAAAAAATAAAAATCGTCCTCCAGTTCTGCGGAATCTGTGCGGGCCGGACACTGTCCACCGAATAATTTTCCTTATATCATGGCATATTATCAAAAAAAGTCCCAGAGTTGTTGGCTTTTATAGAACAATCATGTGAAAATTTGAGCTTTACCTGACGCGCACTTTTTCTTTTTCTGAATACGTAGTCCCGAAAAACCGAACCAGCTCCGGGACTCGTCCCTCCACACATGAAACCAGGAGCTTCATATGAACAGACGTCAGTTTTTACAGGGAAGTGCGGCTCTGGCCTTCATGGCCTCCATGCCGTTCCATGCTCACGCTGCAGAAGGCCCTGTGATTCAAACTCCGAAGGGCAGTCTGCGCGGTCTGGAACTGGACGGCGTACACGTTTTCCGGGGAGTGCCCTGCGGCATGCCTCCCTATCAGGGGAAATACCGCCTGGCTCTGCCTGAGCCCGTACAGCCCTGGAGCGGCGTGATCGATGCCGTGGAATTCGGCGATCTTCCCCTTCAGCCGGGTGCGAAAGGCGCAATCATCGGCGGTGGCGACTGCCTGCGTCTGAACATCTGGACTCCGGCTCCCGGCAAGACCAAATGCCCCGTCATGGTCTACATTCCCGGCGGCGGCAGCACCCGCTGCGACAACAATGACGTCCGTCTGGACGGCACGGCCTTTGCCAAGGACGGCATTGTGCTCGTCACCGCCAACTATCGTGTGAACGTGGACGGCTTCCTCAAAATCAAGGGAGTGCCCGCCAACCTGGCCCTGCGCGACATGATGTTCGCCCTGCGCTGGGTACAGGACAACATTGCCGCCTTCGGCGGCGATCCCGACAACGTCACGGTGTTCGGCCAGTCCGCCGGCGCCACGCATATCACCTCGCTCATTTCCTCTCCCGTTACGAAGGGCCTCTTCCGCCGCGCCATTCTGCAGAGCCCCGCAGCGCTGGCCCAGTACGATGCCGAACTGGCCTCCAAGGTCTCGGCGGAACTCCTGAAGTTCTACGGCGTCGAAGACAGCCGTGAAGCCGTGGCCGCCATTCCTCCGGAAAAACTGTTCACCTTTGCCGCCTTCATTGCCGAACATGACAAGGATCCTGCCTGGTGCCGCATGCTGGGCGGCAATACGGCGCTGTTCAAGCCCTATTACGACGGAGAAATTCTGCTGAAGCGCCCCGTGGACGCCATTGCCGAAGGCGCCGCCCGCGGTCTGGAAATCATGGTCGGTTCCACCGAGGAAGAATGGAGACTCTACTCCGTACAGCAGGGTCTGATCGACTCCGTTGACGAAAAAGGCGTCAGAAGCTTTACCGACGGCGCAGGATTTGCTCCCGAAATCGCCGAACAGTACCGCAAGGCCGGTCGCGGCAACACTCCCGGCGAAATCTTTACGGCCCTGCGTTCCGACTTCATTTTCAGAATGCCCGCCAACAAGGTTCTGGAAAGCCAGTCCAAAGCCGGAGGCAAGGCCTGGGCCTACTCCTTCGCCTGGAAGAGCGATGCCTACAACGGCAGAATGGGCGCAGCCCACAGCTTGGACGTGCCCTTCGTCTTCAAGACCATCCACAAGGATTCTCCGCGCATCAAGAGCACGCTCGGCACCAATCCTCCGGACTCGCTGGCAGACGCCATGCACGGCGCATGGGTGAAGTTTGCCTCCACGGGCAATCCCGGCTGGACGCCCTTCGATCTCGACCGCCGCATGACCATGCGCTTCAACACCGAAAGCGCCGAAGTCTCCGATCCCTGGAAGACCGAAAGAGAAACCATGATTCTGAAGTAACGCCTCGTCGTCGTGCGCGGCTCAGCTCCTCCCTGGTTGCCGACACGGTTCGCCATTCTGTATGGAGGGCCGTCAGGGTCTGCCGGTAAAACGCACGAAAAAGAACGAGGTACTACAGGCGGAGCATCGCCACAAGCGATGCTCCGCCTTCCTTTATTTACGACTGTAAAAAAAATCCGCCCGCTCGCTGGCGGAAAACACAAATTTCAGAACCTTCTGCCCGCCGGCACGCGCTTCTTGCCATACTGGAGTGCCGTACATGGGCGACGCGGTTCACGAAACGAAAAAAAGGCCTGCAGTATAACTGCAGACCTTCTCAAATTCTGGTGGAGATGAAGAGAATTGAACTCTTGGCCTCTTGAATGCCATTCCCTCTTTTCGTCTCTTTTTCCATACCGCCTTATTTTGTTTTATATATAATTTCAACATATTACACAATAAGATTTTTCATAACAAATTTACCTTGGATTTGAAAAACTGGCACAAAACTGGCACAACTCTTCTATCTTGGGAACTTGATTAGGGCAAGAGGTTTTAGAAGCATGAGCAAAGATGAAACCTGGATACGACTCGAAAAAGGTATCCGGTGTAAAAAGCATCCGACCAGAAAACATGGGGTCAAACCGGACGCCTACTTTGTCCTCCGTTTTGCCGTAGATGGAAAAATGTATCAGGAAGCTCTCGGTTGGGCCTCGGAAGGAATCACTCTAGCTAAAGCCCGGGTGGAACTGGCTCGACTGAAAGAAGCTAAACGCCTCGGAGAAGGCCCCAGATCCTTACGGGAACGAAGGGATATCGCTGAAGCGGAAAGAAAGGCCAAAGAAGAAGAGGAACTTCAGAAGCAACGGAACCAGATTATTTTTTCTGATTTCTGGGCCAATACCTATCTTCCGTCTCAGCTCCATAAAGCCGACTCCAGTATGGTATCAGAAAAGGCACTCTGGAAAAACTGGATCAAACCAGCTATTGGCCATATCCCGATTGCCAAACTCACGGAGGATGATCTCGAAAGTCTAAAATGCAAAATGATTCAACAGGGAAAAGCACCGGCGACCATCAAATACGCAATGGCCGTTATTTCTCAGGTATGGACGAAAGCAATGGATAAAGGAATCGTCAGTACTCCTTCTCCCACTCAAAAAGTCATACTCCCCAAAAGAGACAATCGAAGGCAACGGTATCTCAGCAAAGAAGAAGCCCATGAACTGCTGAACAGACTGAAAGATCGAAGCCCCACGATACATGACATGGCTATCGTGTCTATGGAGTGTGGGTTACGATTTGGTGAGATTACGGCGCTGACTTGGGCTGATTGCGACTTTGAGAAACGCCAGCTGTTTATCCGAGATCCCAAAGCCAAGGCCAACAGATTTGCGTTTATGACAAAGAACGTCTACAGCGTACTCTCAAAGCGGTATGCGAACAGAACCGGAAACCTTATTTTTCCTGATGAAAATGGCAACAGGATGGCTAAACCTTCACATACCTTCAAACGTATAGCTGATGAACTGTTCAATAAAAACATATCCGATCCAAGACTGAGGGTATGTTTTCATAGTCTTAGACATACCTTTGCTTCATGGCTTGTCGGTGGAGGAGTAAGTCTTTATGAAGTCAAAGAACTCATGGGCCATGCCAGTATTGTCATGACTCAACGCTATAGTCACCTCTCCCCTGAAGGATTACGCGTAGCCATCAAAATATTGGAGGAGTGATTGGTAAAGGACTCTGACTGAATACTCATCTTTGTCATATCGCACAAGAACGAGACATGAGAAGTATCATAGCCTTGTTTTTTACATGATATATTAACATACAACAGTATACATTTATAAAACAATTCGATATTACTTATGTAATTAAATTATAAAATAGTATATCAATATTATCAAATATTACACAAGATTGTATATTTTGTTGATAGACAATTAATAGTTATTTTCCACACCTTTGCATTATATTTATTTCAAAAAAGTATATTAATATAAGATATAGATAGATTTTTTTGCCACTCATCGGCATGTATATTTTCTTCTGAAGATACGAAAACTACTCTCCTATCGATTTTAGAGATGATACTCAGCTAATATATACCTATTTTTAACTTTACAAATTTGATTAAACGTCATAGAGATTTAGGTTCCTTTGCAGAGTCAGGATTACAACCTCAAATTGGTAAATGAGGTGTAATATGGCCGCATCGGTACTTTACGACAACCTGTCCAAGAGTCTTAACGATTACGAAACAAGAGCATCTCTTTCCAAAAAGCTTGCTCTGTATGGAGTAGTTATTTCTGCTAAGACGATGGCAAACAACGATGCAGACAAGAAAAAAGAAGGAATAAAAAAGTCTTCTATTTCTCGTAATAAGGTTTACTATGAGAAGAAGGATATTCTTGAATGGGTAATCAAGAAATTCGGCGCATAGTTTTCCCTGCATCATCCTGCTATTTATAGCTGACCGGGCAGAAAGCTGCCTGCGATGATGAACTAGCAGTGTTCTTCATTCGCTTTTACCGATATCGGCATCTTGTTATGCCAGAATTAAGTGTACCAATTGAACAAGTAAAGTGTACCGATTTAACAAGTGCGGAAATAACCCACTGACTCTGCATCGATTCTTTCTTTCCCCCTTAACCTCCCCCGAAAAATTTTCGGGGGTTTTTTATTTTAATATTAACTATACAGGATTACTGATTTTTTAAGACTGCTGTTTTTATCATTGGGACACTTTGGGATGCTTTGGGATGGTAGTTACAAAAAGATCACCGCCGATATATCAACTCTCACAGGCTACCTGAATCCGCAAAGAAATACGCAGGGTAGCCGACTCAATACATTCTGGAGGATCCCATGAAAGAAAACACCGCTAATTGCCGCATCATCGAGTATCCCGTAACTCGTAACATCGAGACGGGGGAAGAAGAGGGCAACGTTGATCTGGCTACGCCTATCAATTCCGAAGCAGAGCACCTTGACGGTTCGAACTCTTTCGAAACTCTTTTCAAAACTGCTCCTTCCGTGACTGATAATCACTCATTCTCGTCACAGAAACCCCGCAATCGTAAAAGTAAAACTGAGTGGACAGAGGAACATAAGGCATTTCTCGCCCTCGCCTCAGTGTCTACACCGCGTCTTCTCATCATGCGCAAGCTTGCTCTCTCGGACCCGGCGTTTAACCGTCATTATCTCGAGGCTCTTCGCAAGGGGGAAATTTCACCGATTCCCGACAATACAGTATTCAAGCCTAGCTCCTTTCCTAAGGAAATCCGGGCAATGCTTGAATGTGGCGATGTTGATCTCATTTCAATTGAGACCGCTGAAGACCATCTGATTCTGCGCAAAATTTAAGTCAAAATCGGGGGGAGAGGCATATACTCTCCCCTCCCCCTTTTTACACCAAGAGGCGAGTATGCTTCCAATTCATTTTACTAACGACCGCTACTGGAATATAGCCCTCCTCCAGCGCATGAAGGAAGAAACAGAGTCCTGTAATGCCAACTTCGGCAACCACGATGCACTAGTACGTTTCAACCGTATCTGCCTTAGTATTTCTGATGCCAGCAAGGTCAATCCCAATCTTGTCGCAATCGGTTGCCTCTTCGCAACAGCTGCTGCAAGTCGTGGTCAGGTTGAGGTGCTCTGTGAGGATGGACGCATAACACCATTAAGCATGATAGGCTTCGTTGGATGTGATCCAGCTTCTGGTAAAAGTACCGCTCTCGCCCCTTTCATCTCTGTGTTCAAAAAGTACATGGAGGCGGAAGTCAAGGCATTGGAAGAGCAAGAAAATGCGATCGCGGTTAAAAATGCTATTCTCAAGAAAACTGTGAATCGAGCCATCAAAAACGCATCGAAGAATCTAACACTCGACAACCTCATTGCATTTGCCGACATAGGCTTTACGGAAGGCAACGACTACCTCCGCGTCATGGGCGAGACACTACGCAAGAAGCAGGACAAAATTCTGCCTCCAATTCTTCTTGTCAACGACCTTTCTTCTGCCGCTCTATCTGTTCTTATGGATCAGCAAGGATATGTCATTCAGCTGGAGCCGGATGGAGGCCGGTTTGATTTCAAGGTGTTACGACAATTAACGAAAGGCTCTTGACTAGCTGAAAGGACCTAAAAAGGTTATCTGGTTAGTCATGGCA